>Ga0206848_1123_pt1 | contig 18542 bp, 11 predicted proteins | sample Alteio_BWOrgCont_18_FD_152635 | JGI IMG/M metagenome (GOLD analysis project Ga0206848, IMG submission 152635) | Enriched cells from forest soil in Barre Woods Harvard Forest LTER site, Petersham, Massachusetts, United States -... | ecosystem: Environmental > Terrestrial > Soil > Temperate forest >...
ATCTCCCTCTGACACCAACTATATGAAGGATATTAAAGATCTTTTTGTAAAACTGTCGCCGGGCATCGAATCACCTGAAGAAAAAAAACCAGGCAAAAAAGGGCTCGTAAGACTTCTACCCAAAGACCCTACAATCTTGTGGACTATCTATCTGAGTGGGCATGGATTGGCAAGTGAATCAAGAGGTTCCACGATTAATTCATACAGTGGACAAATTGCTGGTATGGACTTTGACCAGTTTCAAGGGCTCTTAACGTTTTTCAATAGCCGCATACGCGTCGCTTTTTTATACTGCATGTCCTGCTTTTTCGGTAAATATAACCAAGCTTTTACTAATGAATTCCTCAAAAATATCTCTGCAAATTTTATGGTTGCAGCAACTGGGTTAAGTGATAAAGTTGTTAAGACCTATGGTTGGCAATCATGGAAGGTAGAATCAATGAGAGATGACAAAAATCTCAAGTTGAACTTTCCTAAAACCGATATAAAAGAATATTTCGATGAATTGGAAGAATACTTTACCTTTGAATCAACTCAAGAAGCTATTGAAAAAAAAGCCCAAAAAGATGCTTCGCTTGCCACCGCTCTAAAATATCTAACAGCACCAAACGAACCTACAAGCTGGCTGAATGATGCACCATTTGTACGTTGTCCCAATGGCGACTCTTTTAGTGCTGTTGATCTTGATAAAAATACGTACCGACTAACAACGGTACAGGAAAAAATACATGCTCTTGAAGGCAAAGCTTTTGATTTTTCTGATAAAAAAGGCGTTTACCTTGCAGCGCCCTACGTCACCACGCCAGTTACTGCGAGTGAAGATACAGTCTTCTATTCTCTGATAACTCCACCTGTAAAACAAAATAGCCAAGGCTTCATGACCATCTCAAAAAAATTTATAGCTACCCATTACCTCAAAACTTTTTCAACCGATAATTATTTCAATAATTGGGATCTGGTTATTTTCCATTTTGTAAGTGGGTTCGGAGCATACCCAACCAGATTTTTAATTGAAAATTTTTCGGGGCCTGGGCCTATGTCTGTGAAAAACTTTATAATTACAGGAACACAAGCAGGCCCTGTAACTGTACAATGGATTAATGCTAACGACAATAGCGCTAGCAAAATGATACTTACTTTAGATAAACAAGGAATTAATATTCTCAATATTACAGCAATGATGGAAGCTGCTGAGCGAGTCCCAGTTACATACGAGGAAGCCATCAAAGAATTTAATGATTTAAAAAAAGCATTGGAACTAGATATCAAACATGATGATATCGATACCAAAGTTACAACCAGTAAGCCGTTTTTTGAAAAACTCACCGCCAGTACAAAACAAGATCCTAACGCCGTCAACCCTGAAACAGGAGAAACATTATTGCATGAAGCATTAGCCAAACCATTATCGCCAACATTTACCGAAGCATCCCGTCTTCATCAGGTAAGCATGCTTCTAAAGAGAGGCGCTCGAGTTACACAAACGGAAATTGATCTGGGCAAAGAATCTAAAAATCCCGAAATTGTAAAAATGTTCTCATCGTTAACTCCTGACCAGATAGCCCAAAATGAAGATTTGCTGATAAAGCAAATCAAGCAAACAACAGACGAAAATAAGCTTCGTGAATATAGTATTATGGCGACAGAAAAAGATTTCCTAGCTGCTTTAAAGCTGATTCTTGATAAAGGTTTTAATCCCAACTACAGACCTGCTAGTTTTCTTGGCAGGGCACCGCTTGAAAATGCTGTAAATTATGGTAGTAAACGTTGCATAGACGAGCTTATTAAACGCGGCGCAGATGTGAACCTTGTTATAGGCATGGATGCAACTCCTCTTCTTGACGCTGCAACAAATGGCGACGCTGTAATTATACAAAAACTTGTTAAGGCCGGTGCTAACGTAAATTATCAGAATAAGGCGGGAGATACAGCTCTTAGCCGTGCTGCAAGTGCCGGGAATTCTGAGGTTTTAAAATACCTTATTGGCAAAGGTGCAGACCTTAGGCTTGCGTCGAAACATATCGAACATGCTCCTCTTCGAAGTACTGCACTGTGGTATGTCTCTCGCGAAAATGCAAAAGATAGAAAACGTTATAAAGATTGTATAATAGTGCTTATCAAAGCTGGCGCTGATACCGATCTAGGTACAAGCGAATACCCAGGTGAACAAGCGAATCTTGTAAAAGCTCAAGCATTCGTTGACGACATAAAAAATAAATTGACGAAAGAAATGAAAGAACCAGCGATAATAGCTGAAGGTGCTGGAGCCCATACGCCTGCTCAACCAACGGAGCGTTAAGAGCGATATCAGCCGTAATCTTACAAATCAAAAAAGAGAGAGGGCATCAACAATTGGTGCCCTCTCTTCTTATTATTAATTACTTATTGCTATCGTTCGTAATCCCTCTACTCGGACCTTCAGTCCTCCATCCATTCTACGCTTGTCCAGGCTATCCAGCCTGTCACCAAGGCTATGGCGAACAGACCGCTTGGCAAGCTTACGCCGTCGCCCAGGTGGCTATGGCGCACAGGACGGAGGACGCAGTCGGGACGAACGGCACTTTCTTCACGTCGCACAGCTTCCCAATAAAATAAACGAAAATGGCGCCACGTCAGCTTTACGTAATTGTGCCCATGTTGATTTAGTTATTGGCTTTCGCAACTGTTTTACAAAGATTTTGGTCTCAGGCTTAACAACTGATGTATCAATCCCCCACCCACCAAAAGACTCAGGCGCGTCGACAAAGTACATTTCATTAAACGACAGTAATAACACGTTATGTGATTTTTTAGTCAGAACAAAGTCAGCCTGCTTGGCAAAACGACGATCAATCGTAATGGTCCCGAGTTTTTTCATGTTTTTCTTGGTATCAGTATTATCTTTTGTACTATCAAAACTATCACCTGCATCATACACATTCCAGGTTGTTTTACTGTGTCTAATTTTTACCGTATCACCCGTTGAAAGTGCTGCATCAAACAGTTCAAACTCTTTATACCCAGCACGCTTCATGATGATAGATTTATTGTCAAAATTAAACGTTAATACATCACCAAGCCCATGGGACTTGATGAGCCATAGCCAGCCTTCGGCGTAATAGTCTGGCTGTGAGGGGAGCATAGGATCGATAATATCAATATTATAAATCCCGTTTTTAATAAGCTGGTAAATATCATTACCGCCGGCAATATAGGTAATACGTTTTTTTTGATCATGCTCTTTTTTGAGTGCATCAAGACAGTTTTGATGCCAATCTTTCCACCCTTCACCAACAAGATGAAACCACATGACAGAATATAAAAAGCGTGCAATGGGATGATACGCCTGATTTTCAAGAAGTTCATGAAAATAGTTAAAACTTTTTTCATCAAAGCAAAACTCAAAAAAACGATTGGCTGTTGCAAAAAGATATTCGTTTTGCGCTGTTTCTTCTTGCCCATGATATAACGATCTCATAAAAAGTTTATATTTATCGATGGTCGAAAAAATCGAAACTTCTTGTTCGTGATTATTAATATTTTCTGCAGCAAAATTATGGGTTTTAAGATACTCAAGAAACCCTTGAATATTATTATCGAGATACCCGTAGAGTTTGTTAAACGTTGTATGTTCTGTAATTTTTTGACTTGTGTGCTTTTTTGGCGCTAACGTTTTGCTCACGTTTGGCGAACGATCAAAAAGATTCTTTGCTTGATCGTTCAAAAATTCAAATCCGGTACAGAGTTGGTAAAATAATTGGCCGTGATTAGGCACAAGCGATTTACCCATAGTGCGAATATCACGGTCTTTATAGGCGTATTGCCAGTGCACCCATTTACCAAGAATCTCAGAGGCTTCTTTTGTTTCTCCAAAAATATTTTTTATGCCCAATCCAAAAACTATGCACACAAAAAACAGTGAACTCAGAAGCCTCTGATTCATAATCTCTCCCGTTTATTTTTTTCTTAATTAATTTGACTGCCTAACGCAATAAAACTAAATTCTGATTCATCAGCAAGCTTCATATGTTGCGCAATTTCTTTTGTCACCTGAGCACGCAACTGTTTTACATAAATTCTAAAGTCGTTCGGGAACTTATCAGGGTCAATTCCCCAGGTCTTAGATGGATTTGTTGATGTTACAAAATAAAGCTCATTAAACGATAACAGTAACACTTTCTTATTGTCCATAATAAAGTCATCTTGCGTAACAAAACGGCGGTTTATAACCCAGTTACCCAACTGTTTACCCGATTTTTTGTCGTAAATCGCCCAACGGGTCATGCTCTTTTGTACATCTTCTTCAAGCCCTGTGTGTAACTTCGCTCTAAAGGTCCCGTAGGTTCTGAACTCTACGCGTCTAAGTTCAAGTTCTGTATGTTCAAATTTGAGCTCTATTTTATCGCCGATACCATTGTCACGAATAATCCATGACCAACCGTCTGCATAGAATTTTGGTTGTGATGGTAATAACGGATCGATCGATTCGATATTGTAAATACCGTGCTTAAACAACTGATACAAGTCGTTACCTGATGCGATATAGATAATTTTTTTACCAGCATCACACTCTTTTTTAAGCGCATCAAGACAGGTTTTGTTCCAATCTCTCCAACCAAGACCTGACAAAAAGCGCCAAATCGTTGCATAAAAAACACGCGCTACGGGGTACATAGCATGCTCAGAAAGCATCTTTTGACCGTGAACCCAGGTCTTAGGACCGTAGAAAAATTCAAATAATCTATTCGAAAGCGAAAATAGATATTCTGATTCTACAAACGTATCGGGATTGGCAAATAACAGTTGGATAATCCCGTAGTATTGCCGAATAACGTCATGATAATCAGCCTCTTTATCACGTTTATTAAGTTCGTTTGATTCAAGACCATGGTGTCGTAAAAAATCGACAAAGCCGGCAATATCATGATCAAGTAAATTATACAAAAAGCTTACGTTACGTTTAAGACCGTCGTTTAACGTAATGTGTAATTCGCCATTTTTAATTTCACCCGCAAATATCGATTCGATTAAATCGTTCATAGGTTCAAAAATTTTTGCCTGTTCACGATACATCGCTTTGACAGCTGTAATATAGCCTTCGTTAATATGCTGGTTCATACTTTCAGTCGTAAGATCTTTAAAAACTTTTTGCCTGAGAATCCAGCGTTCAAACAGATCGTTTGCGTTTTTTGTTTCTGGATTTTTACAGGGCTTTTGTTCTTGAGAACAACCCGAAAACGATAAAACCCCTAACATCATACCAAGTACCATAACAGGTGCTCGGCCTAATCGCGCTAATAACATGAAACTCCCTTTCGTTAAATTTTTAGAAATTTTTAGTTAATCTGACTTCCTAGTGCAATAAAACCAAACTCTGACGCGTCTGCCGCTTGCATGTTCAATGCAACCTGCTTAGTAACCGGTCTACGTAACTGTTTAACATACATCGTACAATCGTTCTGAAACTTTTCTGGGTCTATCCCCCAACTCTTTTCAGGCGTAACCGTTGTTAAAAAATAAAGTTCGTTAAACGATACCAATAATACTTTTGTTTTGTCCATAATAAAATCGTCTTGCGTAGCAAATCGACGATGAATAATCCAGTTACCTAACTGTTTTCCCGTTTTTTTATCATAAATTCCCCAACGGGTCTTACTCTTTTGTACCTCTTCTTCAAGCCCCGTATGCAACAGCGCTTTAAACGTTCCGTACGTTCGATACTCAACCCGTTTTAACTCAAGCTCTGTATCGTCAAACGTTAACGCAATCGTATCACCGATACCGTTTTCACGAACAATCCATGACCAACCGTCAGCATAAAACTTTGGCTGCGACGGCAATAACGGATCGATCGATTCGATAGTATACATACCGTATCGTAATAACTGATAAACGTCGTTACCTGACGCAATATAAACAATTTTTTTACCAGCATCGTACTCTTTTTTAAGCGCATCAAGACACGCTTTATTCCAGTGCTTCCACCCATGGCCCGAAAGATAGTACCAAATTGTTGCATAAAAAACACGGGCAATTGGATAGAGCGCTGGATCTGTTAGCATTGCTTTACCGTACTTCCATGTATCTGGCATAAAGAAAAATTCAAAAAATCTATTAGCGCTTGAAAATAAATAGCCCGTTTCAGCTATGTAATCAGTATGCGCAAATAATAACTGCATAAGCCCATAATATTTTTTAATAACATCATGAAAATCGATCGCTTTATCTTGTGTGTTAACATCGTTAGACTCAAGCCCATGATGCCGTAAAAAGTCGATAAAACCAGGAAGATCGTTTTCTAAAAGCCCGTATAGATATACTAAGTTTTTTTTAAGATTATCGTGTACGACAACATCAAGTTTTTCATGTTTAATATCAGTAGCAAAGATCGACTCGATAAGCTCGTTAAGAGGTTTGAGTAATACCGCCTGATCATGATATTTTTTTTGAACAGCTAAGCCATAGGCTTCGTTAACGTTATCTTTCATTGATATAAGAGAACGATCGTGAAAAACACATTGGGTGTTCATCCAGCGACCAAAAACCTCTTCAGCTTTTTTTGCTTCAGGGTTTTGAGAAACTTTTTGCTCGTTCCAGCAGCCTGAAAACAGACTTGCACATACAAGTGTTATTATAATCAGCCCAAGCTGCTTTAATTTAGTTGTATACAAAGGCGCTCGTCCTGAGGAGTGAAGCTCTCTGAGAGCGAACGTCTCGAAGGATGCCCTTTGGGCACGCCGGCACTTCAGAAGAGATCTATTAAATTTTCTAAATAACTTATGCACCATCATAACTACCTAACCCTTTATAAAAAATAGTCTTAATAATAACGATATTACACGCAAAAAAAATTTACGAATAGGTCAAAGTATATAATCAAAATCAACAAAAATGCTATTAAAAATCTAGAAAAAAACCTACATCTTCATGTAATTGATCATCAAACTCATGTCTGACTTCCCAAACCAATAAAACTAGCTTGTGATGTATCAGCTACTTGCATGTTTTGTGCAATCTGCTTGGTAATTGGAGCTCGTAATTGTTTAATATGTATCTTAAAATTCTCTTCGAATTGGTTTAGTACTATACCCCAACTTTTTACAGGATTCATCGTTGTTACAAAATAAAATTCATTAAACGATATTAAGAGTGCTTTATTCTTATTCATAATAAAATCATCTTGTGTTGCAAACCGACGATTAATAACCCAATTACCCAACTGTTTCCCGGTCTTCTTATCGTAAATACTCCAACGAGTCGTGATCTTTTGCACATCTTCTCCATGTCCCCCCGTGTACTCAGTAGCTTTAAACGTTCCATGGGTTTTAAATTCAACGCGTTTTAACTCAAGTTCTTTATCAGCAAACTTTAATGCTATTTTGTCGCCGATACCATCGTCTCGAATAAGCCATGCCCAGCCTTCGGCACAAAATTTTGGTTGCACTGGCATAGGGTCTATGACTTCGATATTGTAAATACCATACTTGAATAATTGGTATACATCATCACCTGACGCTATGTAAACGATTGTTTTTCCTAAATCATGCTCTTTTTTGAGCGCCTCAAGACACTCTCGATTCCAATGTTTCCATCCGTGACCAGTAAGGTAATACCACATTGTTGAATAAAAGACGCGCGCTATTGGATATAACATAGGATTAGTAAGTATTTTTTTACTCTGATCCCAGGTTGCAGGCCTAAAAAAAAATTCAAAAAATCGATTGGCAACCGAACATAAATACTCAGTTTCAGTAAAATAATCGGGGCTTGCAAATAAGAGTTGCATAAGCCCGTAATATTTTTTAATTACGTCTTTATAAGCAAGAGCTTGATCATGTTTATTGAATTCGGCAGATTCCAACCCATGATAACGTAAAAAATCTATAAATCCTGGGATATCGTTTTCAAGTAATCCATAGATATACGTCAGATTTTTCTTCAGATCATTATTTACGATAACATCCAGCTGACCGCCTTTAATTTCTGCAGCAAAAATTGATTCTATCGTCTCGTTATGTGGCGAAAAGAGCTTTGCCTGATCATGATACCTTTGTTTAACAACAGTAATGTACGTCTGGTTAATATCATTTTTCATGCTATCAAGAGAACGATCTTTAAAAACAAACTGCGTTCTCATCCAGCGACAAAAAACGTCACGATCCTGTTTTGTTTCGGCGTTAGCGGAAACCTTTTGCTCAGTAGAACATCCTTGAAAGCCAAGCATACTCAACAGTATTGCTCCAAAAAGCCCGAATCGCAATAATTTCCAGATCATCTCCATATCCATACAACTCCCAATCTAAAATTCATAAAATACTTCAAAGTATATAATCAAAATCAACAAAAATGCTATTAAAATCTTCTTTATGGTGTAAACTTACCACGACTCGTTATACTGCATAGGCAGGGATGAGCGAATGTTTATAGACAACATATGTTCAATGTTTTATGCGTCAAGATTCTACGTATTATAACACAAGGGAGATTCTCATGAGCATCAACATTTCACTATCATTCGAATTAATTTGCTTGATTAATTGGCTCCTCAAGAACGAAAAGCAATTAATTAACGCACTGGTCAAGCAAGCCTTAAAAAATGGCTTTGCTCATGAACTTGAAAAAATTGATAGCACCCAGGTTATAGAAAACCCCGAAGAGTTGTACGCAACTGTTATTGATTTTTTACTATTTCTTGAAAAGAATCTTTTAAAAAACTTAGAAACTGTTTCTGTCGACACCCATACGCAAGAAAAAATTTTGCCGGTCGTTCAAAAGCTTGATGCTGATAATATCGACTTGAGAACATTATGGCTCAGCATGCAACAGACAAAAAATCAACTGTGTAAAGAACGGCACAAGCGTGAGCGCGAACGGGAAGAGCGTGAAGAACGTGAAGAAGAAGAGCTTGAAAACACCGAAAGCCCAGATGCTATAACAGCTCTTGAATCTTCTGTTAACGCACCAGTTACGCCAGCAAGTATGCACGACGAAAATAGCCAAGCAGCCGAAATTCTTTTTCAGAAGCTTTTGAAAAACTGGAAGCCGCATCAAAAAGAGCCGTTAAATTAAAAAAAGGGGCAGGCTGTACGGTGTACAGCCTGCCCTCATATTTATCAGATTGTAATCAAACTATTGTTAAACGATCAGATTAGTCGGTGGAATTCTATAAATCCCACTCACACTCCAACGCTCCCAACTCTTCCAACTCGTATCTTCAACCTCTATCCCCAGTACACCCTGATCTTTATTAACAACCCCATAGGTATATGGAATATCTTTACTTGAACGTTTTACAATAACCCAATCACCTTCTTGAAATGAACCTTTCTCGTCGTTACACAAATACTCAGGATCAGGGGCAAACGATACCTTTTGACCAGGTTCATACGAAACTGGCAACCAAAACCCTTCGTACGATCGAACTATGTCTGCAACAGCTGCCACACCAGATAACGCACTAACTATGTGATCTCTACGGGAACCAACAATCATTCTGCATTCGTCAAAGAATTCTTGGGCATACTCGCACGCCCTCTTGCCGCTCGTATCAGTTGCATGGATATTAATACCTAGTCGACCCAAAAGTGCCATTGCGCAAGACTTAAGTCTGTTATTTTTATAAACACGATAACTTTTACAAATTTTAATTAACGCTGTTTCACCGGCTTGGTTATGTCTATTAATAACATCAGCTTGCTGACCTTCTGGTATTGCATCAACAACGACGGCCAGAATTTCATCATCTATCCGAGTACAACAATAAAAAAGAGATGTATTCCCATAACGATCTCCCCTACTCACATAAGTGACTCTTTCTCTAATTGGAATTCGTCTCAAAATTGCTTGTACCACATTTTTAGGGCTTTCAGCAACGATACAACAAAAAATAGGTCTCTCATTCGTTGACGTCCAAACTCCCCCGCTCAAAAGCTCTGGTAATTTATCAGGACGAACTGCGTCCATGACGGCATTTGCAACAGCAGCAGATCCAACATCGCAAAGAAATGGTCTGCGTTCCTTTATATGACGGTTATTATCCTCATAAACTCTTCGCCCCGTAGAAAGAATACAAAAGCATTGCTCGGATGAATAACGACCCAAGATACTAAGTACTTCTTCTTTTGATTTCCGTGCTTTATAAAGCTCTTTAAGTACTGTCTCTAACTGAGCAAAGCTTAGCTCAACAGCCTGTGCAGCTGCTGGCGCGGCAGGTGCCGCTGCAGATCTTAATAGAACAGGAGCCGCTGGTGATCCTGCAGCACCTGTGCCTGCCGGCAACGGGTCCACTTTTGGCCGGGACTTATCTCTTGGCTGTTCAGCAACAAGTTTACGCTTTTGCGCTGTTACCTGAAATACCAACGAACCCATAATAAGCGTGTTTATCGCAACAACAAACAACTTTTTCATCTCGTAACGATTCATAAATAACCTCCTGTACTCTTTAAAAATATTTTAAACGAGTAAAACCTTAACAACAATTAATAACGATTAGAAACATGCAATATATTTTACAATATCAAATATTTACAAAGTAACAATTTTTACTTACTTTTGCCCATTTTTTAGCCATTTTTATAAAAATATGCCGTTTTTTTTGATACCCTGGGCCCATCCTTCTGGACCCAACATGACGTACGCCAAATAAAATAGCCGGACTTTTTTATTAAGAAGTCCGGCTATTATTATTATCTTTGTACTTATTTTGGTTATAAATTCTTACTCTCCATCATCCCCAGGCGCCGCAGGTGCTGCAGGTGCAGCCGGTGCAGCAGGAACTCTAAAAATACCGCTTGCTGCCCAATCTTCCCAGTTCTTCCAGCGATTACGCTCAACAACTATTCCCTTTATTTTATTATCATATTCAACACGTCCATAGGTATACGGAGTCTTTTCATCTGATCGCTTCACAATTACAAAATCCCCCTCTATAAACTCAGACTCCTGATCCTTGCATGAAGATCCAGCATCCGGCGCCCATGCGATCTCACCAGCTTTATACAGCGAAAGCAGTGGGTACTCATCGTAATACTCTGCAGTAATCCCAACAACATCTTTAGGTATACCAGTCTGCGCAGACAATGCTTCGACCTTTGCAACATGGCGTGCTTTATTTTTTTGCGCAATAACATTATTTGCTGCTTGTACACATCCATTAAGAACCGCCATCGTTTTTTTGTTGTATGGATAAGCCTTTCCTTCTTGATCATAATAAATACATGGAGGAACATTAATGTCCGGCTGACTTAAAAGCAGCACAGCAGCTGACTTCTGTTCTTCTTCAGGATTCCAGGTTTTATTAATATCATTAAAGAGGTACCCAAGGGTCGTTTGCCCTTCTTCATTTCTCATATTAATAAAAGAAGCTCGTTTTTTTTCTGGAATTGCATTCACCAGGAGCCTCAGGTTTTCGATTGCCCGACTTCCGAAGGAGAAGATACGATGACACAATAAAGAAAGAGCTGTATAACGCCCCCCACGATCAGGCCCCATGCGATTCTTAATCACCGGACCCTTAGCCATTACGCAGGCACTTAGGTTATCAGCTGGTAAGCGTTGTAGAATGGCCCCAAAGGCTTCCGGCTTGCAAGATATCGCAATAAGGGGAAAATATTTTAACAGATGCTGGAACAAGTTTTCAAACGGCACAGCATCCATTATTTCATTTGCAACGTTAGCAGACCCAGCCCAGCAAAGAATCACAGGTCTACCATACGTCCCACCAAAACGGTCTATCCTATCAGTTGTTCGTTCGGTATTAAGAATTTTAATTCGATCTGCCGGCAAAAGCCCTGCAAATGCCCTCTGCACATCTGCAACGTTCTTCGCATCATCCATTGAGTCACGAATAGTAGAAAGACTGTTAACAATTTTTTGTGCTTGATCATCAGTCAAAGTGGCGGCTGCTGCTGGCATAGCAGCTGATAGCTGGGATGCGCCAAGCGACAGTACAAACGCAACTGATAAAATTGGCAAAATATATAAACGCTTCATCTGAAAACTCCTATTTTTTGGTTATAATTTTTAAATTTTTTTGTACTCTCTAGTACAATCATACTTACTTATATTTCAAATTGAAATAATTTAAAAAAATAAAAACGGCACAAATCATCGAAAAACACCAAAAAACCCAGTATTTTCGACAATTTGTGCCGTTTGAAACTAAAAAGCGCCTGGCGCTCCTATTAAAACTTGAAATCTAATTTTTTGAGCGCTTGGCGCAACTCAAACAGGGGTAAACCCAAAATTCCAGTGTATGACCCATTAACACTCTTTAAAAAGCTTTGCCCATAACCTTCGACGGCGCAACCTGCAGCGATATTCAAAAAAAATGGGACCTTTTCAAAATATTGTTCGACCATAGCTTCGTCGATTATAAATTCAGCGATAGACGACGTTGTCCACGAGATCGTATCTTGCAACTGCCAAGCACCGTTTTCGTATATTCGTTTTTCAAGACAACAGCCGGTAACAACCTCAGCAGGTTCTCGACGTAAAAGCCCGATCATGTCGCGCGCATGATTGATATCACGCGGCTTGCCCAGTACCTGATTGCTTAGTGTCGCACGAATTAACGTATCTGCTGTAAGAACAAATATGGGGCGCGTCGCACCCTTCGAGACGGAAGCCTCCTTCCAGTCTTCGCTCAAAGCTTCGACGGACACAGCAGGGCGCCTGTCAGCCATAGCCTTGGCGACGGCTGAAGCGCCTTTTTTTGCATCAACCATATATTCTGAATAATCGGGCAAAACGACCGATTTCATTTTGTCTTTGGCGATTGCAAGAACCCGTAACGAGAACTCTGGCGAGGTGTCAGATTCTATTTCGTCACTGGTATGCGATAACGTTTTATACGAAATATCTGCAATCTCTAATAACTGTTTTCGAGATGCAGACTGAGAACAAAGATAGATAAAATCACGTGTACTATTTTTCATACTATTAATACTCTTTATATTTCAGGATTTATAATATCGTGCACAAAGTGCCCGTACTGGATCCCAGCCTACGCTCTTCGTAGCTACGGCGGACAGGCCCGATTTTCATCGGGATGACGTCATGGTAGGACGGTTACATACATTTAAAAAAATAAATAACTCCGAACTCACGTTGTTTTACATAGAAAACTCTTAAACCGTCACAAAATAATACAGCAGCTACTCGATGTATTATTATTATTGTAACTTTGACTTTCACTGCCAGTTCCAATTGGGTCATCACTGGTATGTGTCACTACAACAGCATGAGCTCCTCCTACCATATGTCCTGGTGCAGCAGGAGCTCCAGCAGGAACTGGCGCTGCAGGAGCAGCTGCTGGCAGCCCACGAAAATGATCAGGTATATTCAAAACCCCTGGTGGATAACCCTCCACAGATTCAACGTCAAATCCCAACTCAGATTGCAAGGCTTGTGTAGGAAAATAATTTTCTCGTAAAGCAACTGCTTGCTCTCTATGTATCCAACCATGCTTAACTAACATATCTAAAAACTTAGCATTTCTTTCTATAATACTACCATCACCATAATATACCGGTCTTAACGTAATATCGTACAGATCGCGCGCTTCGCTGCTACCAGGAATAATACCATGATTCAAGTAGTTATGGTCAGTTATAATAATCTTATCAAAGAGACCCATTATAGTTTTATTTGTATCATAAAATACTGGGTATTTTTTATCTTTCCAATCAGCAGTACACACAATGTGCAAACATAGCGTATGCAAGCCAGTAGCTTTGATCTGCCGAATTACACTCACCATAAATTCGTTTGGTTGAATATTATCCCAAAAAAATGATTGGTCTGACATGAATCTTCTTAATAGATGAGCTTCATCAGGAGCATCATCAGAAACGTCATCACGAGGTGAAATTTCTTCTACTTCATCTTCTGCTGCAAAATTTTGCAGACTATCAGCTCGATCTGCAGGCGATAATGGGTTTGGGGCTGACCGCGATACTTCGGCAGTAAGTTTTTTAAAAACTTCTGGCATATCGGCCGTACCAATAAAAATTTTTCCTAATAAATTTCGGTCTATTTTCTTTAATCTACCAAATAAAGCCATCATAGGATCTGAAGCTTTTTCGTCATGTATGTGCGTCGCAAAAACATCATAAAAATAAATTTTAATAGATTTTGTATGTGCTATCTCACCACAATTATGTAAGAAAAATAACGCCAGAAAAAACTTTATTTTTGCATGAAACTTCATACGTCCCCCCTTACTCGCCGCTATCCCATAATCCCATATCTCAAAAATTATTCTAAAAAGTACGCTCCCACGCCCCCGAAAACGTCTGCCGTACTTTACCCTCAAGCTGCAACTCAAAAAGTTTATCCTGAAGCTGGGCAAGGTCAAGACCTGTTTGATCACTCAGTTCGTCAAGCGAGCTTGCAACAACCATGAGCTGCAAAATCGGGTCCTGTTCTAGCGTACTGATTTCTTGCTCTGGTGCACCAGATTTTTCTGTTTCTGCCCGTTTTATTTCTTGTACACCTATTTTTTTTGTATTTTTTTTACTACTTTTAACCTCTTCTCGAATCTCTTCTTCTTTTTTTATAAATCTCGTTTTTATAAATCTTGGCCTTTGAACGTCACCAAAATCTTCTAAAATATCAATCGTGTCATGTATAAGCTTTGCACCCTGCTTAATTAACTTATGACATCCAGCGCTTAATGGCTCAAAGAGATCCCCCGGAACAGCAAAAATATGTCGATTTTGTTCCAGTGCAAACTGTGCAGTAATAAGTGCTCCACTTTTTTCGGCAGCCTGAACAACAATACAGCCTTGGCTTAAGCCGGCAATAATTCTGTTACGTGCCGGAAAATGTCCTCGTTCTGGGCGTGTATTAAGCGAAAACGAGGTAACCAATGTCCCGCCATTACGTATGACAGATTTAAATAACTCTTTATTTGATTCAGGATACGGGTGCATAAGCCCAGAACCCAAAACAACAATCGTTTTGCCACCGACATCAAGTGTTGCCTGGTGAGCCATGCTGTCAACACCCTCTGCGCCACCACTCACGATAGTCCAGTTATATGCAACTAAATCGGGAACAACTGTTGTAATAAACTTTTGAGCGTAATCAGAGGCTTGTCGCGATCCAACAATTGCCATACATTTTGATACTTTTGCAAGCTTGCCCCCTTTGCAATACAATAATAATGGCGGCAGATGAATTTGTAACAAATTTTCTGGATAGTTCGCATCAAAAATAGTTATAAGATCTATCCCGTACTGTTTAATAAGAGCACATTCGTCTTCTAGCTTTTTTCTATCAGCAAGACCATTAACTATCTGTTGCGCATTTTTTTCAGACAAACCAATAGTGTGCATAAAATCGTAATTTTTATAGTCGTACAAAATAGACAAGCTTATATTTTTATGATCATGATTTTCGTGATGTTCTTGATACAAAAAAATAAGATCAAGTAACCCGATATTTGTACGATCTGGGTATACACTATGCGCGATATAGGTAATAATTTTAAGCACTATTGCCGGCCCAATGCCTGGTATAAGCGACAAGTGCAAGAGTATATTTTTGTTGTGCGTGTTCATATTTTTTTAATTTCTTATAAAAAAAGAGAGCCCTTCGTGTTACCGAAGAGCTCCTTTATTCTCTTATTATTCTCTTATTCTTTTATTACTTATTTTATATTATTATTTATATTTCTTTATGCTTCAAGACTTTCTGATTCTTCAGGACCATCAAGCAACTCACCCGCATCGTCATCGGCTCCTTGAGCACCTATTTGAGACCCATGACCACCGTCAACAGGTATCGCGTCAAGCATATCAAGTTTTAACTGATCATCAAGCTCTGGTGATGGCACCAAGCCAATAACTTGATCTTCTTTATCATCAGGACCGTTGCCTTCAAATGCTACGATTGCAGATAACTCTTGACCTACATCAAGGCGTACTAAGCGAACACCTTTAGCCTGACGTCCCATGCTACGAACTTCGTGCGGTGACAAGCGAATAATTTTACCGTTTGTATCGATCAGTAAAATATTCGATTCGTCAGTGACACGAGCAAGACCAATAACAAAACCGTTACGAACGTCAACAGGGATCGTACGGACACCCAAACCACCTCGGTGAGCTACGCGAAATCCTGCTACTTCGACACGTTTGCCATAGCCGCGTGATGTTGCAAACAGTATGTGCCCTGATTCTGGAATAACTTCCATACCAACAACACAGTCTTTATCACGCAACGAAACCCCGCGAACGCCGGCAGCATTACGACCCATTGCTCGAACTTCAGTTTCTTTAAAGCGTATGCCTTGGCCGTTACGTGTTGCAAGAACAATCTCGTTTGTTCCGTTACTAATATCACAGAATGCAAGTTCATCACCATCATGTAAATTAATCGCACGAATCCCGGTACTACGAATTTTAGCAAACGCCATTGCATCAGTTTTCTTAATAACGCCCTGTTTGGTTACCATGACTAAGAATTTATTTTCCATGTCACGTGTACACAATAATTTGACAATCTTTTCGCCGTCGACAAGCTGCAACAAGTTAACAATTGCACGACCCTTGGCTGTTCTGCTGCCTTCAGGAACTTGGAAAACTGACAGGCTATAAATACGACCTAAATTTGTAAAGAATAAGAGTTCGTCGTGATTCTTTGTGACAAACGCATCTTGCATAACGTCATCAGAATCTTCAAGATCTGCGGTACCCTTTTTGCCTTTACCACCACGATGCTGAACAGCGTATGTTTCAAGCGGTACGCGCTTGATATACCCTTTGCGGGTTAACGTCACAACAACTTCATCGTCAGGAATTAAATCAACTTCACTTAAGCTGTCAATTGGACCTTCGATTTTTGTTCTACGTTTATCAGCATAGGTCGATTTGATCATTTCAAGTTCTTTAAGAATCTCTTTTTTAAGCTCGTTATCATCGGCCAAAATCAACTCGAGTTGTGCGATAATTTTTACAAGCTCTCCAATTTCAGCATGAATTTTTTCTTGCTCTAAACCGGTTAAACGTTGCAAACGCATCTCAAGAATCGCTTTAGACTGTTCTTGACTTAGCGTAAACGTTACATGCAAGAGATCAATTGCTTCTTGTGGTGTTTGTGAGCGTTTAATTAACGCAACAACTTCGTCGATATTAGTAAGGGCAATAATTAAGCCTTCAAGAATATGTGCACGAGCTTTATGTTTTGCTAAATCAAACTCTGTTCGACGGGTAATAATTTCTCGACGATGCAATAAAAAGTGCTCTATCGTTTCACGTAATGTAAAGAGCATTGGTCGATTATTATATAACGCGAGTAAAATCATGGACATTGATGTCTGCAATGTCGTGTGCTTATATAATTGATTTAAAATAACTTGCGGCGATTCACCACGTTTTAAATCGATAACAACGCGAATTCCACGTTGATCTGATTCGTCACGAATATTTGAGATGCCTTCGATAATTTTGTCTTTTACAAGATCTGCTATTTTTGTGATCAAGTCAGCTTTGTTAACTTGGTACGGGAGCTCTGTGATAATTAAAAAAGCCTGTTTTTTGTCTTCTTCAATCTCGACAACGCCACGCATAATTACTTGTCCGTGACCGGTACGATACGCTTTAACAATGCCAGCACGACCACAGATAATACCACTTGTTGGAAAATCTGGTCCTGGGATTAACTCAAATAAGCGTTCTTCTGAAAGTGTCGGATCTTTTAAAATTTCGATACAAGCGTTAATCACTTCACCCAAGTTATGCGGCGGTATAGACGTTGCCATACCTACTGCAATACCGGTTGATCCGTTAATTAATAAGTTTGGTATCTTGCTTGGTAAAAGCGTCGGCTCTGTGCGCGATTCATCAAAGTTTGGCACAAACCTGACCGTATCTTTTTCGATATCTGCTAAAATTTCTCGTGCAATTTTTGCCATGCGAACTTCGGTATAACGCATAGCCGCTGCGTTATCACCGTCAACCGAACCCCAGTTACCTTGACCATCAAGTATTGGGTAACGCTTAGAAAACGTTTGAACCATACCAACCATTGTTTGGTAAATAGCTTGGTCACCATGCGGATGGTAATTACCAATTACTTCCCCAACAACTGTTGCTGATTTGCGGGGTGCTTTTTCGTGATAATAACCGAGCTTATGCATAGCATATAAAATCCTGCGATGCACAGGCTTTAGCCCATCTCGAACGTCAGGAAGAGCGCGACTCACGATAACAGACATTGCGTAATCAAGAAAAGAAGTTTTTAACTCCTTCTCAATTGAGAGCATTGCCACACCAAATTTTTTGTCATCTTTACCGGTGTTTGAAACAGCCATGAAAATCCCCTTCCCGAGCAAGAGAAAAACTTTGTTATTTTTTACGTACTACAAAACATTAGATTATGCGATTACAAGGATACTCTGCTTTATTTTGTAAGGCAAGAATTAAGAAAAGATCAGGGCAAAAAGAGTACCCAGGCGTGCAAACCCTCGTGTAATCTTGAAATTAATAGGTAAAAAAGAGTATAATTACGCCCGTTATAAACCCAGCCAAAATATCATCGAGCATAATACCCCACCCACC
>Ga0206848_1124_pt1 | contig 18481 bp, 15 predicted proteins | sample Alteio_BWOrgCont_18_FD_152635 | JGI IMG/M metagenome (GOLD analysis project Ga0206848, IMG submission 152635) | Enriched cells from forest soil in Barre Woods Harvard Forest LTER site, Petersham, Massachusetts, United States -... | ecosystem: Environmental > Terrestrial > Soil > Temperate forest >...
CACATTGGTCAGCAGACGGAACTCCGCCGCCGGAAACGCCCTCCGCGCCAGCCGGTAGCTCGGCAGCGCTACCAGGTGGTCACCCAGGCTCCCTAAGCGATACACCAGCACCCGTTGGACACGATCATCCACCATGCCCAACAGTGTCGCATCCCTCCCACAATTAATCCCTTGCTTTACTCCGCGACCTTTGCATAACCTCTGCGCCCTCTGCGTTCCCGCTCTTGCCTTTGCTTTTTTCTACTCTCTACTCTCTACTGTCTACTGTCTGCCTTTATGCTCTCCGCCGAACAAATCGTCCTCCTGCACGATCAGGCCACGCTCTTCTGGCACGACCCCGCCACTCCGCGCCCCACCACTGCCACGCACTTCGACCAGCTCGTCCTCGACCAACACCGCGCCAACTTCGATCTCTGGCACCGAGAAGACGCCGCCCGCGACCCGCTCTCCGGCGACCAGGCCATCGCCGCCTGCAAGCGCGCCATTGACAAGCTCAACCAGCTCCGCAACGATCTCGCCGAGCGCGTCGACTGCGATCTTCTCGACTCCCTGCCTCCACTCAACACCACACTTCCCCTCCACTCCGAAACTCCTGGCCTGATCATCGACCGCCTCTCCATCCTTGCGCTCAAGATCTTCCACACCGCCGAAGAGACCCGCCGCTCCTCGGCCACGCACGAGCATCGCGAAAGGAACCGTGAGCGTCTTACCGTGCTGAACGACCAGCGCAACGATCTCACCCTCTGCCTTGCCGAGCTATGGGCCGATATCCGCGCCAACCGCCGCCGTTTCAAGCTCTACCGCCAGCTCAAGATGTACAACGACCCTGCGCTTAACCCCGTCCTCTACGCCTCAAAACCAGACGCTGACGCAAAGCCCTGAACGCTGTACTCTAATCCCTGCATTTGACCCACAGCCTCGTAGCCTCGTATAACGTCCTGACAGCCCTCCCCGAGAAAAACCGTATGGCCACCAAAACAGCAGCTCTTGAAAAATCGTCCGGCGACCTCAAAGTCACGCGTAAACCCCGCACCCTTCACGGCGATACCTCCGCCGCAGACGCAGCAGCGCGCAAGTCCACCCTCACCCAGTATGAGAGCGCTCTCAAGCTCATGCAGGCCGGCAAGTATGAGAAGGCGCACGTCGCCTTCAACACCATGCTCACCACCGCGCCACACGATCTCGCCGACCGCATTCGCATGTATATTTCTGCCTGCGTCGCGCAGATCGATAAGGGTTCCACCAAGTTTGAAACCCACGAAGAGCGCTACGACTACGCCATCTCTCTGCTCAACGAGGGCCACTACGAAGATGCGCGCGAGCACTTCCAGGAAATTCTCCTCAAAGAAAAAACTGCCGACTACGCCTTCTACGGCCTCGCTCTACTTGCCAGCATGACCGGCGACAGCTCCAAGTGCATCGAGCACCTCACCGAAGCCATCCGCCTCAACACGCAGAACCGCTTCCAGGCCCGCCTCGATTCAGACTTCGACGGCGTTGCCGAAGACCCCCGCTTCACCGAACTCCTCTACCCGGAAGCGTAAGTTCCTCCGCAATATCGAAAGCGCCGCGCACAAAGCTCGGCGCTTTACTTTTTTTAGCTTTGCTTTTTTATTGGTGTCATCCTGAGCGAAGGCTCGCGCTTCCGGGAGCCGCAGTCGAAGGACCTGCCACACCACCAATCCCCACACTCCCGCCTGAACCCTTCAACCACGGATGCGCCTTCTAAACCCTGGGCCCTGTCTCCTGGACCCTGACCAAGTACACTGACATCGCCGATGTCATCTCCCTCCACCACCTCCCGCCAGCTCAGTGTCGTCGCCATGGGCGGAGGCACGGGTCTCTCCACGCTCCTTCGCGGCCTAAAGCATTACGTTCCTGCACCGCGCACCTCCCACGTCCAAACTGACGCGCAGCCCTCGGTCGCCAAACCCGAATTCCCCTGCCTCGTCCGCCGCCTCTCGGCCATCGTCACTGTCACCGACGACGGTGGCTCCTCCGGTCGCCTCCGCGAAGAGCTCAACATGCTTCCGCCCGGCGACGTCCGCAACTGCATGGTCGCGCTCTCTGAAGATGAGCATCTCCTCTCGCAACTCTTCCAGTACCGCTTCTCGCAAGGCGACCTCCAGGGCCACAACTTCGGCAACCTCTTCGTCGCCGCTCTCTCCGGCATCACCGGAGACTTCGCGCAAGCCGTCCAGCTCTCCTCACAGATTCTCGCCATCCGCGGCCGCATCTACCCCTCCACCACCGCCAACGCCACGCTCACCGCGCGTATGGACGATGGCTCCCTCGTCGAAGGCGAAACCAGCATCACCGCCAGCCGCAAGACCATCGTCGAGCTCATGCTTTCTCCCGCCGACGCTGCTCCACTGCCTGAAACTCTCGACGCCATCGCTGCCGCCGACCTCATCACCCTCGGCCCCGGCTCGCTCTACACCTCGCTCATCACCAATCTTCTTGTTCGCGGAATCCCCGAAGCTCTCGCTGCCTCCAGCGCCACGCGCGTCTACATCTGCAACTTGATGACGCAGGCCAACGAATCGCTCGGCCTCTCTGCCTCACAGCACATCGAAAAAATCTTCGACCACGCCGGCCACAAAATTTTTGACTACGCTCTCGTCAACACCGCACCTATTCTCCCAGCCACACTTGCGCAATACGCCCGCGAAGGCCAGATGCCCATCGAGCCCGACCTCGACCGCATCCGCGCCCTCGGCGTCGAACCCATCACCGGCAACTTCGTCCACGAAGGCGACGTCCTCCGTCACGACTACGACCACGCCGCTCAGGCTGTTCTCCATCTCGCGCTGGATCATACGCACAATTAATTTGAGATTGTCATCCTGAGCTTCGCGAAGGATCTGCTGTCTGCCCGTCCCGGCACAATCAGGAACCCAAGGCTTTAGCCTTGGGCGCCCATGCATCAATCGGAACCGAGTTATTCTCTTCTCATGGAAGTTCCTACTCTCGAAGGCCCCGGCGTCCGCCTCGAACCCCTCTCACTCGCGCATCTCCCTGCGCTCGAAGCCATCGCCTTCGACCCCGTTATCTGGAAATACATGCTGCGCAAAGTCAATACGCCTGCAGACCTTCGCATCTGGGTAGACGACGCCCTTGCTGCCGTCGCGGCAGGCAAAACTTTCGTTTGGGTGACCATCAAAAAAGCTGACCCCGCCGATCCGACTTCAAAAGATCAACTCGTCGGCAGCACTCGCTTCCTCGATCTCGACCTCCACAACAGCACCGTCGAAATCGGCCATACATGGCTCAACGACACCTGCCGCGGCACACGCGTCAACACTGAAGCCAAGCTCCTCCAACTCACGTACGCCTTTGAGACGCTCAACCTCGTCCGCGTCGCGCTCAAAACCCACGCGCACAACCACCGCTCGCAAGCAGCCCTAAAAGCCATCGGCGCAACATACGAAGGCACCTTCCGCAGCCACATGCTCATGCCTGACGGCACCCACCGCGACAGCGCCTGGTTCTCCATCCTCCGCACCGAGTGGCCCGATGTGAAAGACCTTCTCAACCGCCGCCTCAACGCCCCACTCTAACCACCCCAATTATCTTTTTTGAACTTGTCATCCTGTTTAAACTTGTCATCCTGAGCATTGCGAAGGATCTGCTTTCTGCTCGCACCCGGCACAAATTTGGGTGCCCCATGTCCCTTGCACTTGGGGACATGGGTTCGCAGAATTTCCAACTAAATCGCCGCCGCCCCAATCACCACCAACTCCGGCTCCGCAACCGTCCTCTTCAACTGTCCGCACGCCGCATAAATATCTCTGCCTCTCGGCCTGCGTATATATGTCGCGATCCCACCCTCAATCAGCATCTTCTGAAACACCGCAACATCCTGCGGCTTCGGCTGCACATAGTCGATCCCCGGCCCCGGGTTCCACACAATCAAATTCACCTTCGCGCGCATTCCACGCAGCAGCGCCAACACTTCGCGCGCATGTTCCGGCTGATCGTTCACTCCGCCGAGCAGGACATATTCAAACGTCACCCACTCGCGCGTGCGCAGAGGGATCTTCACCACTGCCTCCAGCAGCTCGGCGATATTCCATTTGCGCGTGATCGGCATAATGCGCTCACGCACGATGTCGTTGCTGGCATTCAGGCTCAACGCGAGTTTAGGCCGCAGCTTCTCTCCAGCAAATGCCAAAATCCCCGGCAGTATTCCGCTCGTCGACACCGTCATGCGCGACTCAGGAATTCCAATTCCCTCAACCAGCAGCCGCACGCTCTTCATAAAATTCTCGTAGTTCAGGAACGGCTCGCCCATCCCCATAAACACCAGGTTGATCCGGTCTTTGCCAATCTGCATCTTGTGCCGGTTCAGCACAGCCGCAACCTGTCCTGCAATCTCACCCGCCGTCAGGTTTCTGCGAATCCCCAGCTTCGCCGTGAGGCAGAACTGGCAATTCACTGCGCATCCCACCTGGCTTGAAATGCAAATCGTTGCGCGACGAAATCCCTTCTCCGCCAGCGTCCCAAAGTTCGACCTCGCTCGTCCATTCCCTCTTCGACTCCAAAAGGACTTGTCATCCTGAGCGTCGCGAAGGACCTGCTGTTTGTCAGTTGCAGCAAGAATGTCGTCGCTCTCCCCCGCCTCTTCCTCCGCGGCCTCACTCCCATCGCCGCGTTCGCCACCATCGCCATCAGGCATCCACACTGTCTCTACAGTCTCGCCATCAGCCATCCGCATCAGGTAGCGTTCGGTGCCATCCACGCTCACCGCAGTCTGCACCATCTCCGGCAGATCCACGCGAAATCCCTCGCCCATCAGCCGCGAGCGCAGCGCCTGTGCCAGCGTCGTCATATCTTCCACGCTATTCACTCGCTGTTTATAAAGCGCCTCAAAAGCCTGCCGCGCGCGATACGGCTTTTCTCCCAGCGTCTCCATCAACGCCACGAGCTCAGCCAGCTCCATTCCAAACAACGCTTTGTCGTCAGTTGCGTTCACCCCTCCAGTTTATGACGCGCCGCCGCTCCAGCAGTTATAGTTCCTACAACACCCGGAGACACCTTTGACTCTCGGCAGCGCAATCATGACCGGCGAAAAGCTCATGCGCTTGGGCCTTGCCCCTCTGACTGCGGCCAACACCCTTGCCCACCTCGCTGGCCTGCACGCGCGTCCCGTCGCCATTCCCTGCCTATTTACGCTTGTTTTTCACCACCATTGCCTCGGATGCGGCATGACCCGCGCCTTCGATTTCCTCTATACCGGCCATTTTCGCCAGGCCCTTGCCATGAACAAGCTCGTACCCATCGTTTTTCTTCTACTTTGGTGGATTTTCTATTTGCAACTTAGAGAGTTCCGTGGTCAGATTAGGCTACCGTTCCGTCGTTACATACCTAAATCCTCTGGTGACGGGGCTACGTCTATCTATTTTTAGGAGAATCATGGCAGAATTCGGTGCAACTGAAGTTTCGCAACTTACGGCTGGCCTCAATGACCAGCAAAAAGCAGCCTTCCAGACCCAATACGATGCGGCCAAGAAGGATCCTCAAATGATCTTCATCATCGCCATCGTTGCGGGTAGCCTCGGTGTCGATCGCTTCCTGCTCGATGACATGAAGATGGGCGCCATCAAGCTGATAACAGGTGGCGGCTGCGGCATCCTATGGATCATGGACATCCTTTCCGCTAAAGAGCGCACCAACGCCTTCAACAAGGCGAAGGCAGAAGCGATCATCGCTACCCTCTAACCTCAGGCCTGATAACTCAGACCTTGAGAATTCATCTGGCTCCACGCTTCCCTTCGGAGGCGTGGAGCTTTTTGCTGCCCGCTTAAAAAGTTTCCTACTTGTGTATGAAGGGCAATATAAGTACCCCAAGCAAAGAAAGCACCAGCACAATCCCTGCAACCGGATAGAAGATAAATCTCCCAACAGGCCATGCCTTCACTGGAAGCACATTCGCCAGCTTGTCTGTTATTGAGGCCGTTGGCCGCTCTGGCAGCTCACTTACCTCCGAAGCGGTCTCTGGGGCCTTCCATCGGCGCGAAAGGATGGTGCCTCGAACATTTGCCAGCAACAGCATAAGGCCGATCAAGCCCACCAAACCCATCCCTCCAATGTTGCCTGTCTCAAGAGAGCCAATCTTGTCCAGCAAATAGCACAGAAACACCATGATGGCGGCTGCTATGCTGCGCTCGCGTACGCCCATTCCACCGAGCAGAAAAGTCACTGCGACAAGCGCGCCGATCACGGGCTGTCCAGTAATAATCAATCCGATAAAGGAAAGTAATCCTACGATCACACATACCCAGAACCCTTGTTGCCCCACAAGGTCAACGTCATACTGGTTCTCGATCGTCGGCCAAAACAATCGCTTCAACATGCCGTCTGTCGGTTTCTGTTCGCTTGCCAATCCCAGAGTTTGCATGACGGCATAAGACCATACAGTCCCTCCTCGCGTCGAGAGGAAATTCCCCTGCGCCATGAAACAATAGCCACATGTCCGTACTACTGGCGGAAAACTCCGCTCTCACCACCCCTGCCTCTCAACTCCGCGACATCCGCTCCACGCGCCTCTCCAACGGCCTCCTCGTCCTCACCGAGCGCATGCAGCATCTCCGCTCCGTCTCCATGGGCGTCTGGCTCGACACCGGCTCCCGCGACGAGTCCCTCGCCGTCAACGGCATCTCTCACTTCCTCGAGCACATGGTCTTCAAGGGCACCACCACTCGCAGCGCCCAGCAGTTCGCCCGCGAAGTCGACTCTATCGGCGGCAACCTCGACGCCTTCACCGGCAAAGAAACCATCTGCTTCAACGTCAAGGTGCTCGACGAAAACATCGCGCCCGCGCTCGACCTCCTCACCGATCTCGTCCTTCATCCCACCTTCGCTCCCGAAGACATCGCCCGCGAGCAAGGCGTCATTCTCGAAGAAATCAAGATGGACGAAGACAACCCCGACTACCTCGTCCACGAACTCTTCACGCAGAACTTCTGGCCCAACGACGCCCTCGGCCGTCCTATCCTCGGCACTGTAGCGAGCGTCTCCAGCTTCACACGTCAAACTGTCTTCGACGAATATGCGCGCCGCTTCACACCGCCCAACATGGTTTTCACCGCCGCCGGCAATCTCGATCACGACACCTTCGTCGCGCAGGTCGAAGCCGCATTCAGTTCGCTCTCTGCCGGCTCTTCAGAGCGCATCGCGCACCACACCGCACCGCAGGCGCATCCGCACATTACGCTCAAGAGCAAGAAGTCGCTCGAGCAGGTGCAGTTCTGCCTCGCCGTGCCTGCTCTTCCCGTCAGCTCACCTACGCGCTACGCCGGATATCTGCTCAACAGCATCCTCGGCGGAGGCATGAGTTCGCGTCTCTTCCAATCCATTCGCGAAGACCGCGGCCTCGCTTACTCCATCTACTCCGAGCTCAATCCCTTCCGCGACACCGGCTCTCTCGCCGTCTATGCCGGCTGCGCCATCGCCAACACGCCTCAGGTACTCGAACTCACTCTCGCCGAATTCACGCGCATCAAGAACGAGCCCGTCACCGAAGAAGAGCTCGACCGCGCCAAGAGCCAGCTCAAGGGCAACATGGTCCTCGGCCTGGAAAGCTCCGGCTCGCGCATGTCATCGCTCGCTCGGCAGCAGCTTTATTTCTCGCGCTTCTTTACTGTCGACGAAATCGCCGACGAAGTCTCCGCTGTCACCGCCGAAGAAATCCAGCAGCTCGCACAGCAGTTGCTCGACCCCACCCGCCTCGCACTCACTCTGCTCGGCCCACTCAACGGCCTCAAGCTCGACCGCACCCACCTCACCTGCTAACACCAGCTCCGTATTACTCCGCGTCCACCGCGTAACCACTGCGCCCGCTGCGTTCCGCTTTTGCCTTTGCCTCTGCTTTTTCTATCCTCTATCCCCTACCCACTATCCCCTGCTCTAAATCGGCTTCTCCCCCTTCACCACCTCAACCCCCTTCGGCGCAACAAACACAAAATCAGAATCCTTCGTCGCCACGTTTTCTTTCATCCCTGAAAACGAAAATACCGTCGTCGCACCATCAATCTCTTCAATCCGCATCGCGTGAATCTCGCCCTTCGCATCGACAGTCAGCGCCAGCGTCTTCACATGCGCGTCCATCCCCTTGGGCGCGCCTGAGAGCGTATACCCCACGCTCCCATCCTCCAGCTTCACCAGCGTCAGTGTTAGGCCCGTCAGCTCCTTTGCCAGCTCCGTATGCCCCAGCAAAAATCGCAACGGCGAGCGCAGATCATCCAACTCTTTCTCAGGAATCTCCTGCGCCTGCGCATCTCCCGGCGTGTAATTGATGGCGTTCTTGCCATCCAGAAGAAACACCTTCCCCGCCGGCGAGTCGTACGCCCACCGCATTCTTCCCGGCTTCTTCAGCAGCAGCGTCCCACTCTCGCTGCGGTCCATCCCCATGCCGCGATACCGCTCCGTATACCGCGCCTGCAGCGATTGCAGATGGTTGTAATGCGCATCCACTGTCTTCGCCAGCGCCGCCGCATTGGGGGCCTGCGCGACCGCTGCCGCGCTGACCGTCAACGCGACCGCCAGCACCCCCGCCATTTTTTGCCAATGATGATTGGGTCTAAAAGAGCGAGGTGAAGTAAAAGATTGATAGTTATTCATAGGAATTAAACGATTTGCTCAGCAAGAACAAAGGGCAGAGAGACGAAACGTCTTCTCTACCCTCTATCCTCTACTCTCTATCCCCTGCTTTACTGCAGCAGCTCCGTGCAATTCGTTCCGCCCTTGGGATCGAACCGTACTTCGCCATTCTCGTCCGCGCAGTAACCCAACGTTCCCGAGTGACCAACCGAGTTCGGCACCGCCGTAATCTCGTAGCTGTTCACCTGGTCCACATTGTTGATGGTCGTCTTCACGCACTTGCCAATCGCAAACGTATATCCGGCCTTGTGTCCGCTGGCCAGATCGTCCGAGATCATCTGTGCGGATTCCGGTGTCGGCGGCTCGGTTCCGGGATGGCCGCCGAGAGAAGCCAGTGAGCAGGCAAATCCATGCGACGGGTAGGTCGAAGCGTAGCTGTTCTCTTCCGTCACCAGGAACTTCACGGAATTCACCGCCGAAGTCTGGTTACCGTGCCGGATCACCGCCTGCGTCGCCGGTATGGCCAGCGTCATCAGGATCAGGATCACTGACATAACGATCAGGAGTTCCACCAGCGTAAATCCGGCCGCGTTATTGCGGCGCTGCATTTTGGTATTCATCGTTGCTTCCTCGCAATAAGAACAATTCGGGCGTACAGAATGATGTCCGCGATACAGTATAGACGCTCCACCCACCCCTGGGGATAGCCTCAGGTGGCACCAACTCTTGGCCCTCGCCCCTTGGCCCTTGGCCCTCGACTTCCTGTTACCGTAAATTCATGTCTCGACGCCTTCATCTCCTGCTCGCCGCGCTCGCACTCAGCCTTCCAGCTGCCGCCCAGACCAACCCGCCGCTGATTCCCCTCCCGCGCGAGTTCCGTGCCGCCGCCGCCCTGCCCCTCGCCTCTGGCATCCGCATTGACTGCCAGCAGCCCTGCGACCCCGAAGACGCCTTCGCCGTCGCCGACCTCAAGTCCACGCTCTCCGCTCGCGGTATCACCCTCACAGAGGCGCTCTCTGCCCCGCACATCTTCACCACCCGCTCCAACACCCAGATGGGCAAGCAGATCTACCAGGAGTCCGCCCCCGCCAGCTCGCCAATGCCAGCCGCCATGCACGCCGAAGGCTACTCCATCGTCCCTGACAAGGACGGCATCGCTATCACTGCCGACACCGCCGCAGGCGTCTTCTACGCCTTGCAAACAGCCCGCCAGCTCATCACCGGCGATGGCCCTACCGCCATGCTGCACATGGCTACCATCCGCGACTGGCCGGCCATGCCCATCCGCGGCCTGCATGACGATCTCTCTCGTGGCCCCGTAGACACGCTCGAGTTCCAGAAGAAGATCATTCGCACCATCGCTGCCTACAAAGCCAACCTCTACTCGCCCTATTTCGAGTCCACGCAGCAGTACGCCTCCAACCCGCTCGCCGGCATCCCCGGAGCCAGCATGTCTGCCGCCGATGCTGCTGCGCTCGTCGCCTACGCCGCCCAGTATCACGTCACCATCGTGCCTGAACAGGAAGCCTTCGGTCATCTGCGCCATATGCTCTTCTGGGAGAAGTACCAGTCGATGGCAGAAACGCCGCACGGCGCTGTGCTCGCTCCCGGCCAGCCTGGCTCCATCCAGTTCATCGACGGCATGTTCAAAGACCTCGCCGCAATGTATCCAGGCCCCTACCTGCACATCGGCGGAGACGAGACGGTCGACCTCGGCGTGGGCCGCACGCGCGCCGACGTAGACGCTCGCGGCATCGACACCGTTTATCTTGAATTCCTGCAGAAGATCGTCAAAGATTTGCAGCCTCTGCATCGGAAGATCCTGTTCTGGGGAGACATCGCGCAAAACGCGCCCGATCAGCTGAAGGCGCTGCCGCAGAGCTTCAAGGACCAGACCATCGCCGTCGCGTGGGGTTACAGCCCCAATCCGCACGGCTTCGAGAAGCAGATTCGACCCTTCACAGACGCCGGAATTGCCGTATGGGTCGCGCCTGCGATCAACAACTACCGCCAGATCTGGCCTAACCAACAGCAGGCGCTCGACGACATCCAGGAGTTCACCCGCGACGGCCAGCAGTTCGGCGCCGCTGGCCAGCTCAACACCCTCTGGGACGATGACGGCGAATCGCTCGCCAACATGAACTGGTACGGAATCCTCTTCGGCGCAGCCGCAGGCTGGCAGCCGGGTACCAGCTCCATCCCCATCTTCCAGCAGAGCTACGCGCAGGTCTTCCACGGAGACTCCACCGGCCTGCTTAACCAGGCACAGGACGAGCTCACCGCTGCGATGTCGCTGCTGCATGACAACAAGATCGGCACCAACAGCGAAGGTACGGACGGCCTCTTCTGGCTCGACCCCTGGTCGCGTGACGGCCAGAACGTCGCTGCCAAGATCCGCCCGTTCCTTTCGCCGCTGCGCCTGCACGCTGAGCACGCCATCGAACTCATCCAGCAGGCACGCCTTGCCAACCCCAGCCTGCGCGAGTCTGATGCCATCGATGCGATGGACTTCGGTGCGCGCCGCATCGACTTCCTCGGCCTCAAGTTCCAGGCCTGCGACGAAATGGCCGCCGGCTACGCCCGCGCACAATCCACGGCTCTCACTCCTGCTGCGAAGAAGACGCGCCCCGGAGTTTACTCGCTGCTCTCGGACATCAGCGGCGTCAACGGCCGCATGCAAGACCTCACCTACGGCTACTCGCAGATGCGCGACATGTATGAGAAGCAGTGGCTGAGCAGCTATCGCCCCGCCAATCTACGTCCCATCCTTGAGCACTTCGACTACACCATCAGCATCTGGCAGTCACGCATCGACAGGATGCGCGGCGTTCGCCAGCAATGGGGCGATTCGCATACGCTTCCAGCGGCCTCAGACATCGGAATTCCTGCATCGTCCATTACACTCAGCACGAACTAAATGACGCAGACGCTCACAGCTCGCCGCCTCATCACGCACGAAGCCGTCATCGACTTCCCCGTGATCGAGCTCGCCCCCGATGGAACCATCGCCGCGATATCCTCCGATCCGAAGGCGCTCGCGCATGAGACCTCCACGCTCACCGCCGCGTTCTTCGACATCCACACCCACGGCGCTCGCAATCACGATGTGATGTCTGCCACGCCCGCAGGCCTGAGCGAGATGCAACGCTTCCTCGCCACACGCGGCCTCGCGCACTATCTGCCGACAACCGTCACCGCTTCGATTGATGAAACGCTGCGGGCTTTGGAATCGCTCGCCAATGCCATCGAAGCCGCACCGCAGCCAGGCGAAGCGCAACCAGTTGGCATCCACCTCGAAGGCCCATTCCTCTCCCACGCTAAGCGCGGCGTACACTCACCCGACCTGCTGCAGCCACCCAGCATTGAACTCTTCGACCGATTCCAATCCGCAGCGCGCGGCCACATCAAGCTCGTCACCATCGCACCCGAACCAAACGCAGCGTCTTCTAAACCCTTGGCCCTTGGCCCTGGACCCTCTGCCCTCGATCTCATCCTTTACGCCACCGCGCTCGGCGTCCGCGTCTCCGTCGGTCACTCCAACGCCACAGCCGCGGAGACCCTCGCCGCTATCGATGCCGGTGCAATCAGCGCGACACACACCTTCAACGCCATGCGTCCGCTCGACCATCGAGAGCCCGGAATCCTTGGCACTGTCCTCGACGACCATCGCCTCTTCGCCGAACTCATCTGCGATGGCATCCATGTCGCGCCGCCGCTTGTGCGCCTCTGGCTGCGTTCAAAGACTGCCACTCGCGCCATCCTCGTCAGCGACTCCATCTCCGCCACCGGCATGCCCGACGGCAACTACAAGCTCGGTCCACTCGATGTCACCGTCGCCAACGGAGTCGCGCAGCTCACCGAAGACCTTGCCGCAGGCAAACAAACCCTTGCCGGCTCTGTCCTAACACTTGACCGCGCAGTCGCTAACCTGCAGGCCTTCACCGCAGCTTCACTTGCGGAAGCCACGCGCCTCGCCTCGCATAATCCTGCTGCAATGCTCGGCCTGCACAAGCTCACCCATCTCGCGCCCGGGTCACCCGCCAACCTCAACCGCTTCGACGCCGACAACCACCTCACCGCAACCTACATCCGCGGCCAACGCATTTCTAATCCGTAATCACTATCCTCTATCCTCTAAGCTCTATCCCCTGCCTCTAGCTCTCCACAGCGCGCCTTCCATCGAATCCACCGCCTGCTGCGCGACCTGAACCTCCGGCAACGCCGCGTGCAGATGTTCTTCCATCGACCGCCGCACCCGCGCAATCTTCTCCAGCACGCTTCCCGTGAAGGCAACTTGTTTCGCATCGTCCTTTGCACAGCCTACAGCCCGCATCTTGCTGGCTGCCAGGCTCACCTGCTCTGCGAGCTCTGCTCCTGCGCGCTCCAGCACGCTCACAGCAAGCGCATCGCCAGCTTCCGCGCAGCGCGCAACCACCATCGCCAGCTCCGCAAAGTCCGGTCGTGAACGCTCATTCGCTTTCGCGATCAGCTCACCCAGATCATCCAGCTCCCAATGCACCTCGATCTCTCGCAGCAGGCACGTCCCCACGCCTCGATCATGCGCGCGCAGCCCCGCGCGAATCGCTTCCAGCCCTATCCACGTCCCTGAACCTTCATCACCGATCACCGGCCCCCATCCGCCGGCACTCACCGTCTTTCCGTTCGAGCAACGCCCGACCACGTTCGATCCCGTTCCCGCAACCACCAGCAACCCTGGCCCACCGCGAAACGCCGCATCCAGTGCAATCTCCTCATCGCCGCACAGGTCGAGCTCTCCGCCCACGATCCCGTGCAGCGTCCGCTCCGCCCACGCGCGTGTGCTCTCACTGCTGATGCCCGCCAGTCCCATGCACGTCCGCGCCACACTCTTGGGGTCGATACCCGCTGCCGCAGCAGCCTCCAAAATCACCTCGCGCAGCCGCGCAGTAGCCAGCTCCTCGCCCACCATCATGAGCTTCACCGTGCCGCCCGTCGCCCCTCCAAGCACCTGTGTCTCATCCGCGACCCAGCACTGCGTCTTCGTCCCGCCTGCATCCAGCGCTACATAAATTGCCATTGCACTCCGCACTTCCCACAGCGTCTAAAGCCAATTGCACGCCAAGCCCGATATCATAACCTGCAACCGCGCCGCGCGATAGCCGAGAAGCAAAAACGCTAGATACCGCCAAGGAGTCCCGTTTGCCGAGCCGCATCATCGCCCCCGAACTGCTCGCGTTTATCTCCGCTCCCACGCGCCTGCGTCCCTTCGACCTCGCCTTGGTCGGCGTTTATCTCATCGGCATCACGCTCTTCGGCCTCAGCTTCCGCAAGCGCAAAGGCGCAAGCGCTGCCGATAAATCCCTCAAGAGCTACTTCCTCGCCAACAACACGATTCCCTGGTGGGCCATCGCGCTCTCCATCGTCTCCGCGGAAACTTCCACGCTCACTATCATCTCCATCCCCGGCGTCGCGTTCGCCGGAGACTTCGGCTTCCTGCAGATAGTCCTCGGCTACATGCTCGGCCGCATCGTTGTCTCCGCACTCTTTCTTCCGCGTTACTTCGCCGGGCAGATGCTCACCGCCTACCAGCTCATCGACAATCGCTTCGGCCCTGCGCTGCACAAAGTCACCGCCGGACTCTTCCTGCTCACGCGCGCAGCAGCAGAAGGCGTACGCGTCTTCGCCGTCTCCATCGTCGTCGCCATCGCCATCGGCACCGGAGACGTTCTCTCCATCGGCATCATCTCCGCGCTCACGCTGCTCTACACGTTTGAAGGCGGCATGGCTGCAGTCGTTTGGACAGACGTCGTGCAGATGGCCATCTATCTTGGCGGCACCATCGTCGCGCTGTGGAGTCTCGGCCATCACATTCCCGGAGGATGGCAGCAGATTCACACCGTCGCCGCAGCCGCCGGCAAGTTCCACATGTTCAACTTCGCGCTCAACCTCACCACCACCTACACCTTCTGGGCCGGTGTGCTTGGCGGAACCTTCCTCACCATGGCCTCGCACGGTACGGACCAGCTCATGGTGCAGCGTTTACTCGCCGCACGCAACCTGCGCGAATCACGCTTGGCGCTCCTTAGTTCGGGCGTCGTGATCTTCATCCAATTCGCATTCTTCCTGCTCATCGGTGCCGGGCTGTATGTTTTCTACGGCCAACACCAAACAACATTCGCTTCAGCCGACCGCATCTTCCCTACCTTCATCGTGCGCGAACTTCCCATTGGCATAGCTGGCCTGCTCGTCGCCGCCATCCTTGCCGCTGCCATGTCCAATCTCTCCGCCGCGCTCAACTCACTTTCTTCCACCACGGTTGTTGACTTCTACCTGCACCTTCGCCCGCAGGCCGACGAACGCGAGCGCTCACTCATCAGCAAATCTTCGACGGCTGTGTGGGCTTTCGTGCTTTTTGCCATTGCAGTCTATGCGGCGATTAATGGAGGCAAAGGCCACGTTGTAGAAACCGGACTCACTATTGCTTCAGTCGCATACGGATGCCTGCTTGGGGTCTTCCTGCTTGGCACTTTAACTAAATTCGCCACACAATGGGGGGCCGCTATTGGCATGTTGATCGGCTTTGCTATCAACCTCATCCTCTGGCTTCCCACGATCACACCTCTCCGCACCATCGTTGGTATCACCATCCTCCACATCGCCTGGACCTGGTACGTCATCATAGGAGCCTTCGTGACCTTCGCTATCGGCGCTCTCGCCAGCCTCGTCTTCCGCAAACAATCGCGCGCGGTTGCAGCACTCCTTTTATTTGCTATCATCCTGGGCGGAGCGTCGCGCATTTGCGACGCGCAGTCGAAGGACCCCGATGGTCACCGCAGTTCCTCGAACGCCCATCCCGTTTCAACCACAAACACCCCACCTGACTTCACCCAAATCTCCCAGCTCCTCAACGACGCCATCGCCGCGCACAAACTTCCCGGCGCGGTCGTCGGCATCGGCCACAACGGTAAGGTCGTCTTCCACCACACCTACGGCAACCGCAAGCTCGCCGGAGAGCCCGGCCCGCAAGGCGAACTCACCGCCGAGCCCTTGACCGAGGACACCATCTTCGACATGGCTTCGCTCACCAAAGACCTCGCCACTGCAACTGCAATTATGCAACTCTACGAAGCCGGCAAGATCACCAGCTTCGACGACCCCATCGAAAAGTATCTGCCTGACTTCAATCCCACGCACGACCTTCAGCGCACTCACGTCACGCTGCGCATGCTGCTCACGCACTTCTCCGGCGAACCGCCGGACGTTGACCTCAAAGATGCATGGGGTCTCGCCACGCCCGACCATGCCGAAGGGATTCGCCGCGCCCTCACCACACCGCTGCACGGCGTGCCCGGAACCAACTTCGTTTATTCCGACATCAACTTCATCCTGTTGGGCGCGCTCGTAGAAAAACTCTCCGGCGAACCCGAAGACGTCTATGCCAGGGAACACATCTTCAATCCGCTCGGCATGAGACACACGCGCTATCTTCCCATCGCCAAGGCCTGTGGCGAATACATCATTACCGGCGCAGCCATTGCTCTGCCGCCCAACGCGCACCACGAAGGCCCCGACGGCCCATGCAGCGGCGATCAATGGCTCGCCGCGCAATGGATTGAAAACATCGCACCCACGGCCCACGATGACGAATCGAAATCGAACCCTTCCGCTAATCCCGACTTCGACCATCTCCTCCGTGCCACGGTCCACGATCCCACCACGCGCCGCATGGGCGGAGTCGCAGGACACGCCGGCGTCTTCTCCAACGCAAACGACATCTCACTCTACGCCTCAGCGCTGCTCGAAAAGCTCATACATAACACCGGACCGTTCCCTCTTAAGCAGTCCACGCTGCAACTCATGACGCAGCCCGAGCAACCGGGCCACTCAATAAATATTGATCCAGAGAGCTACTGCAAAGCGTATCAGTCAACATTTGATCAAGCTCAGATTAAACGAAACTGTAAAGATGCCAAGAATAATTGGGGTGGGTGGTCAGCAGACCTCGCCGCAGCCAACGCTGCCGAGCAACATGAAATTGCGGCTGGCGAAAAGAGTCCTTCATCTCCACTTCTCGCTCCACAATACCCAGCAATCAAGGGCAAGGACCTGCGCGGCTTCGGCTGGGACATCGACACCGCTTTTTCCAAGCCACGCGGTCGCATCTTTCCCATCGGCAGCTTCGGCCACACCGGCTTCACCGGCACATCGCTCTGGATGGACCCCGCCAGCGACACTTATATCGTGGTCCTTGCCAACGCGATCCATCCGCGCGGCGCAACGCCGATCTCTGCGCTGCGCGGAGAAGTGGCGACAGCCGCCGCACAAGCCCTCGGCCTGCCACAAAAACCTATCATCCTGAGCGAAGCGCGGAGCGCGCAGTCGAAGGACCCCGATAGTCTCGGCGCCACCCAAACAGTTCAACCCATTTCAACCGCGGACTCGAAAACCCTTACCGGCATCGACGTCCTCGAGTCCAAGCACTTCACCGCGCTCAACGGCCTGCACCACATCGCTGTCCTCACCAACCAGAACGGCCTCGACTCTCAAGGCAAACGCACCATCGACATCCTGCACTCACTTACAACTTACAACGTAGAACTTACAACCATCTTCACCCCCGAGCACGGTCTCTCCGGCGCACTCCAGCAATCCACCGTCGCCAGCACCACCGACCCCGCCACGCATCTCCCCGCCGTCTCGCTCTACGGCCCGCAAGATTCCGACAAGCGCCCCTCGCACGATCAACTAAAAGACCTCGACGCAATCGTCATCGACCTGCAGGACGCCGGCGTGCATTTCTGGACTTACGAGTCTGTACTCGGCTACTTTCTCGAAGCAGCTTCACGCGAGCAGACAGAGTTCCATCACCCGCTTCAGATCGTAGTTCTGGATCGCCCCAATCCTGTTGGCGGCCTTGCCGTTCAAGGCCCCATCGTTGACCCCGGCCGCGAATCCTATGTGGCCTATACACAAGTGCCTGTGCGCCACGGCCTTACCTATGGCGAACTCGCACGCTACATCGTCGCCAGCAAGCATCTCGACGCAAAACTCACGGTCGTCACCATGCAGAACTGGAAACGCAGCATGTTCTGGGCCGACACCGGCCTTCCCTGGGTCAACCCCAGCCCCAATCTGCGCTCTCCCGCCGCCGCCATTCTCTATCCCGCAATCGGCCTCATCGAATTCTCCAACATCTCCGTCGGCCGAGGTACCGCGCATCCCTTCAGCTTCTTTGGCGCCGGCGTGGCTGCGCCTGCGAAGCCCTCCACGCAGAGCTCCAGCATAAAGACCAGTGTGACGATTCCCAGCGCGGATTCAACAGCCACGACAGGCTCTGTGCAGCTCACGACGGATAAGCGCCCAATCGTTCCGCAATCGAACACCGCTACCGTTGAGCTAACGCACAGCTCGCAGCCCGCAGTGTCCCACGGCTGGTTCCACGCCGATGAAGTCGCCATGGAACTCAACGCGCGTCACATTCCCGGCGTCACCTTCACGCCCACGCGCGAAGCCATCGTCGAAGACGCCAACCACTACCCCTTCCATGGTCAGACGATTGAAGCTGTCCGCGTCAACGCCACAGATCCGGTTGCACTCGATACCCCCGAGCTCGGCATCGAAATTCTCTCCGTGCTCCATCGCCTTTATCCCACGCAGTTCAATCTCGAAAGAGACCTGCCCCTCGTCGCCAACCGCGCCACACTCGACGCCATCGCCCGTGGCGACGATCCACGCGCCATCGCCGCATCATGGCAGCCCGCACTCGACCGCTTCAAAGCAGCCTGCGCGCCCATTCTGCTTTATAAGTAAGAGTTTTTACGCCTTCGCGCTCGGCGTGAGCGGCGCCTCGTCTTCCTCTTCGTCAACGGCACCTTCAATCGCTGTTTCTACCGCATCCACG
>Ga0206848_1128_pt1 | contig 18152 bp, 19 predicted proteins | sample Alteio_BWOrgCont_18_FD_152635 | JGI IMG/M metagenome (GOLD analysis project Ga0206848, IMG submission 152635) | Enriched cells from forest soil in Barre Woods Harvard Forest LTER site, Petersham, Massachusetts, United States -... | ecosystem: Environmental > Terrestrial > Soil > Temperate forest >...
CTCTTGCGGCTATTGTCCCAGGAATCGGTAAACCACTCCGACACTGAGTCCGTTCGGTGTCAGTCCGCTGTTGTTCTGCAGCACCTGGCCGGTCGCGGAATTATAAGACGGTGGACCCGCGAACGAAGGCCAGAACTGCCATTCATAGTCGGCCCGAAGAAAGATGGTGTGGCTCAGGCGGTAGTTCAGCGTGCCGCCAGGCGCATAGATAAAATAGCTTCCCTTCAGGGTGCCCGCCGCCGGGTAGAAGGGAGTGGTGATCCAGCCGCCACCCAGGCCCAGCTTGCCCCACCCCGTCAGCCGATGGAATCGGAATAACCGATAGCGGGGACCGGCCACGTAGTTTGACTCAACCTGGCCTCCAAGACCGTGGTAGTGCAGCCAGCGCGCTTCGCCCTCGAGACCATATTTCTGATGCAGGTCGAAGTCGAAGACCGCCGTGGGACCATACAACTCATCCGAACAACCGAATGGTGCACTGTTCACGCACCCCCAGTCCGGGTTAAAGGAGGAAAATTCCACGCCAGCTGTGATGGCTGCTTCGCCTCCCGTTGCTGACTCCGAATTCTGGGCGATTAAAGCGGCAGGAAATAAAAGTAATGCGACAAGTCCGAACTTTTTGACCATGGTCTATCTCCGGTCATGCAAACGAATAGGCTTCCGTGAACTTCGACTCTTAAATTGTTATTAACCCTTCTCGAACTCCAAAGGATGCGCTTCGCGGTTCAAAATTTCTGAGCCGCAAAGCTCCCTAAATCTCCCAATGAAGCAGATTACTGTGGTGTGCCCTGTGGCTGCGCTTGTGCGCTCGCCGAAGGCTGCTGCGTCCCGGCATCTGCCGACGGCGGCACACTGGCTGCCGGCGTTGCGTTTGCAGGGGCGGCTCCGGCCGGCGCATCCGAATAGCGCGTCAGCCGGTAGTACACCGGCGTCAGCTCCAGCGGCATCTTGTCCCGGGCGCTCAGCAGCGGCGCAGGCTTCACATTCAGCGAGAAGATCTTGTCGTCCCACGGATCGATCTTCAGCCGGCTGTTCAGCGGCAGCGCTGCAATCTGGGTCAGGTTATCCATATCCAGTTTCGGCGCTCCCTGCGTCAATCCGATCAGCCAAGGCTGTCCATCGGCCCGCACCAGCGAGTCACCCAGCCGCGGTGCGAACAGCGATGGAAGCACCTTCTCCCTCGCCTGCAGCTGCTGGAAGAACAGACCGACGCTGGCTGCCTTGTCGTGATAGATCGAGTGGTTGTACAGGTCCACTGCCTTCTTTGCAGCCTCGTCGTTATCCGGCGTGGAGTGGTTCATCGTGATCCGCCGGAACGTCGAAGTATCCGGGAACAGCAGCCGATCGTTAAACGCATAGCGCGTGTCGATGTGATGCCCCGTCACAATATGCGCCAGCTGGAACGCAATCACTGCCGCCAGCGCGTTCTCATCTGGCAGCGTGTCGATCAGTCCCTTGCTCAGCAGGATCGTGTTGCCGACCGCCAGCGATTCCAGCGGCGTCGTCAGAATTACCCGGCAGTGAATGTCGCTCGGCAGCTGCAGATTGCTTCCGATGATGATGTTCGTCGCCACCTGCTCCAGCTGCTTGTCGAAGTCGCTCGGCGGCGCCACCAGCCCGGCCTGTGTCAGCCGGTCCAGCACGTTCTGTTCCGCCTGCGAGATCCATTCCCGCTCTGCCTGCAGCGGGCTCACGTCCGTCGAGTTGTCGCTCTGGTCCTGTGCGTTCTCGATCTCCATCGATTCCGCGTCCGACTCCTTCGTCGGCAGCTTCAGGGAGTAGCCCCAGTACGTCGTCTGTCCCTTGAAGCTTGTCGCGTGCGCAACCTCGTTGTGCAGCGTGTCTTCGACGTAGACCGCGGCCGGCGCCCAAACGCCCGGCTGCACATTCATCCGCCAGCTGTCGAAATGGAAATAATGGGTCGCTTCGTCGTTCGGGTTGCTCACGAACGTCCCGTTGAAGCGCACAACGTTGCCGTCCTCATCCTCGACCCAGATCCGTCCGAAGAACCGCCCCGTGCCCTTCTCTTTGGGTCGCACATCGAAGACCCACGTCTTCACCGTTCCCAGAAACTCGCGGCGCACAAACGAAAATTCATAATGCTGCTGGTCAAACCCGGTCGGATCGATGAACATCATCGCCATGAATCCGGTTGGCGAGTTCTCCAGATGGAATGCCTTGGTCAGGTCCGACATGAAATGAAACGAACCCGCGAACCAACCGTGCGATTTCCCGCTCCGGTCCACCTGCGAGTACTCGTCCGCCGTGAATGCCTTGCCGAAATCCACGCGCCCGATCATGTACTGATCCGACACCGGAACCTGGTAGAGCTTCACATCCGCACGCAGATCCTGAATGTACGACTGCACCACAGGCGTGCTCTTCTGAATCTGCTTGATCACGACCTTCTCGCGCGCAATCGCCTGCTGTACCAGCCGTTGTTGCTGCGGAGTGAGAGGCAATGGTACCGGCCCCTTCGGTTCTTTCGCCTGGGACGCCGGAACGCCCAGCAATAATGTCATGCCCAGCATCAGAATCTTGCGATACATATTCTTATGACTCCTGACTTCCTGCCTGATATTTATGCCGCGAAACCCGGGCATCTATATATTTCGTGCACAGCTTATCTCTTTATGCCATCTGGAATGTCACGTGAATAATGCTGACCTGATCTACCGGATGCCCATCCTTCGTCGCCGGCTTGAACTGGATCCGCTCTGCCGCCAGCTTCGCCTGCTCATCCAGCCCGTGTCCTAATCCGGCAACCACCCGCAGCACTTCTACCTGTCCCGTCGACGAGAAGCGTACCTGCAGCGTCACATCGCCTTCAATCTTCAGCTGACGCGCCTCCGCAGTGTAGGCCGGCAACGGTTTTGCCAGCACCACAATCGGCGTCGACGCCGGTTCCTGCGCGTGCACCGCAGGGGCCGGGGCCGATCCGTACATATTGTCCCCAAAGCTGCCCTTCGCAACCGTTCCCTTGCTACCCGGCTGACCAGTCCCGCCTAAAACTCCGTTGCTGAATCCCGCCGACGCGACCAGCGCGCCCTTGTCCTTACCGCCCGGCACTCCATTCGCCACGCCGGAACCGAAATCCGTCCCGTGCACCGCACCCTGCCGCGCTGCGCCTGCCCCAGGCGCACCCACGCCAGGAGCTGCGTTAAACGAGCCCACCGCAGCCACCGTTGCCGTTCGCGTCGCGGAAGGATTCGGCTTCACGCCCTGCGGATCGCCAAACCCACCCGCCTTGGGGCTCGGTGCCGACATGTTGTTCGCTACCAGCGTCGGCGTCTCACTCTTGAACATCCCCACCTTCGGTTGCGGCGGAGGCGTGAACTTCTTCGGCGGCGCCGGCTCCATCTTCGGCATCACCGGCGTCGGCAGCTTTACTTCCGCGATCTTCGGCGGCGTCGGCAACGGCTTCGGCATCTCGATCTTCGGCTGTTCCAGCTTCACCACCGGCGGCGGTGGAATCACCTTGATCTTCGGCACCGGCGGCACGTACGGCTTCGGCTGCTCCACCGGGAAGATCAGCTGCGTCGTCTGGTATCTGTGCTCCTGCACCTGATGTACCTGTGCGATCGTCAGCAGCAGCAGCAACGCTGCTATGGTCACATTGATGACCATGCTCATGCCGAATGAACCCATCCGGCCTTCAGGTTCCGGGAGAAGTCCAAACGTCCCGCGCTTAAGTGAATTTTCTGTCGCCATTGCCCTGTATCTCCAACCTCACCTGCGATAAGAAGTTGCGACTGCTGGTTTTCAGTGCATCAATCTGCTATGCACTTTGATGACCAGTAAACTGGATGCGTAGTGACCCGATTTCAGACGCCTGTCCGCATAGCGGGTGGCCTCTTGTAAAGCGCTCGCTCTGCAGGGAGGGGTTACCATTTGATCTTCCTACAGGTACTTCTTGTCGCGCAAGAGTGTTACCTGAGAGTACTCCTGTGGATTACCGCCATCAGTCACACGAACGAGGCAGAAGCGTGCCCATTTTGGGTCTTGCCCTGTGTGAACGACGCTGGCGACGCCTTGTTCGTTCACTTTGTGTACTCTCTTGCGGTGAGCATCCGCAAGCCCTTACCGGCGACCGTCCAGCAGAATCCTCGGATCAAGTGCGGAGCGCTTCGCCCTCGCTCGCAGTTACCGCAATCGAGAGCAATTGGCCCGACGGATCATTAGAAGTCAGACGCAGCAGAGACTCAAATAGCATATAGGATTGGGGGGCGGGAATCTTGCGAATTCTGGTCACTGGCGGCGCTGGGTACATTGGGGGGATGGTCGCTCTCACCCTCGTACAACAAGGCCATGCTGTCGTCGTCTACGACAACCTCTGCCATTCCACCCGGGAACTGCTTCCTCCAGGCGTCGATTTCGTCCAGGGCGAGATTGCCGATCGCGACAACCTCGAAAAACTTCTGTCCACCGGATTCGACGGAGTCATGCATTTTGCCGCGCTCATTGAGGCAGGCGAAAGCATGCGCCATCCTGAGCTCTACTTTCGCAACAACAGCGCCACCACCCTCACTCTTCTCGAAGCCATGATTTCCACAGGCGTCCACAGGCTCGTCTTCTCCTCTACAGCCGCGGTTTACGGCGAACCCGACGTAACCCCCATCCCTGAAGATGTGCCTCTGCGCCCCACCAATCCCTACGGTGAATCGAAGTTGCTGGTGGAAAAAATGCTCTTCTGGATGTATCGAGTACACGGTTTTCGCTACGCCAGCCTGCGCTACTTCAACGTCGCTGGCGCCATGGGCGGCCGCGGAGAAGCCCACGAGCCTGAATCCCATCTCATCCCTCTGGTTTTGGATGTCGCCTTAGGCCGCCGCGACCACATCAAAATCTATGGCGAAGACTATCCGACCCCCGATGGCACCTGCATCCGCGACTATATCCACGTCGAGGACCTCGCTCATGCCCATCTGCTTGCTTTTGAGGCGCTTGCCACCCGCGAGCAGCTCATCTACAACCTCGGTAACGGCTCCGGCTTTTCTGTCCGTGAGGTCATCGAATCGGCCCGGCGCGTAACCGGCCACCCCATCCCGGTCGAGTCTGTGCCTCGCCGCCCGGGAGATCCCGCCATCCTCATTGCCAGTTCTGAAAAGATTGCCCGCGAGCTGGGGTGGAAACCCCGCCATACCCGCCTCGATGCCATCGTCCAAAGCGCCTGGGCCTGGCACCAGATTCGCTACCGCCGAGTTGGCAGTTAAGAAGCGGTCAGCTGGAAACCCGGTTAGCTAAAACCGGTCAACTAAAGACCGGTCAGCCAGGCCCCGCGAGCGAGGCAGGCAGTTAGAGTTCGCCGTCGTGAAGAGGCCCGCAAGAGCTGTATTTGATCTAAGCGACGATTTTTCCCCGCATCCCTTGAGCTGGCCGCCCTATCGCTGACCGCCCTATTGCTGACCGCCCTATTGCTGACCGCTTCTCAGCTGCCGTCAGCCTACTTCTCCACCTCGACCCCGCGCCAGAAAGCAATGTGGCCCTTGACGTTACGCGCTGCAGGATTTGGATTGGGATAGTACCAGGCAGCGTCCTGATTTTCTTGCCCGTCTACCAAAAGGCTGTAATAGCGCGCCTGGCCCTTCCAGGGACAGGTCGACGTCGTCGAGCTGGGCCGCAAATACTCCCGGTTCACTGCCCCCTCCGGGAAGTACACATTCCCCTCAACCGTCTCGTAAGTGTCACTTTCTGCAAGCACTTTCCCATTCCAGACTGCCTTCGCCATCGTTCGTTCTTCCTTCATCCGTTTCGCACCGACGTACCACATTAGCAGATGCGCGACCCCCCGCCAACGACGCGCCTTTCCTGACGTTTGCCCGGTACCAAATCAGGTCCCCCGCGCTGTCAGCACCCTCCCTTCGAGGAAAACAAAGCCGTTCGCCCTCGATCACGGCTACCAAAACTCTCAACTCCAAACTCTAAACTCTGTTATGACGCCGAAGGAGGCACCATGCCCACACCCGTCAACCGCCGCACCGTCGACCTCTCCGGCTATCCGGACCTCGTCGTGGTCTACCTCGGCATGCGCGTCAACCGCATCGCTGGCCTCAAAACCCTCATCGGATTCGGCCCGAAGATCTCTAACTCCGTCACCGCCCAGCCCGATGGCCTCCTCCGCCACGAGAACTTCGTCTTCTCCCTCTTCCCCATGCATGCCGGCATGCGCCAGTACTGGCGCGATATGGATTCGCTCCTCAAGTGGACGCGTTCCGATCCGCACCGCCAATGGTGGAAGAATTTCCTTCGCGACTCCGGCGGCACCGGCTTCTGGCACGAAACCTACACCGTGCGCGGCGGCATGGAAGCCATCTACGATGACATCGCCCAACCGGTCGGCTTCATGACCTTCGCCCCCATCGTCCCCGCGCGCGGGTCCATGTTCACCGCCTCCCACCGCGCACACGCAAACTCCGAAACCGCTCCCGTCCTCTCAGAAGAAGACCTTTACGGCAAGTGAATGGGCTAAGAGGACAAGGTGAATATCTACCTAGACACCAACCTCTGGAACCTCTCCTGCGATCAGCGCATTGACCCGAAGTCACTACTCCCAAAAATGGAGCGAAGTGGCAACAGCATGGTATTGGGGATCAGGGAGCTAAAGCTGGTGCCCGAATCTCGACTGGCTGCGTGGCTGGCGACGGAAGCGACCTCGCGCGGCGCGATCATAATGCTGACCGGACATATCGGAAGAAATTTCCCTCAAGTCCGAACGGCAGAACTCCTGGACTATGCGGCAGCACTAATAAAGAACGCGTCCTCCTTAATTTCGAGGGCAATCGTACGCGCGGACCTTTACTACAATTGGCGATGCGCAAACCGGGGTTCGAACCCGCCAGATCTTGCGGACGATCTCTATCACGTGCTCAACGCAAGCTACTGCGAGATTTATGCGACCGACGACAGACGTCAAGCGGAATACGCCAGCTACATATTGCCGTCGACTACGAAAGTCGCGATCTATGACCGGTCGGTCCCACTAGATGCGTGGCTGCAACGCCTATAAGCGAACTACACCATCTACACTCCCACTTCCGCAAAGAACTCAATCAGGCTCTCAATCCCGCGATGAAAATTCGCGATGTGGAACTTCTCGTTCGGCGCATGCAACCCATCGTCAGGCAATCCAAACCCCATCATCACCGACGGAATCTTTAAAAATTTCTCAAAATCACCCACAATCGGAATCGATCCGCCCGACCGGATGAACACCGTGTCCTTCCCCCACACTTTTTTCAGCGCCTTCGTTGCCGCTTTCACGTAAGGATTATCGGTTCCAATCACAATCGGTTCACCCTGATGGATCAGCCGCACCTCCACGCTGACTCCCTCCGGCTTGATCTTCTCGACATACGCCTTGTATTGCGCAAACGCCTTCCCCGGCGTCATGTCCGGCACCAGCCGCATGGATACTTTCGCTGTCGCCTTCGCCGGAATCACCGTCTTCGCTCCCGCGCCAATAAATCCGCCCACAATTCCATGCACGTCGAGCGTCGGTCGCGCCCACGTCCGCTCAATCGCCGAGTAGCCCTTCTCCCCAACCAGCTTCGTTGCCCCCACTTCCTTCTCGCGATACTCCTCCTCGTCGAACGGAAGCGCCTTCCACGCCTTCAGCTCATCGTCGCTCGGCTTCGCCACATCGTCATAGAAACCAGGAATCAGAATCTTCCCCTCGCCATCCTTCAAGCCCGCAATAATCTGTGCCAGCGCCACAAAAGGATTGGGCGCCGCTCCCCCATACATCCCCGAGTGCAGATCGGTCTTCGCGCCCCGCACCTCAAGCTCGGTGTAGATCATTCCCCGCAACCCGACCGTCAACGTCGGAAGATCCGGCGCAAACATTTCGGTATCGGAGATCAGCGCGAAGTCCGCCTTCAGCCGCTCCGGATGCTCGCGCACAAACGCCGCAATCCGCTCCCCGCCCACTTCCTCTTCGCCTTCGTAAATCACCTTCACGTTGATCGGAAGCTTTCCGTCGGCCGCATGCAATGCTTCGAGCGCCTTCAACTGCGAAACCAGCTGACCCTTGTCGTCCACCGCACCGCGCGCGTACAGATTCCCATTCCGCTCCGCCGGCTCAAACGGCGGCGACACCCACTCATCCAGCGGATCCGGCGGCTGCACATCGTAATGCGCATAACACAACACCGTCGGCTTCCCCGCCGCATGCATCCAGTCCGCATAGACCAGCGGATGCCCTCCGGTCTTCGACAACGGCCCGTCGTGGATCACCTCCACATGCTCCATGCCAATGCGCTTCAGTTCCGCAGCCACCCACTCCGCGGCCTTCTCCACATCCCCCTTATGCTCCGGCGTCGTCGATACCGACGGAATCCGCAGCAGCGTCTTCAGCTCCTCCAGAAACCGCCCGGAGTTCTCCTTCGCATATCCAACTGCCCCAGCACTCATCTCTCACCTCGCAACGAATAGAGCAAACACACGAGTATACGGCACCCAACTCGGGTCGGAGTACAATGTGAGTACGGAGAATGCGAATGCCGGCCACGCCGGGAAAAGAACAACGAATTCAGCTTCGAGCATCCAGGCGTGATGTCACCACGATCCGTCGGGCAGCGGCTCATACCGGAGTCAGCCTGAGTGCCTTCATCCTCGAGAGCGCCTCCGAACGCGCGCAACGCACGCTCGCCGACCAGCGGCACTTCGAACTGAATCCCAGGCAGTGGCAGACATTTATGGCTGCCCTCGATCGTCCCGTCCGCAAGCTGCCGCGACTCGGAAAGCTGATGCGAGAGCGCTCGATCCTTGAATGATCGCAGGACCGGCACGCTCTCCGCAGTCGAGCCCCTCTCGCGACTCCACGATGTCAGTCGCTTCGATTGCGAAACCCATCCGTCTCTGAATGACTGGCTCAGGCGCTTTGCCTGGACCAACCAGCAAAACGAGACATCGCGCACGTATGTCGTCCACCGCGCGCAAACCGTCCTTGGCTACTACTCCATTGCCACGGCCAGCGTGGCCCGGGAAGCCACGTCCGTCCGAGTAGCGAAAGGTTTGGCGAATCATCCCGTTCCCGTTTTGCTCCTCGCGCGATTGGCGGTCGACCGATCAGAAAAGGGAAGGGGGTTCGGCAAAGCGCTGCTCAAAGACGCCATGGTTCGCATGGCTCACGCCGCCGACATCGTTGGTGCTCGCGCCGTTCTGGTCCACGCTGTTGATGCCGATGCGGCGGAGTTCTACCGGCATTTTGACTTCGAGCCTTCTCCCTTTAGCGATCTCCAACTCATGCTGCTCATGAAAGATCTGCGCGTTCTGATCCGCCAGGACTAGACCTTCCGCTTGATCCGTGCGCAAAAACCCCGCCGAAAACACTCCGCTGCGTGGTCATTCACAATCCCTGCCGCCTGCATCCACGCATACACAATCACAGGCCCCACAAACTTGAACCCGCGCCGCTTCAGTTCTTTTGAAAACGTCTCCGCCAGCGGCGAACTCGCCTGCAAAGGCCCGGTGTTCAGGATCGGCTGTCCTCCGGCCATCTCCCAAACCCAGTTCGAAAAACTCTGCCCCTGTTTCTCCATCTCCAGAAACGCGCGCGCCCCGCCAATCGTCGCCTCAATCTTCGCTCGCGACCGAATGATCCCCGGATTCTCCAGCAGCCGCACGATGTCCTTCTCGCTCATCTTCGCGACTTTCTTCGGATCGAATCCCCGAAAAGCCTTCCGAAACGCCTCCCGCTTGCGCAGCACGATGATCCACGCGAGACCCGCCTGAAATCCTTCCAGCATCAGGCACTCCCACAGCGCGCGGCTGTCGAACTCCGGCACCCCCCACTCCTCATCGTGATACGCCCGCATCAGCGCATCGCTCTCCGCCCACGAACACCGCTTCTTCGATCCCTTCGTCATCTCAAAGCACCTCGCCCAGTAATCTGATCCCTTCCCGAATCTCCCGCTCCGTCAATCGCGCATATCCCAGCAAAAATCCCGGCCGCGACGGCCGCTTCACATAGCAATGCGCGATCCCGTAGATCCCCACCCCACGCTGCGCCGCGGCCGCAATCACCGCCTCTTCTGATACGCGCCTGCGCGGCCAAAGCATCACCTGCGCCCCCGCACCCTCCCCCGTTATTTCCACGCGATCCCCCAGGTATTTCCCAACCGCCTCCATCAGCGCAGCCCGCCGTGCCGTGTTTTTCCGCCGCAGCCTCCGCAGATGCCGCTCGTACATCCCCCCTGTGATAAATTCTGCCAGCGTCTGCTGCTCCAGCGTTGCCGAGTGCAGATCGCTCAGCCACTTCGCAGCCGTAAACACAGGCACCAGCGATGCCGGCGCGATCAGGTAACCGATGCGCAGCGCAGGAAACACCGTCCGCGAAAACGTCCCGATGTAAACGATCCGCCCCTCGCGATCCAGTCCCTGCAGCGACTCCAGCGGCCTGCCGCCATAATGAAATTCCCCATCGTAATCGTCTTCCACGATTACGGCGTTGCGCCGCCGTGCCCACTTCAGCAGCTCCAGCCGCCTCTCCAGCGGCAGAATCGCTCCCGTCGGAAATTGATGCGACGGCGTCACGAACACCATCCGCGCATCGTCCGGCAGCTGCGCCGGATCCAGACCCTCCCCATCCACCGGCACTGGACGCAGCCGCGCACCCGCCCCCCGCAGTGCTTCCCGGATCCCGTCGTAGTGCGGATCCTCGATCGCCACCGGGTCCCCCGGTTCCACCAGCACCCGCATCACCAGGTCCAGTGCCTGCTGCGACCCGTTCACCACAATTACTTCCGACGGATCGCACACCACCGCGCGCGATCGCCGCAGATGCGCGCAGATCGCCGCTCGCAGTTCTGCATTCCCCAGCGCCGAACCATAGTCGAACTGCCGCGTCGATCCCTTCCGCGCCTGCCGCAGCAGCATCCGCCGCCACAGCGCAAATGGAAATGTCTCCAGATCGCTCCGCCCGTAGATGAAGTTGTATCGCGGCGCCACACCCCGCTGCAGCGGCGTATCCACCGTTGCCGTCGATCCCGCCACCGCGTTGCCGAACCGCGACAGCCGCAGCCGCGCCAGCCTCCGCCGGCCCCGCCCAACATTCCCCGCCAGCCCATCCGCAACGTAGGTGCCGGACCCGCCGCGTCCTGCGATGAATCCTTCCGCCAGCAGTTGTTCATAGGCCAGCAGCACCACCGTTCGCGAAATCCCCAGCTGCTCCGCCAGGTCCCGCGTCGACGGCAAACGATCCCCCGCCCTCACCGCTTCGGTCAGGATCGCGTGACGGATCCCCCGATACACCTGCCGGAACAGCGGCTCCCCACCGCGGGAAAGTGGTATCACCAATTGCATGAAAAGTGGCCCTATCAAACTACCATGCGGCGCGTCAATCTAGGAAGCGTGCGCGGCGAGCCTGGTGCGGCGACGCACACCATTCCCGATCTCCAAGGAAGTGCATGCATCCCCTGCGACGCCGTGGTCCTCTTCCTCTCCTTCTCGTCAGCTGCCTCGTCATCACCGCGCCCCTCTTCGCCCAATCCAGTCCCGCTCCGCTTCCGATCCAGCCGCCCCTCCACGACGGCGCGCACGATTTCGATCCCCTCCTTGGCAACTTCACCTTCAACCTGCACTACATGCTCCATCCCCTCACCAGTTCTCCGGACTGGACCGACATGACCGGCACTGGCGCCTGCTACAAGGTCTGGAACGGTCGCGCCAATCTCGACACTGTCGAACTGGACAGCGCGCAAGGCGGGCACATGGAAGGCCTGACGCTGCGCCTCTACGATCCCGATGCGCGCCAGTGGCGGCTTTACTGGGCCAACAGCCGTATCGGCCGCCTCGACCCACCCCAGGTGGGCGACTTCCGCGATGGCCACGGCGACTTCTACACCACGGACACGATCAACGGCAAAACCACCCTCATCCGTTTCGACTGGACGCGCATGACCTCCGGCACTCCCCACTTCGAGCAGGCCTTCTCTCCAGACGGCGGCAAAACCTGGGAAGTGAACTGGATCACCAACCAGACCCGCACCAGCGATGCCGTTTGGGGACAACCGCAGCCCGGCCGCCGGAGCACCCCGCCGCCAGGTTCCGAACCTCCGCCCCCTTCCACCGCCCGCGACGGTCAGCACGATTTCGACTTCGACTTCGGCACCTGGAAGATGCACATCCGCCGTCTCCTCCATCCCCTCACCGGATCCACGGAATGGACCGAGATGGAGGGCACTACCGTCACCGATAAAATCTGGGACGGCCGCGCCAATCTCGCCACCGTCGAAGCCGACGGCCCCACCGGCCACCTCGAGCTGCTCTCCCTGCGCCTCTACGATCCCCGGGCACACCAGTGGAACATCAGCTTCGCCACCAGTGACTCCCCCGTCCTCGGGAGCCCCTCTGTCGGCGGATTCACCGACGGCCGTGGCGAGTTCTACGACAGCGAGCTCTATCACGGCCGCAACATCCTCGTCCGCTTCTCCATCTGGACGGTCTCCCCCGATTCCGTCCGCGCCGAACAGGCCTTCTCCGCCGACGGTGGCACGACCTGGGAAACGAACTGGATCAACACCTACACCCGCGTGGGCGACAAGAGCAGTGATTGATGCGTGGAACCATCGCCGCACTCACCACAGCATTGGTCCTGGCAACCTTCGCTTCAGCGAACGCCGCTGCCGACCCCACCGCCGTTCAGTCGCAGCAGCCAGTTTCCTGCGATCAGCGTCATCCCATGAACGACGCCTGGTGGACCGGCCCCATGCTCGCCAATACTCCCGCCACCGCGCCGCGCGGCCACTCCCTCATCGAAACCTACGTCTACGACGTCACCGCCCAGGGCGCCTACACGTCCACCGGCAAACGCGAGCCCGCACCCCATGCGAACGGCTATGGCACTCTGACGTACCTAATCTACGGCCTCTCCGATAAAACCGGCATCGGACTCCTCCCCACCGCCGGCTATAACACCGCCACAGCCGAGCCCAGCAGCAACGGTCCCGGCATGGGCGATCTCACCATGCTCCTCCAGCGCCGTCTCACCACCTTCCACGCCTGTCGCTCGATCCCCATTGTCTCCGTCGCCGTCGAGCAAACGCTGCCCACCGGCCACTACGACAATCTCAGCCGTCCCACCAATGCCTACGGCGCGGGCGCATGGACCACCGAGCCCGAGCTTCTCTCCCAGATGTATTTCTGGCTCCCCAATCGACGCATCGTCCGCACCCGCCTTGACCTCTCTGACGCCTTCTCGCGCGCGGTCAATGTCCACGACGCCAGCGTCTACGGCACCTCTTCCGGATTCCGTGGCACCGCGCACCCCGGCAGTTCCTTCGCCCTCGATAATTCCTGGGAGTACAGCCTCACCCGCAGCTGGGTTCTCGCCACCGACATCACGTACCGCAACACCGGCAACACCCGCGTCATCGGATCCTATGTGCAGGGCCCCTCCAGCATGACCCTCAACTCCGGCTGGAGCGACGCCTGGGGTCTCGCCCCCGCCGTCGAATACAGCTGGAAGCCCTGGCTTGGCATCCTTCTCGGCGTCCGCGTATTTCCCGCCGGCCACAACACATCGAACTCCATCACGCCAGCCTTCGCCATCAACATCGTCCACTGAATTCGCAGCCTCGCCACTCCGCGCGCGCCCCGATCCGTTGCGACGCCGCCCGCCGCCCTGCATCGAATCAGCATGGCCCCACTCGATTCTCAAATTGCCGTCGTCACTGGTGCCGCTCGCGGAGTCGGCGCAGCAATCTCTCTCCGCCTCGCCTCCGTCGGCGCTCACGTCCTCCTCGTCGCTCGCGATACAAAACGTCTCAACGAAGTCCGCGACCAAATCCAGAACAACCAGGGGCACGCCACCATCCTCCCCTGCGACCTCACCGACAGCTCCGCCATCGCGCGCCTCGGCGAACAAATCGCCCGCGACCACAAACGCTGCGACATCCTTGTCAACAACGCGGGCATCAGCAGCGACTCGAAGCCCCTCCACGAAGTCCGCCCCGAAGAATGGGATCGCCTCTTCGCCACCAACCTCCGCGCACCTTACTTAATGATTCGCGCCCTCGCCCCGCTCATGATCGCCGCCCGCTCCGGCCACATCATCAACATCTCCTCGCTCGCCGGCCGCAATCCTCTCCCCAACCTCGCTCCCTACGCCGCCTCCAAGTGGGGTCTCAACGGGCTCACCTATTCCGTCGCCGAAGAACTTCGCCCGCACAACATTCGCGTCAGCGTCATCGCGCCCGGCTCCATCAACACCCGCTTCGGCGACGGCGGGTCCGGCAAGGACCCCAGCAAAAAACTCCAGCCCGATGACGTGGCCTCCGTCGTGGCCTCCATCGTCACCCAGCCCCCGCAGTCCTTCATCAGCGAAGTCCTCCTGCGCCCCACGCAGAAGCCCTGACCGCACTCGCGCCACTCTATTTTTCTTTTGCGTTCGCCTCAGCCACCCGCGCCCGCACCAGCTTCTTTACCAACGCGACCGGCAGCGCCTGATCCAGCGGAAACTGCACCGTCCCCTTCGACACCACGTAGCCCTTCAGCTCATCCTCAAAGGCTGACAGCACCGACGCCGTCGGAAACAGGCTGCAGTGCCTGGCGAACGCCGCAATCCACACCAGCACCTTCTCCCGTTTGAACGCGAGAATTCCATAACTGATCACTTCGACGGCATCCTTTGGGACCGCCTGCGCCACCGCTGCGCGCAGCCGATCAAACATCTTCCGGCTCCCATCGGGAATTCCCGCGATGTATTCTTCTGCGCCCTTCGCGCCTGTGACCTTCATCGCGCGCGAGCGGCTCGTCTTTGCTGAAGATCGCCCAGCCACGGTCTTCTTCTTCATCCCGCCGATACTACAGAAAACCGTGCCTCACGATCCAGGTCCTCACTCCGAAGCGCTGGCCCGCATCGCGTACACCTCGCCCGCTGGCAAGTCCGAGTGCGCATTGTTGAACAGGAAAAGATCCGCATGCGGATGCTGTTCCAGCCAGTTCTCCGCCGCGTGTACCTCATCTTCCTGTTCTACCGGCGCTAATGCAGCCCGGCATTGCGCCAGACTCCCGCGCGTCTTTGCCTCCGCTGTCGCCCCGCCTTGCTTCACGGCAATCGTGAACCAGCGAAACGCCTCGCTCATGTCCTGCCGCGTGCCTCGTCCATCGCGCGCCATTTCACCCAGCATCGCCGACGACTGCCACGTCCCCGCTTCCGCTGCCCGCTCCAGCAACGCCAGCGCTTCATCCGGCTTCTGCTCCACCTGCGGTTGGTTCACCAGCAGCACGCCCAGCGTGTACATCGCAGGAACAAACCCGGCCTTCGCCGACTCCCGCAGGTACTTCGCCGCCTTGCCAAAGTCATGCTCATGCCCCGCAGCTACCGAATACAACTGCCCCATTGCATATTCGCCTTCGGGATTCTTCCCCTTCGCCGACCGGCTGAACCACTCTTCCGCCGCGCGCGTGTCCCGCGCTACGCCATTACCTTCCAGATACATCAACCCCAGATAATCTTCCGCGCGCGCATTTTTCCTGGCGGCCAGCTCCTCCAGCAGCTGTCGCGCGAACTGCGGATCGCGCGACACACCCATCCCCTGCATGGACATCACGGCCATGTTCAGCTTCGCCTCCTGCCCGCCGCCACCCGCCGCCCGCGCAAACCATCGAAATGCCTGTCGTGCATCCTTTGGGACCCCGATCCCGCAGGTGTAGAGGTAGCCAAGCTCGTTCTGTGCGCTGGGATCGCCCTGGTCCGCCGCCTTCCTGTACCAGTACGCCGCCTGCACCGGATCCCTGGCCACGCCCTTGCCGGCCAGATAATTTCCAGCCAGCCGCAGCTCTTCGCCAATCTGTGCTGACGCCGGTTTGTCTTGGGCGTCCGATGGCGCAAGGTTGACGGCTGGCGAAAGGTTAGCTGCCGGCGCAAGCTGCCCATGCATCGCGGACGGGATCGCGACCCCAACCGCGACAAAAACAGCGAAACATACTGAGGATCGCACGTTGTCCTCCCTCGGCCACCGGACGGGGGTGGCCTTGCACTACTCGCTCGGCAGCGGCCGCAGCCGGTCCCGCAAAGCGTTGGCGACCGATTGAGTTTCTTCTCCGGTCCGCCTCAGTCTCGATCCCTCTCCCCGGATCGGACCCTGATTTCATCACCGATACCGGCCCTCACCAAACCAAAGTGCGGATTCTTCCACCGCGCAACAAACATCGGATATCCCACCGACAGGGGATGGGATGTACTTCATCAATAGCGAGGACGCGGTCAAAACGCGCCACATTCCGAGACGCGCAGCAGACTGCGTCTCACCGCACAACGATGTGCCGCAGGAAGACCTGAACCGGCCCGTAAGCGTACTCCGTGTCTTCGCCTGATTGGGAATGAATCAGAGAGACGGAACTGCAGGGGTACTGCCTTGCTCAATCGCCTTCGTCAGGCAGTCGCGGCAAAGGCAGCCTTCCGATTCGTCCTCCGGGACCGCCATCACCCGTGGAAGTTCAGCGCACCAGCAGCCACTCGCCCGCTCGCACACCATCGGCGCGCCGCACCGCGAGCACAAGGTCTCCATGCCCCGATTATCGCCCCGGCAGCGATACACTCCCCCCATGCACTTCACCAAACGCCTCCGCGAAGGCGTCCGCAGCGGCAAAATCACCTGCTCGGTCCGTATCTGGATGCGTCCCCAGGTCCGCGTCGGCGGCCGCTACCGGATGGAAGAAGGCGAAATCGAAATCGACTCCATCGAGACCATCGGCCTCCCCGACGTCACCCCCGCGCTCGCCCAGGCTTCGGGCTTCCTCGGCGTCCTCGATCTCCTCAAAGTCGCCCAACACGGCCGCGGCCAGACCATCTACCTCATCCGCTTCCACTACATCCCACCCCGCCGCAAACGGCCCCGAACAGCGCATCCATAAAGAAAAGAGGAGGAAGAAGGGCAGAGGAAACAGAAGCGCCGATTTGAGCGCACACCGCCTCAGCGTTCCTGATCCCTGTTTTTCGCGAACGCTTTTCCGCTCTGGTCCGTCTACATCGGTAAACGCGACTTGAGATCGCCCGGGTCCTGGTTCTTCACTTTCCCCTGTTAATCTGTAATCGTTCAAACGTTTTTGTACACAATGCTTCAACCTCCGTTGAGAACCAAGAGGAGAACTGCGCTCTCATGCTGCCTTACCGCCGAATTTGGCGACGCTCGTTTTCTGTCCTCACTGTCGCCCTGGTTTTATCTGCCTGCCTGCCTGCCGTTGCCCAATCTCCTGCTCCGACCGCAACTCGGTCCGTCAATAATGCCCTTCCTACCGGCACTCTCTCCGGAACCGTTGTCGACCCCACCGGCGCCGTCATTCCCGGAGCAGCCGTCACCATCACTACCTCCGCGCCCGGCGCCACTCCTCTCGCCGCGACCTCCGATGCCCAGGGCAACTTCACCGTCAATGGCCTCGCCCCCGGCGCGTGGACCGTCGCCGCCAGCGCTGACGGTTTCCGCTCCGTCCGCGTCGATCGCGTCACCATTCAGGCCGGCCAGACCCGCCGCCTTACCCTTACCCTCATCATTCAAATGCAGCAGCAACAGATCATCGTCAAAGGCGACGACAACACCCTCGACTCCAGCCCCGAGAAGAACGCCGACGCCATCATCTTCAAAGGCTCCGATCTCGATGCCCTCCCCGACGATCCCGACGAGCTCACCCAGCAGCTGCAGATGATTGCCGGTGCCGACCCCGACGCAGGCACCAATTTCTACATCGATGGATTCTCCGGCGGCCGCCTTCCTCCCAAATCCGCCATCCGCGAAATCCGCATGAACCAGAATCCATACTCCGCGCAGTACGACCAGGTCGGCTTCGGCCGCGTCGAGATCTTCACCAAGCCCGGCGCAGATACCTGGCACGGCGACTACTTCACCCAGGTCAACGATTCCAGCTTCAATTCCCGCAATCCCTTCGTCACCACCCAGCCTCCCTACCACTCCCTCGAGTTGTGGAGCGATCTCAGCGGCCCTCTCACCAAACATTCCTCCCAATTCACTGAGATCTGGCACGAAGGCTCCTCCGACGATTCCATCGTGAACGCCTTCGTCCTCGACTCCTCCCTCGCGCAATCTCCCTTCACGCAAATCTTCCCCAACACCCGCGGCGAGACCGACTTCTCTACGCGCTACGACCTCCAGGCCGGCGACATTCATACCCTCAGCGCCCGCTATCACCTCAAC
>Ga0206848_1131_pt1 | contig 17898 bp, 14 predicted proteins | sample Alteio_BWOrgCont_18_FD_152635 | JGI IMG/M metagenome (GOLD analysis project Ga0206848, IMG submission 152635) | Enriched cells from forest soil in Barre Woods Harvard Forest LTER site, Petersham, Massachusetts, United States -... | ecosystem: Environmental > Terrestrial > Soil > Temperate forest >...
TTACGTAAGCTTGCCCAAAAAGCTATCACTAAAATAAAGCAGCAAAAAGGCGATGGTACACTAGAAGCCGGTGTGCTTGATTTATCAGCCCTGGCATCAATAAAACAATTTGCCGAAACTTTTATAAAAACACACAATAAGCTCGATGTACTGATTAATAATGCCGGTGTAATGATACCTCCCGCCAGTAAAACTGCGGATGGCTATGAGCTGCAATTCGGCGTTAATTTCATAGGCCATTTTGCGCTTACGGGGTATTTATACCCATTACTTAAAGCTACGCCGGGTTCGCGTGTGGTTACGCTAAGTAGTGTGGCGTATCTTACTGGAGTTATTGATTTTAATAACCTGAAATCCGAAATTGATTACGACCCCATGCGAGAATACCGCAAAAGCAAACTGGCAGATATGTTATTATCTATTGAACTACAACGCCGGATTACCGCAGCAGGCGATAGCGTGGTTTCATTAGCCGCGCAACCCGGCGCCAACAACACCGACCTATCCAGGCACATGAATACCGAAGCTTTTAACACTGCTGTTGAACGTATTGGCGGCTTAATGGAGCCATGGCAGGGCGCGTTGCCATCGCTATACGCCGCTACATCGCCCGATGTTGTTGCCGGTGGCTTTTATGAGCCGGATGGCGAAAACGGCTATAAAGGTTATCCCACACAATCGCCCATTGCATCGCATGCTTTGGATGAGGCTGTTGCTAAAAGGCTTTGGGAACTGGCTGAGCAGGCCACGGGTGTTTATTACCCTGCGGTTTAAATCTTTATATTAAACTATCATTTGTCAGCGGTTGTTCAAAAGAACAGCCGCTTTCTTTTTTAGCAGGAATATTGTTTAAATTTACATGTTTAAACATCAATTTACAATAGCATGGAAATAGGAATAGACAGTTTTGCTGCCGCGATACTAAACGATACAGCCGATAAAGAGTCGCAAAACGCTAACGCGATGGCTAATTTACTGCAGCGTATTGAGCATGCAGATAAAATGGGGCTGGATATATTCGGTATTGGCGAGCATCACCGCAAGGAGTTCCTGGATTCGGCACCTACCATGATATTAGCTGCTGCGGCTGCACGTACTAAACAGATACGTTTAACCAGCGCCGTAACCGTACTCAGCGCTGCCGACCCGGTGCGTGTATTCCAAAACTTTGCCACGTTAGATTTGATTTCTAATGGTCGCGCCGAGATTGTGGCGGGCAGGGGCTCATTTATAGAAGCATACCCGCTTTTTGGCTATAAACTGGAAGACTACGATGCGCTTTTTGTTGAAAAATTGGATTTACTATTAAAGATACGTGATAACGAACTGATTACATGGCAGGGCAAATACCGCGCACCGCTGAATAACCAGGCGATATATCCAAGGCCTGTTCAGCCTAAATTACCTATTTGGCTGGGCGTTGGCGGCACGCCGCAGTCGTTTGCACGGGCAGGCGCTTTGGGCATTCCGCTGATGGTTGCCATTATTGGCGGCGAAACACACCGTTTCCGCCCGCTGGTAGACCTTTATCGCGAAGCAGGAGAAAAAGCCGGGCATGCGCCTGAGAGTTTAAAAGTAGGTTTACACTCCATTGGATATGTAGGCAACACGAGTGAAGAAGCTACCAACGATTTCTTCCCCGGCTATGCCAAAGTATTTACCCAGATAGGCCGGGAGCGGGGATGGCCGCCGGTAACCCGCCAGCATTATGACGCCCAAACCGGCCCAACAGGCGCGTTATTAGTTGGCAGCGCCGAAGAAGTAGCCGAAAAAATACTGCGCCACAGCGAAGCCTTAGGTGGCATATCAAGGGTAACCTTCCAAATGGACCAGGCGCAACTGCCGCAGGAAAAGTTGTTAAAATCCATTGAGTTGATTGGGCAGAAGTTGAAGCCATTGGTTGATAAGGGGTAATTGGTTATTTTACCTTAACCGTTATCCTCCCAACCCCAACATTTCCACTCAAATCGCTTCCCTGCAAAACGCCAGTATAAACACCGGGCTTGCCTTTAGCGTAAAACCAAACGGTGGCTTTGCCTGCGGTATCTGTAATGATGTTGGGTTCCCAGTAAATAGTGGGGCGCAAATCGGCTAATTGGTTAGTAGTTTTAGCAGTGTACTTTGGTTTGTAAAACTGTTTGGGCCAGGTAACAGGCATGGGGCGATATAAATAACGGCCATGCGTACGTTTCATAAAAGCGCCGTTACCACTCCAGGTGGTAATCTCAATAATAGAATAATTCTTTTCATCCTTTTCTTCAATTCCCCGCACATCTTCGGCTGTAAAGGCGCCTATAAAACTTTTTATATATTCATGATGATCGATAAAACCGGGATGGGGAACATAAAACTCATCTACGGGAAACCCATCAATAAAAAACACAATAGGGTTACAGCCAATAGTATATTCAAGGCTGGTAGGAAAACCATTGCAGGGATATGGATTTGCCGCGATAAACCCTTTTATCTTATGAATAAGTAATTCTTCAATGGTCATTTTATTAGCTTTACGCATATCCGCCTCATCCAATACCACATCCGGCGAGGCGCCGTACCCGGCAAAAAAATGTGAGCCTTTAACTGTTTTCTGGCCCTTTATAATTACCTCTTTTAATTCCCTTGTACCTGCAGGATAGTTTATTTTATCAGATTCTTTTAAATAAGCATTGTTTTGCTTCACATAATTCAATAAAGTACTATCGCTGTTTACATACCAGGGTTTAAGCGGTGTGGTATTTACCTCCGTTATTTTAGCCGGGGTAAACTCATCAACATTTACGTTGGCTTCAAACATTTTGCCCTTCTTGTCTTTAACCTCTACTATAAAATTGGCGGTATCGATACGCGGCAGGTTTTTAAAAACAAAGTGGCCATTCTCATCACTTACCGTATCCATCATCAAAGTAGGTTTTTTGGTAGATAATAACATGACCGGCAACCCACCCACAGTTTTACCACCCACACGGCTAATTTGCCCACTTACCTCAATTTCGGGTTCAGATTTAAATTGAGGTTGATATTTGGGGTTGAAAACATCCTTCCAATCGTAACCAACCCATCCCTGGGTTAGTAACAGGTTATCCAGCGCTTCGTCTTTATCTGCATTTTTTTTATCAAAATAATAACCGGGGCCTTCAACAGTGCCTTTCAAATCACCGCAGAGCAGCATATAGCTCCTGATGTCGGGCATATTGCTGCTATCGGCCTTAACCTGCCCGTTATCAGTAACGGCAAGCGCGAAGCTGCCCATTATCGCCTTATTATCATTACCGGTTACTTTTATTTGTAATGCGATGCTATCCTTAGGTTGATAAGAGGGTTTATCTGTATTTATAGCTACCTGCAGCGCATCATGATGGTCGATATAAACCAATCTTTCCGCAACAGGAGCCTTGTTTGCATTAAACAGCGTAAACCGTGTAACGCCGCTCACAAAGCGGTTTTTACTGATAGCGCCCTGTATAATATTGCCATTGAATGCCAAATTAGCCGCATAACAAATTTTATCACCCGATTGTGCAATGAGCGACCAGGCATCGCTGCCGCTTAAAATTTCCGGACTGGCATATATGGTTACCATTAATGAATCCCTGCCCGGCAAGTTACTGATGTGCAGACTTACACCCTTTGCCTGTACCAGCGGGAGCGGGTAAACCCTAAAACTACCGCCGGGCAACGTTATTTTGGCCGAATAAACTATCCCTGCCTCGGGCGTAAAAATAAAGCTGCCCATACCTTTGTACAGGGATTTGAATGTAGTTATTACCCCGCCTTTATTGTCTAACAGATCACCACTTATATCTGCGCCATTACCATCCTCGCCAACAGCTTTAAAACCGATGCGTGCCGGCAGGCCTGCCACCATTTGACCGCTCTCCGGCAAAAACTGCACATCAATTTTTTCGGGGCGATTTAGGGTTACGGGTACAATAAGCTTCGGGTTAACATTGCCTTTGCTCATATCTTTTGCGATAATAACCAGGTGCTTGCTGTCAACTTTATCCGGCAGGTTAAAGTTAATGTCCAATTTCCCGTCAAAGTCGGTTTGTAAATTATCCTTGCCGAGCGATTTATCGCCATTTTTTATCTGTAACTGGAGCGGTTTTAACAGTACGGGCTTTTTATCGGCGTTGGTTAACCTTAAAACAGCTTGTATATTTTGCTCGCCCTGCTTTTGGGTCAGTTTAAAATCGCTGTTTACCAGCCAGGCATCATCAATGGTATTGCTGATGTAAATTTGTTTGGTAAAAAAGCTTTGCTCACCCTCGTTCTGCATCCAATTAGTATATGCACGTAAGGTGTAACGGCCTTCGGCAATGGTTTTATCGTCTAAAACCATCTGCCCAAAACTTATTCCAAACCTAACCGGCATCGATTGACTGATAACCAGCTTGCCGGTATCATCAATCAGCTCCACATATAATAAACCGCTTTGTTTGGAGTAATTAAGCCCGGCATCAAGCACCCAGGCCTTCATCCAAATGGTATCGTTGGCTGAGTAGTAGGGGCGGTCTGTTTGCAAAAAAACCTTTTCGGCAGGGCTATGGTTGCTGAAACTATCAATCGCGCTAATTAGTGTTTTAGTTAAGCTTTTATTTTGTGCAGGTGCAGCCAGCGACATTAAACAGCATAGGGTAACAAACAGGAGCTTGCAGCGGCTTAACATGGTAACAAATTTTGATTTGAATGAGGTTTATAATCTGCTGCAATATATAATTTTTGTTTGAAAAAAGGATTTAGCATTGAAACGGCCGAATTGAAAATGACATATACAGTTTTATATTTAACTTAGTGACTAAAACCTTTATGAAACAGCTCAATCACACTTCACTTTTTTATGAATAAAGTAAAACAACTATTCAAAATGTGCAAAAGCACTGGTTCTAATTTTCTGATTGTGTTGTTTAAGTGCCTGATTTATAGAATTAATGGAAAAAATATAATTACCGATCAGAGAACCAGGATTAAAGGCCTCAGTAATATTTCTACAAACGGACAGTTGAAGGTTGGGCTCGACTACGTTGGTTTCACAAATAACAGGGATGTAACTTATTTAAATATTGGTGGAAAACTCGAAGTTCTAGGACCGTTTTCTATTGGCAGGGGATGCAGGTTTGATATAGGTAGCAATGCCATTGTAAAGCTTGGCGCAGGGAGCTATATAAATCCTTTCACCAAAGTGATAATTATGAACGGGTTGGAAATTGGCGACAGCTGTGCAATATCATGGAATTGCCAGTTTCTTGACAGCGACTTTCATCAATTAAAATATGCGGGCAAAAAGGAGCCGGGCTTAAATACAATAAATATTGGAAATCATGTTTGGATCGGTTCCTCTGTTTTTGTTTATAAGGGGACAATTATTCCAAATGGGTGTGTTATAGCGGCAAACTCTGTTGTTAGAGGTATTTTTGAAGAAGAAAACACATTAATTGCTGGCAACCCGGCAAAAGTAGTTAAAAAGAATATTTCATGGGATTGATAAAAAGTCTGTTGTGGTTTAATAATAAGCTTGCCGGTATCCGCTACAACAATTGCCACGATTGTTTTAAATAGCTAAATAGCTGTTGTGTAAGATCATCCAACGTTGTTACCCTGATGTGGTTTTCAAATTTACCGGCGCGGCCAGCACTTTTGATAATCGGGCTTCCTTGCAGCATGGTTTCCGAATAAAATTTCACATCAAGGGATTTTTGCATAGGGCGGATAACCAAAAATGTGTACCGGCACACAAATACTATACAATGCGGGGTTGTGCTCACCAATACGCCATCCCAACCGGCAACTTCAGCTAATATTTTATCGAAAACGAAAACCAGCTCTTTATCGCGCCCCGCAAATAAACTATCTACGCTTACCCGTGCGCAATAGTGCATTTGATTAGGCCCTTTTAGTTCTCTATCACAATTGGGGCAGGTCCAGCTCATTTTTTATACCGCTTTAATTGAAATGTTAAATTAGTCATTTGCACCACCAACAACAACACCATTCTTGATTTCTCAGGCAGGAGTCGTACACCCAACGTGGTTATTGTCGAACAAATTTATAGAGGGTTTAAACCGAATTGCTGTTTTAAGTGATCCTGAAGTGTATTAGGGATAATCAAAGCCGGATGAGGTCGAACCGGGCCACATTACTTCCTAACCTCTTTTCCTTTAAAGTCGGTAATAGTCTTTCCATCATAACGATGCACACCATCAAAAGCACCAAACCAAATATTTTCTTTATCATCTGCTAATATCCCGAAGATCATTCCCTTATTCGTTACTTCGGTTACTGTTGGCTTTTTATCAGCCAAGGACTTTCCGTCATACCGCGTAAGTGCCCAGGACTGGATATTGCCCGTTAGCGAACCATCCCAGGCCGGGCTGGCAGCGCTTTCTGAACTGGTCCAGATATTGCCTTCTTTATCCTCGATGATATCACCAACAAACTTCTGCGTGAAATTGGTAAATGTATTGCCATCATAGCGCCAGAGCCCATCATTACCACCCAGCCAAATATTGCCTTTAGTATTTTCAATAATTGAACGAACATTGGTGAAAGGTTTGCCGTTATGAGTGAAAACGGTAAAAGCTTTTCCATCATAAACGAAGGTGTTGCCTGTTGTAGCAAACCAAAACTTACCGGTTTTGTCTTCAATAATAGAATTAACACTTCCATTCAGCCTATAATTTCGAAAGGATTTTCCATCATAACGGCTTGCCCCGTTTTCAGTGCCGAACCAAATATTACCGGCTTTATCTTCATAAATACAGCCAACTCTATTGTTAATAAGTCCATCCCCGGTTGTGAAATTTGTAAAGGATTTCCCGTCATAATAATAAACACCCGAGCCAATAGAGCCGAACCACAAGTTGCCTTTGCTATCTTCTAAAACAGAAAAAAAGCGGGCCGAACTTACTTTGCTGGTTATGTTGGTAAAAGACTTTCCATCATACCGGAAAATACCATCAAATGCGGCGATCCAAATGTTGCCCTTTCTATCTTGTATGATGTTTCGGGTGATCCATTTAGGTCCATAGGAGGTAATTACACCTTTGTTTTCGGAGTTGATAATAATTTTTTTTTCTTCTGATTGGTTTTGTGCACAGGAAGTGCAAAAAGCTATCATCAGGAACAAAGCATATTTGTATTTGGTCATGTTCTATTTAATTATTGGAGAATTTCAAAAACCAAAATTCAGATTCAGATATTATTTTTTTGCTACGATTTTCATACGGATTTCAATGTCGTCCGAAACAGCATTATCAGCTAGATTATCGTAAAACTTTCCTGACCTATAGCGGATGCCCCATTGTGTCCGGTCAATGACCACTTTGCCCTTGGCCTTGACAATCCCGTCTTTGACTTCTATTTCGGCCGGAAAAGTAATTGGGTTTGTAATACCTTTAATGGTTAGGTTCCCCGTAACTTTTATTGTTTTACTTCTCACATTCACAGATTCAACCTTAGTAATGGCAAATGTAGAAATGGGGAATTTTTCGACATCAAAAAAATCAGGTGATTTTAAGTGTTTAACAGGAGTGTTTTTATTCTCTTTGTCGCCATATTCAATTGTATTCATATCGATTTGAGCTGTACCACCCACAAGGCTATCTTTTTCAATCATCAATTCACCTTTTGATATATAAACGTATCCTACATCTCCCTTATCAAAATCAAATACCATTGAACCTTTCCATGTTAAAACAGTTTCCTTCGTATCTATCGTATATTTTTGTCCCCGGGATACGGAGCTTGCCGATTCATTATTTTTATTTTTCTCTTTTACAGGTCCACGACAGCTGAAGAACAAAAAAGTAATAATTAAAATTAAGTAAGTGATTGATAACTTGTTGCTCATACTACAGAAATAATATTGATTAATAATTCATATATATCAATTTGATTTCAGCGAAATTACTTTGATATCTTTCAGCGCAGAGAATTTGGATTGTAAATAAAAATGTAAACTTTGTAAATAAAAACTTGACAATATGCATCTTAGCCGAAATCTGCCCTCCGGGAAACGCAAGTACCTGTTCGCGTTGATATTACTCCTGTTTATCTCTGTAATCTGCGCAGCTTTCAGTATGACCGGCAGTGATGATTTTGTTATTGCCCGGCGGGAAGTTTTGCTACGCAGGATTGGAGATGAACTACTCTTACAGTCGGGCGACCGTACATCAAGGGTGCTCCCGGTAAATAAGATAGCGGATAACGAATACCAGGTGAGGTTTGAGAATGAGCTTAGTTTTCAACCAGACTCCCTGGTGAATACTACCCTGCGTTTGTTGGCCAAAGACCCGCTGGCACGTGATTATGTTGTTAATGTTTTGAACGGTGGCAACTCCCGTATAACCTATGGATACGCTATATCCCAAAATACAAAAGATGATATTGTGCCATGCAGGGGAAGAAAGCAGCCCAGGGCATCTTACATACTCGATATTAAATTTAAACCTACAGGCATAAGTATAGTAAAGAATGGATATCTGCTGGGCAGCCTGCCACTTTTAGCATTTGTTGGTTTCATTTTTTTTATGCCTATAAAGCCGCGCAGGGCCATAGCAAACAGTCAGCGTACCGGGGAATTCTCTTTTGGCTCAGTCTTATTTGATGCAAAGGGACGACAGCTGATAATAAATAAAAAGACCATAGACCTAACCGGAACTGAAACGCGCCTATTGCTCATTTTTGCGTTGTCTCCTAACCAAATTATAGAAAGAAGCCGCTTGCAAAAAGAGATATGGGAAGATGAAGGCATTATTGTAGGGCGTAGTTTGGATATGTTTATATCAAAACTTAGAAAAAAACTGGAACCCGCCCCCAATATCAACATTGTTGTTATACGCGGCAAAGGATATAAGCTGAAAATCAGCTCTTAGAAAGAATTTCCCCGTTCCGAATGGATTTTGTTAGAATTCAATTTATTACTTATCTAATTCTTCAAATAATCCAGAAATTGGGCGTATCCGGTCAGGATTATTATTTAAATCGGCAAGACCAGCGTCGATGATGTTTTTTTGCCACTCAGGTAGTTCACTCATACTATCAAATATAATATATTATGAATTATATACCAGGCGTGTTTAAAATTTTATTCAAAACAACAAAGCCCTCCCGATTTCTCAGGAAGGCTTTGTACCCAGAGCCGGGGTCGAACCGGCACGGCCTTGCGACCACAGGTGTTTGAGACCAGCGCGTCTACCGATTCCGCCATCTGGGCATCCGATTATTATTATGAACGCTGGATTAGTTCGTTCAAAATCGGGATGCAAATGTATTTAAACTCTCTTTAATACGCAATAAATATTTTTGCCGGTAGTAAATATCTGCAATATCGTTCAGCCTGCTTTCTTTGGCGGTATCATCAAGTGTATGATAATCTGCCGTTAAGCCCTCCAGCTTCTCGTTCATATCGCCCTCAACAGCAAGCACTTCTCCGGTAATGGATGCCAGTTCGGCCGCGTCGTCAACTTCCATCAGGCGTTCGTTAATATCCATCATCTCCATTAAAAAATCGGCGGGTAACTGCGGTTTTGCACCTTCAGATACCAAATTGTGCAGCCTTAAAATGTATTCTAACCGTTTGGCGGGGTTAGAAAGTGTTTGGTAAGCCTTATTATTTAAGGTAGAAAGTTCCAGTATTTCCTGCTGTTTGGCTTCATCCTCATTAGCGTAAAAATCGGGGTGGTATTGTTTGCTTAATTGGTAAAACTTTTTCTTTACTAAAGCTTCATCCACATTAAAGGCTTCGGGCAGGCCGTAAAATTCAAAATAATTCATACTGCAAAAGTAGGGAAAGAAGTCGGGAAGTCCGAAAGTCGTAAAGTCGGTAAGTAAAATGAAAAGAAGTCAGGGAGTCGGGAAAGTCCGAAAGCAAAAGATAAGAAGGTCTTAAACTAAATCAAAGCATTATGAAGCTTCTTTCTGACTTTCCGACTTTCCGACTTTCGGACTCCTTTCCGACTAACCAAAAATATTTCTCATCTTTGCGCCATAATTTATCTGCTATGCTTTTTGAACAAATACAGCAAAAGCCCTTTTTTATATTGGGCCCATGCGTAATGGAAAACCAGGAACTTTTATACACCGTTGCTGAAAAGGTTGCCGAAATAGGGCAAAAATATAAGGTGCCGGTTATATTTAAATCATCGTTCGATAAGGCAAACCGCACCTCCATACACTCATATCGCGGGCCGGGGCTTGAAAAAGGCATGGAAATGCTGTTAAAGGTTAAAGAACGTTTTGGCCTGCCCTTATTAACTGATATACACGAAAGCTACCAGGCCGCACTTGTTGGCGAGGTGGTTGATATACTACAAATCCCCGCCTTTTTATGCCGCCAAACTGATTTATTGGTAGCCGCTGCAAAAACAGGTAAAATAGTGAATATTAAAAAAGCGCAGTTTTTATCGGGACAGGATATGTTTTACCCGGCGCAAAAGGTTATTGAAGCCGGCAATACGCAGGTAGTTTTAACCGAACGTGGTAATATGTACGGCTACAATAACCTGGCGGTTGATTTCAGAAATATATATGATATGAAGGCTTTTGGCCACCCGGTTTGTATGGACTGCACACACTCAGTACAACGCCCTGGTGGGGCAGGGGGCAAAACCGGCGGCGACCGTACCTTTGTACCCATGATGGCATTGGCCGCTAAGGCTTTCGGTGCCGATGGCTATTTTCTGGAAACACACCCCGACCCGGATAATGCCCTGAGCGATGGGCCAAATATGGTTAAACTGCACGATTTGGAAAAGGTGATAGCCCCATTGTTAAGCTAATTAACCCGCATGAAAGACATTGCTAAAAGAGTTTTTGATACTGAAATAGAATCCCTGCAATATGTGGCGGGATTGATAGACGATGGGTTTTCGGATGCGGTAAAGGCGATATTAAGTTCAAATGGCAAACTGGTGGTTACGGGCATTGGCAAATCGGGCATTATCGGTAAAAAAATAGCCGCTACCTTATCAAGCACAGGTACGCCTAGTTTTTTTTTGCACCCCGGCGAGGCCTTTCATGGCGATTTGGGGATGGTTGGCGCAGATGATATCATTTTGATGATATCTTACTCGGGCGAAACCGATGAAGTGCTTAAAATTATCCCGTTTTTAAAGTGGAATAAAAACAGCATCATTGGCATTACCGGCAACCCAAACTCCACCATAGCTAAAAACAGCGATTATCATCTCAACATAAATATAACCCGCGAAGCGTGTCCGCTGGCACTGGCGCCCACCTCATCAACCACTGCTGCGCTGGTAATGGGCGATGCTTTGGCAGTAGCGCTGATGGAATCGCGCCAATTTCAGCACGAGGATTTTGCACGTTTTCATCCCGGCGGCAGCCTGGGGCATAAGCTGCTAACCAAAGTAAAAGATATAATGCGAACTGATAGTTTGCCGTTTATTAATAAAGATGCATCGTTTACCGAACTGTTGCTCCGCATGTCTGAAGGCAGGTTGGGGATGGTTATAGTTGGCGATGCCAATTACGCCGAGGGTATTGTTACCGATGGCGATTTAAGGCGTGCGTTATTGCACAATAGTGATACATCCAAGCTAAGCATAGCTGAAATGATGAACATTAACCCGGTGATTGTTGAAGGCGATAACTTTGTTAACCAGGCCGAGGATTTAATGATGAATAAAAAAATAACCACCGTTTTAGTTGGCCTTGCACAGCAAAGGCAAATAAGCGGCGTTTACCAGATTTACAATAAATAACCTCAGTAGCGCTTATAAAAAAATATTCTCAATTACTTGAGCCATATTTTGCAATTATTTAAGAGATAGATAACAATATGCACAAATTGGTGTTTTAAAGTGCATGTTACAGGGTTAATTATTTATAATTGCACCCAATTATTAAAATACAATTGCTTTTTTAATTTTTAGAGCGATATTTATCAATTATGGATTATTTTAAAGTCAACCTATCTCTTATAGCTGTTCTAATTTGCTTCGTGTTGTATAACCCCGCACTGGCACAAAGCAACCAGTCAAATAATCCTTACAATAACCAACAAAGCAATTCCGGTAACCAAACGTATAATAGTTCCAATATCCCAGCTAATATAAGCTCAATAGATGTAAACAATCTTACTGATGCCCAAATAAGAAACATGCTGCAACAAGCGCAAGCAGCCGGCTTAAGTGATAGTGAATTAATTGAAGGCTTAAAAAGCAAAGGCATGACCGATGCACAGGCTAATGCGTTACAAGCGCGTATAGCCAATATTCGTAACGGGGGTAACATCGCCAATAACAGGGATACCACACAGCAAAAATCAAGAGGCTTAAATTATACGCCTGATTCACTTAACATACCTAAACTGCCTGATTTGGCCACTCTTTTAAAACCTAAAATATTTGGAGCGGATTTTTTCAGGAGCGTAAACTCCACTTTTGAACCAAATTTAAATGTGGCAACCCCATTAAATTACGTTGTAGGGCCCAACGATCAGTTAATAGTTAATGTTTATGGAAAATCTGTTGTTAACTGGACTTTAGATGTTACACCCGAAGGAAATATTAATATACCGGGGGTAGGCATTTTAAATGTCACCGGTAAAACTATAGAGCAGGCAACTACGGCTATAAAAAATAGACTTATAGCCAATAACTACGCTGTGGGCAAAGGTGTAAGCGTACAAGTAACCCTGGGTAACATCCGAAGCATAAAAGTGATTTTAGTTGGTGAGGTAATGAAACCGGGCACATATACTTTACCGTCATTAGCTACTGTTTTTAACGCTTTATATTCCGCAGGAGGGCCAAACGATAATGGCTCATTCCGCCAGATTGAAATTATCAGGAACAACCATATCATCAGAAAACTGGATATATATGATTTTTTGCTGAGGGGCGAATTAAAAGACAATATTGTGCTACAGGACCAGGACATTATTCATATACCGCCTTACACTACACGTGTTGAAATGAGCGGAGAAGTGAAAACCCCTGCTTTATTTGAAGTGCTGCCCGGCGAAACATTGCAAAATGTGATTGATTTTGCAGGAGGGTTTACAGACCATGCTTACACAGCCCGGATAAAAGTTATACAGGTAAGTGACCAGCAACATAAAATTGCCGATGTTTTTGAGAAGGATTTTAGTACATATAAGCCCCAGCGCGGCGATAAATATACTGTTGAACGTATATTGGATAGATTTGAAAACCGCGTTTTAATTAGCGGCGCAGTTTTCAGGCCGGGAGAATATGAATTAAAAGATGGTTTAACCTTGTCACAGCTTATACAAAATGCTGCCGGATTAAAAGAAGATGCTTTTATGGGCCGGGGTAATATTATTCGCCTAAAGCCTGATAATACAACCGAATCTATCCCCTTCAATGTTCAGGGCGTCATGGATAAATCACTTCCGGACATACCATTAAAGAGGGAAGATAGCGTAAGAATATCGTCAATATTTGACCTTCGCGACAAGTATACAGTGACTATACGAGGTAAGGTTAGATTTCCGGGTGATTTTAGCTATGCCGATAGTTTGAACGTAGAAGACCTTATTATGGAAGCCGGAGGTTTTTTAGAAGGTGCCAGTACTAAGCGTATTGAAGTAGCACGCAGGGTAGACAACAGCGACCCACGATCAAAAGGCAGCATTATATCACAAGTATTTAGTGTTGATGTGAATGATAAGTTAAAAGAACAGGACATTAATTTTGCCTTAAAGCCATATGATATTGTATCGGTTTACTCATTACCGGGCTATGAGATACAAAGTAACGTAATGGTTGAAGGCGAAGTTATATACCCCGGAAATTATACCATACAAAAGAAAGATGAGCGGATATCTGACATATTAGAGCGTGCAGGAGGCTTAACAGCATCGGCAGATATAGACGGAGCTTCGTTAAAACGCACCAATAACGCTATACTTGGATTGGACCAGGATAAAACGACCAGCCGGGACTCGGCCGAAATTTATAAAGAGCAAATTGCACAGTTAAAAGGCTTGCAACAAACGTTTAAGGATACAACTAATTTAGCACAAGCTCAATTACGAAATGATTTTGTAGGTATAAACCTTCGCCAAATTTTAAAAAATCCAAATTCGCCAACCAACTTAATTTTAGAAGATGGAGATGTTTTAAGGATACCTAAACAACAGCAGATAGTGAAAGTAAACGGGCAGGTATTATTTCCAAGCGCTGTAATTTATCAAAACGGAAAATCTTTTAAAGAGTATGTTTTAAACGCCGGTGGGTTTGGGCCTAATGCTTATAAAAAAGGCGCGTATATAGTTTATGCTAATGGTACCGTACAGGGTACCAGGAAAATTTTGTTTTTTAACAGTCACCCGCGTGTTAAACCCGGAAGCGAAATATTTGTGCCTACAAAGCCGCCTTCAAATCCGATAACTTTACAAGAAACCCTTGGTTTTACAACGGGGTTGGCATCATTAGGTGCCATAATTTTGGGAATACTCAGCCTTAATAAATAAGGCGCCCGTCTACCTGTTTAATTAGTTATGCATGAATCAAAGCGATCAAAATATAAATGATACAAGTCAGGTTTCAGTTTCTGACTTAGCTGCTTTCGTTAAAAAAGGGATTAAATATTTGAAGACAAAGTGGCTTCTTATATTAATTGTTTCAATAATCGGCGGGATACTGGGGGTATGTTATTCTATTTTTAAAAAACCAACTTATCTGGCAGTTTGTACCTTTGTTTTAGAAGATGCTAGCAGTGGAAGTATGGGAGGGCAATATGCGGGCCTTGCTTCACTTGCAGGAATAAATTTAGGAGGGGGCACAAAAGACGGGGTTTTTGAAGGTGATAATATATTGGAATTATACCAATCAAGATCGATGATTAAAGCAACATTGCTAACACCGATTGATATCGACGGAACAAAACAATTATTAATAGAAAGATATATAGACTTTAACCATCTGCGTAACGCGCAGGATAAGGATAATAGGTTAAATCATATAAAATTTGATGGCGACCCCAATAATCTTAGCCGTGAACAGGATAGTGTTATAACCGATATAGCTAACACTATTAACGATAAAATATTAAGTGTAACCAAACCCGATAAAAAGTTAAGTATTATTAGGGTAGAGGTTACAACAAAAGATGAACTTTTTTCAAAATATTTTACTGAACAGCTGGTTCAAACGGTAAATAATTTTTACGTACAAACACAAACAAAAAGGCAGTCTCAAAATATTAAATTATTGCAGCACCAGGCAGACAGTGTTAAACTTATTCTGAACGCTTCTTTAGGCCAGGTTGCTTCAGCAAACGATGCAGTGCCTAATGCAAACCCGCAAATGTCGTTGCTTAGGGTTTCATCACAGAAAAAACAAGTAGAAGTACAATCCAGTTCGGCAATATATACTGTAATTTCACAAAACCTGGAAATGGCAAAAATATCATTTCTTCAGGAAACCCCTCTAATACAGATAATAGATGCACCTGTATTGCCGCTATTGAGAAAACACGTTGGACGAACAAAGGGCGCAGTAATAGGTATAATATTAGGCATGATTTTTATTACGGGAATTTTAAGCGTAAAAAAAATACTGGGGCGCGTGATGTTGGCTTCAGGTAACTAACAGCTAAAGTGTCTTTGCCATATATTTCAATAAATTAAATTATTTATTCGCGTATAAAAAAACACCATAGTTTAAATGCTTTCAAATAAATCTATATTAATAACCGGTGGGACGGGGTCTTTAGGGAAGGAGTTAACCAAAACAATATTAAAAAAATGGCCAGACGTAAAACGTTTGGTTATTTACTCCAGGGATGAACAAAAACAATTCCAAATGGAGCAGGATTTTCCGCTCAAGGAATATCCATGTATCAGGTACTTTATTGGTGACGTAAGAGACCTGGAGAGGCTAAAAAGGGCTTTTATAGGAATTGACTATGTTATTCACGCTGCTGCCATGAAACATGTGCACATTGCCGAATATAACCCTGATGAATGTGTAAAAACAAATGTAGGTGGCGCCGAAAACGTGATTAAAGCCGCGCTGGAGTCTAACGTTACGAAAATCGTTGCCTTGTCTACCGATAAAGCCTGTGCGCCTATCAATTTATATGGGGCAACAAAATTAACTTCCGATAAATTATTTATTGCAGCAAATAACATAAAAGGCCATAAAAATATCAGGTTTTCGGTGGTAAGGTATGGCAACGTTATGGGGTCAAATGGTTCTGTAATCCCTTTTTTCTTAAAAAAGAAAGCAGAAGGTGTTTTGCCAATTACCGATGTTAACATGACGAGGTTTAATATTTCACTTGCCGAGGGTGTTGATATGGTTTTGCATGCGCTTGATACTGCCTGGGGAGGGGAGTTATTTGTACCTAAAATCCCATCATATAGAATTACAGATGTTGCCGAAGCCATAGGCCCGGAATGTGAACACAGAATTGAAGGGATAAGGCCGGGAGAAAAGATACATGAAGAAATGATTACCAGCTCAGATTCCTTTACTACTTATGACCTGGGGAAATATTATGTTATTTTACCACAAGTACCGAATTGGAACCTGGATGAATACATAAAAACATTTGATGCAAAAATAGTACCCGTTGGGTTTAACTATTCATCTGGTGAAAATACAGAATGGGAAACAATAGAAAGTTTACGCAAACTAATTGTTGAGCACGTAGAACCCAACTTTAAACCATAACTTATGCATAAGCCTATTCCTTATGGCCGCCAAAATATTACTGCCGAAGATATTGAAGCAGTAGTGGAAACGTTAAAAAGTGATTATTTAACACAAGGGCCAAAAATTGAAGAATTTGAAACTACATTTGCTAAATATATTGGATGTAAATACGCAGTTGCCGTAGCAAACGGCACGGCTGCTTTGCATTTGGGCATTTTAGCCCTGGGTGTTAAAGAGGGTGATAAAGTAATTACAACACCCATTACATTTTCGGCTTCGGCTAATTGCGTGAGGTATTGTGGCGGAGAGGTTGTATTTGCAGATATAGACCCGGTTACTTACTTGTTAGATATTAACGCCGTACGCGGATTGCTTGAGGCTGCACCTAAAGGCACGTATAAAGGCATTATCCCGGTTGATTTTGCCGGCAACGCGGTTAACCTTGAAGAATTTGGTAAACTGGCAAGTGAATTTGGGCTATGGATAATTGAAGACGCCTGCCACGCGCCCGGAGGATATTTTGTTGATACCAGCGCCGCTTTACAGAATTGCGGAAATGGAAGGTTTGCCGATCTTTCTGTTTTTTCCTTTCATCCCGTAAAACACATAGCAAGCGGGGAGGGAGGGATGGTTACTACAAATAATGTTGATTTATATAAAGACTTACTGAAACTCAGAAGCCACGGCATAACGCGTAATTCGTCCGATTTTACCAATGATCTTTCTTTGGCTACAGGAGATGCTTCAATTAAAACAGGTAATTATCCCGGCTGGTACATGGAAATGCAGGAACTGGGCTATAATTACAGGTTAACAGATTTCCAGGCAGCCTTAGGGCTATCCCAATTAAAACGTGCAGATGATGGGCTGAAGAGAAGAAAAGAGATCGCAAAAAAATATAATGAAGCGTTTTTGGGGAAGCAATGGCTAAAAGGGCAATCCGGAGTTGTTGAAGGGCACGCTTATCACCTATATGTTATTGAAGCTGAAAACAGGCTGGGATTATATAACTTTTTGCGCGGAGCAAATATATTTGCACAGGTACACTATGTGCCGGTACACCTTATGCCTTATTACCGGCAGTTTGGTTGGCAACAGGGCGATTTTACTTATGCAGAAACATATTATGAAAATTGCTTAAGCTTGCCTATGTATCCAACATTGAGCGATGCCGAACAGGACTTTGTGATAACGACAATAAAAAAGTTCTATAATGAATAATCTGGCTATTATACCTGCAAGAGGTGGAAGT
>Ga0206848_1132_pt1 | contig 17797 bp, 13 predicted proteins | sample Alteio_BWOrgCont_18_FD_152635 | JGI IMG/M metagenome (GOLD analysis project Ga0206848, IMG submission 152635) | Enriched cells from forest soil in Barre Woods Harvard Forest LTER site, Petersham, Massachusetts, United States -... | ecosystem: Environmental > Terrestrial > Soil > Temperate forest >...
GTCCGCGATCGCCTCATCCCCGAAGAAACCGTTGCCTATTTCAAGAAAGGCCGCTTCCTGATCGGCGAAGAAAACAGCACCATCGCCGGAGTCGTCTACGTCGAACTGCGCGGCGACCGCTGCTATTTCGGCCTGCTCTCTGTCGATCCCAGCCGTCAGAAATCCGGCCTCGGCCGCCGCCTCATCGCCGCCGCCGAAGAGTTCGCCCGCGAGATGGGCTCGCACCACATGGACATCACCGTCGTGAACCTGCGCACCGAACTCCCGCCCTTCTACCGCAGACTCGGCTACATCGAAAACGGCACCGAACCAGTCCGCCCCGAAATGGCTCCCCGCCTCCTCCAGGCCGCCCACTTCATCAAAATGACCAAACCCCTCGGCAACGGTTGAACAGTCTGCAGTTGAAAAGTCTGCAGAAAAATGCCACGCCCAAACCCGGCGAATGCCAGGTTCACCCCACAGCAAGAAGCTAGCTCTCTGCCTGCGCGGACATCAATACAAATCAATCCCGTTTTCACCCGAAAGTACTGCGCCGTCCCGCTTTGACAACAGAGTTCCATTCCCACTCTCGCCCCTGCATTTTGTCGCAAATCCGGAATCGCGAAGGAAGCAGGTGTGCGGGCCGCCATGCGAATAGCCATAACAGCACCGGCTCCATCCTCAGAACAAAGCGCCGGCCTCAGCAAGCTCATTGGCGGTCATGCACTCACTGAGATCCGCCAATTTCAGATGGCCGACAAGCCGCCGTCGACGGACTGTATGTCGATGATCCTCCTTCTTAATGCTGCCACCTCGATCACCCGCTCCCGCGGGTGAATCAAGCGGCGGACCATCTTATTAGCCGACTTCTCCGTAGTTATCGTGTCTCAGTGAGTGCATTGGCGAAAATGCACTCACCGAGTTCCGCCAAATTCAGATGGGTCAGGGCCCGGGGCTCGCGGCCGTCTCGGAGGCCCGCGCGAGTGCTTGCGTGTCGATATACTCCCGGATGTTCGTCAGTTTGCCATTTCGAACGGTAATGTCGAAGACCCAGTGGTCCTCGAACGGCTTATTTGTGGCTTTGATTTTCCCCGTAGCGAAGCCGACGACCAGAACCCGGTCTCCCTGCGCTATGAACTCGGGGGGCTCTGGGTAGGAAGTTTCCACCGTTTCGTTAGCCTTCTGAAGTACATTCTCCAATCCCGCGTGCCCGCGGTGCGTGCCGGCCAGCGGCCAGTCCTCGCCCGGAACGATCCACTCAATATCTTCGGCAGACAACGCCAGCAGACCTTGCTTATCGCGGCGGCCGAGTGCCGCAAGAAAATTCTTCGCAATCTGGACATTCTTTTCGATGCTCATCGAAATCTCTCCTTTTCCCTTACATCAAGTGCGTCCGATCGAATCGGACATTCGGAACCAACCTTCTCGGGCCAAATCCCGCGGTCGACGATCGATTACTGCTCCTTTTTGAACAGATCCTGGAAGATGAGCTGACCCCAAGTGCGGCCGCGTGCGTGCACCAGCGCGCCACCCTCGTTGAGCTTTCCCAGCTTGACGGGTGCGAACCCGAGTTTTTTTGGCCAAATCCGCCACGGGAGCGATCGCATCCTCGTCGTCGCTCGACAGAAAGACGACCCGGTGCCCGCCCTCGACGATCGGATCGGTAGCGAGGGTAGCCGCAACCAGGTGATTGAAGCCTTTCACGACCTTAGCGCCGGTGAAGGACTTCGCAACGAAGGTGGAGGACAGGAGACCGTCCAGCTCTTCAGGGGGAACTCCGAACGCGTTTGTCGCGTCGATGACTGTCTTGCCTTCCCAGCTCGACAGAGTCTTCGCAACCTCGCGATGTTCCCCGAACGGGACCGCCAGGATGATTGTCTCGGCCTCGAGTGCATCCTGCAGCGACTTGGCAACGACCGTGGGTCCAATCGCCCGAGCCTGCGGCGCCAACGCCTCGGGCTGCCGGCGGCTCGCAACGGTCACGTCGATGTTCTTACGGGCAAAGGCTTGGGCGAGTGCCTGGCCTATCTTGCCGAATCCTACAATTGCATAGCTCATATGTTCTCCTTCGGTTGACTACGCCCGACGGCTTGCGGATATCGAATGGAGTGCCGTAGGGCAAGTGGGTCAGATTTGCGCCAGGCCGCCGTCGACGGCGAGCTCGCTGGCAGTCATGAAGCTGCTGTCGTCCGACGCGAGAAAGGCCGCCGCCGCCCCGATCTCCGCCGGATCAGCCATGCGCTGGAGTGGAGTCATCGAGGCGTAGACTTTCTGGCCCTCCTCGCCCAGCGCTGCCTTCGCGAGTTCGGTCGCCGTCGGCCCGGGCGAGAGCACGTTGACCCGGATGCCGGTGCCCTTCAGGTCCTCCGCGAAGGTCCGCGCGAGGTTGCGCACCGCCGCCTTGCTCGCGCTGTAGACGCTCATTGTCGGGGCGCCCGTGGTGCCGGCGCTCGAGCCCGTCAGAATGATCGAACCGCCCCTGCCCATCAGCGGCAGCGCCTTCTGGACCGTAAAGATCGTACCCTTCACATTGGTGTCGAAGGTTTCGTCAATGTGCTCGGCGGTGATCTTGCCGAGCGGAAGCGGGCTTCCCGCCCCGGCATTGGCGAAGACGATGTCGAGGGTTCCGCGCTCGGCCTTTACCGCCGCGTAGAGTCGGTCGAGGTCCGCCAGATCGGAGATCGAGCCCTTTACTGCGCGGGCATTGGGCCCGAGGTCGGCCACAGCGGCGTCGAGCTCTGCCTGCCGGCGGCCGAAGATGAAGACGATGGCGCCCTCCTCGATGAAGCGCTTTGCTGCGGCGCGGCCGATGCCGGTAGCCCCACCCGTGATAACTGCAACTTTTCCTTCAAGCTTTCCCATCATTACTCCCTTCGGTAGATCGATAGCACTCAGTACAGTAGCGAGTCCCGCGGATCAGCGACTTCCGGCGATCCGGCTCGATTTCAGATGGCCGAGAAGCCGCCGTCGACAGCCAAATCCACCCCATTTACATAGCTCGATTCGTCTGAAGCAAGAAACAGCGCGGCCGCCGCAATTTCCTCAGGACGACCCATCTTTCCCCGCGGGATCAGGGATTCGAACATCTCCCTTGTCGCCTTGTCGAGTCGCTGAGAATCCGGTGTGTCGACCTGGCCCGGGCTCAGCACGTTCACCCGGATATGCCTGCCCTTCAGTTCGTTGAGCCACGTGCGTGCGAATGAGCGCAATGCCGCCTTGCTCGCCGCATACACGCCAAAACCAGGAAAACCTTTTACCGAACCAACGGACCCGATCATGATGATCGATCCGCCATCGTTGAGCAGCGGCAACGCCTTCTGAACCGTAAACAGCGTTCCGCGCACAATCAGGTCGAAGCCCGCATCGAAGTGCTGCTCAGTAATCTCACCCAGTTTGGCGGCTTCGCCCTTGCCTGCGCTCGCAAACAGGACGTCGATCTTGCCCTTTTCCCGCTTGACTGTCTCGAACAGACGGTCGAGGTCGTCGAGATTGGACGCGTCGCCGCGCACGCCGGTCACGTTCCGGCCAATCAGTTTGACGGCTTCATCGAGCGCCTCCTGCCTCCGGCCCGTGATGAAAACGTAGGCGCCTTCCTCAACGAACCGCCTGGCGCTCTCCAGCGCCAGGCCGCTCGATCCACCCGTGATGACTGCAACCTTACCTTCAAGCTTTCCCAATAATTGCCCCCTTCGGAACGTGTGCAGCATTCGGTACAGTAGAGTAGAGTTCTTTGGCGGTGGACGAGAACTGCTCAGGAGTCCCAATATTTTGTCTATTCGTCCACAAATGGGGCTGAACTGAGCTGTTTTGCACCTTTTGATGGAGCTGGGACGCGCGGTTGGAGGAAAAGGAGTGCAGGAGTTGTGACGCTGGAAGGAAGGAGAATGTCCGTCAAGGCCTCTTCTACCTGATGCTGCGCTTCTGCGACAGACGAAGCTGTGCAGTTTCGTACAGTTCCCACAGAACACTATGCCTTTCAAGAGCAGATGGAGGCTCAGTTGGACCCGATAACAGATATCTTCAGAACGATGCACGTAACCGCTTTCGGTCTGCACAGGCTCGAAGCCACAGCCCCGTGGGGCCTGATACAGGAGAAGCAGACCGAAAAGAAAGTCACGCCTTCCGGCAAAACGAGTTCACCCACGGATTTGGCGCACTTCGCCATGCTGTCGCGCGGCAACTGCTGGCTGAGTGTGGAAGGGATTCCAGAGCCGATTCCCCTCACCGGTGGTGATTGCTTTTTGCTGGCCCGGGGGACTTCGATTGTTTTGCGCGACAGCCCGCGAACACGTCCGAGGTGGAGTTTCCGCGAGATCGGAGCCAAAGCCAAAAGCAATGTCGCTCATTATGGAGGTGGTGGCGCACCGACGACCATCGTCTGTGGGTCCATGAGTTTCGATCGCGCCAGCCTGAAGCCGATCACTCAGTTATTGCCGAGCTTCATTCTGATGAAGGCCGATCAGGCACGCACGCTTGCTCTTCACATCACAATGCAGGCGCTGGCATCAGAGATGGCAGAACAGGCGCCGGGATCTGAAGTAGTCGCGACTCGGCTAGCCGAGGTCCTGTTCATCCAGGTACTCCGGACGCATATTGCGTCGGGACCGGAACGCAACAAAGGATGGCTTCGTGCGATTTTCGATCCTCAACTCGGCGCTGCCCTGAGTGCCATTCACGACAGAGTGAATACACCCTGGACGGTCGAATCCCTGGCCGAAGCGGCGGGCATGTCTCGCTCCGCATTCGCAGCGCGTTTTAAACAGCTACTCGGACAAACACCGCTGGAATACGTAACCGAGTGGCGGATGCAGAAGGCGATGCAGTTACTCGAACAGCGTGACAAGAAGCTCATAGACGTTGCTCGGTCGGTCGGTTACGAGTCCGACGCTGCGTTCAGTAAGGCATTCAAGCGAGTTGTCGGGGCCAACCCTGGTGAATATCTCAAACGTGGTATCTGAAGACCAGGCTCATGCCGGAATGGCGGAAGCTTTTTGAAGCGGAGGATTCTGACTTGAGCCCACCTATGGCGTCTGTCGCATATCGTGCAAAGGTCGAAGAGCGATATCAGGCCAATGCCCTCGTCGGGGCCGCGGTCAGACCGGGATCCTGCGGCCGCGCAGAGTACCTCCGTACTCCCCAACCCACCGATTTCCCTTGCCCTTCAACTCCAGACACCCGAAACTATGAACGGGGAAAGCTCTGTCCGCATACGCGAACGGAGCTTTTTTCATTGCACCCGGCTCAGGCCGGTGATGCGCTCGTCACACGCTCTTTGACAACCGTTCAGCCATCCTGCGGATCTCAACCCAATAACTCACTCGTTAGTATCTAACTCTTGGGTATCGAGCTCGATAACAGACTATCCGCAGCCGCATCAGCAACATGCGGATCCACCCCAGAGGGGTGGGGGGCCTGCCGCGGTCCCTTATCCCCAATTTGCCAAAGATGCTGGAACAACCGGATATAACGAATGCGTTACTGGGTCAGCCCGTCACGCAGCCTGCCGAGCATTGTGTCCTGAACGCTGCCGCGCGGCCAGCACCGGCCGCGCCGCTAACAACACCGCCAGCACCACCGTGATCGCCAGCGGAGTCTTCACCCCGCTCTTGACACCCCACCAGTAGTGCACCACGCCGCTGATTGCGGCCGCATACGTCAGCCAGTGCAGCCGATTCCAGTTCTTCCCGCCCAGCTTCCGAATCGACCACGCCGTCGACGTCAGAGCCAGCGGCACCAGCATCAGCCACGCCGCCACACCCGCCACGATAAATCGCCTCCGGCTGATGTCGTCCACTATCGCCGCCCAGCTCCACCCCGCATACAGCCACAGGTAGGTCAACAGGTGCAGGCACGCATAGAAAAACGCATACAGCCCCAGCATCCGTCGAAACCGCACCAGCCAGCTCAGTTTGGGACTCAGCCGCCGCACCGGCGTCACCGCCAGCGTGATCACCAGCAAACGCAGCGTCCCGCGCCCCGTAAAAAATGTGACTGTGTGGGTCGGATCTGGCCCCAGCGCCCCAGGATCCGTCGTCACCGATAAATACAGCCGCCAAAGCAGCCAAATCACCGGCCCCAGACAAGCCGCATGCGCCACCACCTTCAGCGCGATGATCCAGCGCCTGCTCATCTGTAACCGTGCCCGTTACTTGTCATCGATCGCTTGTACGCTGAACTCTGATCCCTGAACTCTTGAACTCTGTTCTAGTAATTCTTCTTCAAATCCATCCCCGCATACAAACTCGCTACCTGGTCGCTGTATCCGTTGAACATCAGCGTCGGCTGGCGCTGCCGGAAAATCGGAAAACCAATCCGCCGCTCGGTCTTCTGGCTCCATCGCGGATGATCCACAGTCGGATTCACGTTCGAATAAAATCCATACTCCTGCGGCGACATGTCATTCCACGTCGTCGCCGGCTGGCTCTTCACAAATTTCACCTTCACAATGGACTTCGCCGACTTGAATCCATACTTCCACGGCACAACCACCCGTACCGGCGCGCCATCCTGATTCGGCAGTACCTCTCCATACAATCCAAATGTCAGCAGCGTCAGCGGGTGCATCGCCTCATCCATGCGCAGACCTTCCTGATACGGCCACGAAATCCCCGCCTCGTAAGGCAGTTTCTCCTGCTTCCCATCCGCCAGCGAAATAAACTCGATAAACTTCGCCGACGGCAGCGGTTCGCATGCGTTGATGAACTCCGACAGCGAATACCCCGCCCACGGAATGACCATGCTCCACGCCTCCACACAGCGGAAGCGATAGACCCGCTCCTCCATCGGCTTCAGCTTCAGCAGCGTGTCGATATCGAATGTCTTCTTCTGCTTCACCAGTCCCTCGACCTGCACCGTCCACGGCCGCGTTTTCAGCGTTCCGGCATTCCGCGCCGGATCGCCCTTGTCCACCCCAAATTCATAAAAATTGTTGTAGTGCGTGATGTCTTCATATGGCGTCGGCGTGTCTCCCGTCAGCGACAGCGGACTCCTCACCAGCGCCAGCTTTTCTGCCGCCTCCACTCCGCGCGGCTCCGCCAAACGCATCGCCCGCTCTCCGGCCGCCGCCGCAATTCCCGCAGCCGCCGCAGCAGCCATAAACGCGCGCCGGTTCACATACGTCTCTCGCGGCGTGATTTCCGACGACTGTATCTCGGTCCCCGTCCGTATCAACATAACTCCCTACTTTACCTTCCTTCTATTCGACGCACCAGCACCACAACTGGCTGCCGGCGACCCGCAACGAGCTACCAGCTACACGCTGCTGCTACTCTGAGTACGCCCTCACCCCACACTCTGGATTGTCAACCTATGCGTCCACTCGCATCGCTCCTCGTGTCTCTGACATGTCTCTTCCTCGCCGCAACCGCTTCGGCGCAATCCGCGCCGCCCGCTCCCATTCCCGTCGAAGTTGTCATCGTCACCACCTTTGAGAGCGGTGCCGACACCGGCGACCAGCCCGGCGAATTTCAATTCTGGGTCGAGCGCGAGCATCTTGACCGCATCCTCCCCTTTCCCGGCGGTGTTCACCCGCTGCGCACCAACGCCGACGGTTCCATCCTCGGCATCGTCACCGGCATGACCATCGGCCCCGCCGCCAGTTCCATCATGGCCCTCGGTCTCGATCCCCGCTTCGACCTCACCCACGCCTACTGGCTCCTCGCCGGCATCGCCGGCGTCGACCCCAAGGTGGCCTCCATCGGTTCCGCTGCATGGGCCAAATGGATCGTCACCGACATCCGCCAGGAAATGGATCCCCGCGAAGCTCCCGCCGGCTGGCCCTACGGCATCTTCGCCATCGGCTCCCTCCGCGCCGGCGCCGAACCGGAGCCCAACCGCACTTGGGGTACCGAACCCCGCGCCTACCCCCTCAACGCGGAACTCGCCGACTGGGCCTTCACCCTCACCAAACGCGTTCCCCTCATCGACACGCCCGAAGTCGCCAACTTCCGCGCCACCTACACCGGCTTCCCCAACGCCCAGCGTCCGCCCTTCGTCCTCGAAGGCGATGTCCTTGCCTCCGATTCCTACTGGCACGGCGTCATCCTCAGCCACTGGGCCGAGGACTGGGTCCGCATCCACACCCATGGCCAGGGCCGCTTCACCATGACCGCCATGGAGGACTCCGGAATTGCCGAAGCCCTCACCCGCCTCGATGCCATGCGCCGCGCGGACTTCCGCCGCTTCCTCACTCTGCGGACCGCCTCCAACTACTCTGAGCAGGCCCCAGGCCACGCCGCCGCCGAGTCCGTTACCGCCCCCTACATCGGCGGCATCCCCGCGCTGGAAGCCGCATACCGCGTAGGCTCGCCCATCGTCCACGCCATCCTCGCCCATTGGGACCAATACCGCGACCACCTCCCCAGCGACTAAATTTATCGCTGCCTCACCGATTCGAATTGCGGCAGATTGCAGGGCCCGCCAGCCGGCACAGACCTGTGCCGCCCCCAATCTTTTTCGCTTACCCTGCATCCACACGGAACCACGCCTTCGCCACCTGCGTAAATCCCATCAACCAAACGCGGGGAAAGACGAAAATGCACAACCGGCTTCAGGACCTTCGCTTTGCTTTGCGGCAGTTCCGCAAAGCACCCGGTTTCACCATCACCGCGGTGCTCACTCTGGCTCTTGGCATCGGAGCGCTCACCACTGTAGCCACCTCGACCGACGCCGTTCTCTACAATCCGTGGCCGCACGTCGCCGCCCCTCGCGAGCTTCGATTTATCGATGCCACCGTCCTCGGCAACGAAGGCTACTCCGTGCACTACGACCAATACCGCCTGGTCCGCGACTCAGGGCGTTCCTGGAAAGACGCCACCGCGTTTGAGATGGATTCCGTCGACCTCGCCAACCCTGGCGCGCAACCACAGGCCATTGCCGCCGGCGTCGTCTCACAAAATTATTTTCAGTTTCTCGGCATAGCACCCCAAAACGGTCGCTTCTTCGATCCTGCTGCAAACGACCGCGCCTACGGCGCGAACGACGAAGTTGTTCTCTCCGACGCCCTGTGGCGTGCCCGTTTTAATGCGGATCCCTCCATCGTCGGCCGCACCCTCTCCATCAACCGCCATGCCTTCACCGTCATCGGTATCGCCCCAAAAGAGTTTTCCGGAACCTACGGTGGCATCGCGCAAGCAGCCTGGTTTCCCTTCTCCAGTCTCCACGACCTCACCTCGGACGCCCCGCCTGACCCGCTGCTTCACTACGGACTCCAGGTCGCCGTTCGCCTGCATCCCGGAGTCAGTGATCGAGCCGCCGCCGCCGAGGTTCACACCCTCGCCCGCGCCTTTGCCGCGCAACACCCCGCCGACAATCTCTCCCGCTGGGATCTCAACCTCCGCGATTCAGCCCACTTCCAGCGCGGCCTCTTCGGCATGATCGGCGAGTTGCTCCCGATCCTCTTCGGAGCATCGCTCCTGCTCATGGCTCTGGTCTGCATCAACATCGCTTCGCTCCTGGCCCAGCACGCCGCGCGCCACCGCCGCGAAGTCGCCATCCGTGTCGCTCTTGGCGCACGGCCCGTGCGCATCGCCGTACAGGTCCTAACTGAAACTGCCCTGCTGGCTCTCGCGGGAGCCTGTGCGGGTTGGGCTGTCAGCATCGGCATGGCGCGTGCGCTCCTTACGCTTTTGCCCAACTTCGGCTTTCCCGTCGCCTTCAACCTGCACACCGATGCGCGCATTCTCCTCTTCGTCACCGCTGTCGCCGTTGCCGTCACCCTCATCTGCGGAACCCACCCGGTTCGCCAATCCCTGCGCGCCTCGCAAAATGACGCCTTGCATCAGGGCGGCGCCAGCGTCACCGGCGTCTCGCGCAACAAATTCGGCCGCCGCATCTTTCTCGGCCTCCAGCTCGGCATGTGTTTCATGGTCCTCATCTGCTGTGGCCTGCTCGCCCGCACCGCCTACAACGTCGCCAGTCGCGCCACTGGCTTTGACAGCGCCAACTGCCTCACCGCCGGCATCGATCTCTCGCGTTCTGGCTACGACGAGCAGCGTGGTCTCGCCTTCCAGTCCGCCCTCCTCGATCGGCTCCAGGCCTCGCCCGGCGTCGCCTCCGTCACCCTCACGTCCCACCTCCCCATGGGCGACTACGGTTCCGGTAATACCCAGGGCATCAGCATTCCCGCCTACGTCCCCGCCAAAGGTGAGGACATGGAAGTCGTCACCGATTCTGATGGCCCCGCCTTCTTCCACAACATGGGCATCGCCCTCGAACAGGGTCGCGACTTTGACACCGGCGACACTGCTTCCGCTCCTGGCGTCGCCATCATCAATCAGTCGATGGCCCGTCGTTATTGGCCGAAGGGCGCCGCGCTCGGCAGCAGCCTCATCCTCGACAAGCGCTCCTGGCGCATCGTCGGCATCGTCCGCGACTACGCCTACGCCGATCCTTCGAACACCGACCCTACCCCACTCTTATTCCTGCCCCTCGCTCAGCACTACCAGAGCTACGTCATCGTCGCGCTTCGTTCGCGCACCACCGCCGCAGCTGTCACCGCTCAACTTCGTCAGGCCGTCGCCAGCCTCGACACTTCCCTTCCGGTCGAAAACGTCAGCACCCTCAAAGAAACGGCCGGCATGCGCTATCAAATGGCCCGCATCCCCGCCGAACTCCTCAGCGTCTATGCCATTTCCAGCGTGCTGGTTGCCATGCTCGGCCTCTACGCGGTCATGGCTTACTCGGTCATCGAGCGCCAGCGCGAGTTCGCTCTCCGCATGGCCCTCGGCTCCACGCGCGCGGCCGTCTTTCAGCTCGTCCTCACTGGCAGCTCGTGGACGGCACTCATCGGCCTCGTCACCGGCGGACTCGGCTCCATTGCCGCCGTCCGTCTACTTCGTTCCATGCTCTTCGGCGTGGCGCCCTTCGATCCACTGAGTTACGGTGCCGCGGCAGTTCTGCTCCTCCTCACCGTATTTCTCTCCGGATTGGCCCCCGCTCGCCGCGCCGCTTCCATTCAACCCATGCAGGCGCTTCGCACCGAGTAATCTCACCAGCCGCGACCACCTCCCCGGCGGCCTCGCCACAATGCCACTTGATCGAAAGCGCCACTCGTTCGACACTGGCTCTGCACTTCCAACCCTGATCGAGAGACCTCCAGACTCATGCGCCTTCCTGCCCTCCATCGTCAGCTCGCCTCATCCCTGCTCATGCTCGCACTGGCCGGTTTCTCTCTCGGCGTGGCTGCCCAAACCGCCGCCGACACCCCAAAACCCTCCGCTCAGTTCATGCAAATGCTCCATGCCTGGCTTGAGAAAGGCGAATATCGCGCTCAGGCGCCTCGCGAGAGCGAGTGGCTCGATAGCGGCGACCGCTACACCATCCTCGAAGATTCTCCTGGCAAAGCCGACGCGGTCGACCTCGTCGCCTACGACACCCAAACCGGAAAACGCGCCGTCCTGGTTTCGGGCGACAAGCTGACTCCCTCAGGACAATCCGTGCCCCTTCGCATCGAGCACTATCAGTGGTCCGCCGATCACAGCCAGCTGCTTATCTTCACCAACACCCAGAAGGTTTGGCGCCTCCATACCCGCGGCGACTACTGGGTTCTCCGTCTCTCCGATGGCAATCTCACCAAACTCGGCGGCGGCGCTCCACCCGCGTCGCTCATGTTCGCCAAATTCTCACCCGACGGCCACACCGTCGCCTACGTCCGCGAAAACAATCTCTACGTCGAAGACCTCGCCGCCAGTCAGATTCGCCAGATCACTCACGATGGATCCACCGAAATCATCAACGGCACCACCGACTGGGTCACAGAAGAAGAACTCGACCTCCGCGACGCATTCCGCTGGAGTCCCGACTCCGCCTCCATCGCCTATTGGCAGTTCGATCAGTCCGGCGTCGGGGATTACACCCTCATCAACGACACCGATGCCTCTTATCCCACCACCTTCAAATATCGATATCCGCACCCTGGTGGTACCAATGCATCGGTTCGTGTTGGCGTCGTCAGCGCCCAGGGCGGCCCAACCCAGTGGATCGATATCCCCGGCGATCCCCGCAATCAGTACATCCCGCGCATGGACTGGATCGGCGATTCCGGCGAGCTCATTCTGCAGAACCTCAATCGCCTGCAGAACGCCAATCGCGTCCTGATAGCCAACGCTCACTCCGGCCAAACCCGTCTCCTCTTCGAAGACAAAGATCCCGCCTGGGTAGAGGTTATGCCGAACTTCGAATGGCTCTCGGCTAACTCAAAAAGCTCCCCGGCCCCGAGCAACAAAACAGACCTGCTCTGGCTCAGCGAACGCGATAGCTGGCGCCACGCCTGGCTCATCTCCCGAGCGACCGGTCAGGCCCGCCTCATCACCAACTTCCGCGCCGACGTGATCCAGTCCGTATTACTCGATGAGCCGCACGGCTTCTTCTACTTCATCGCCTCTCCCAACGATCCCATCCGCCACTACCTCTACCGCTCACGTCTCGATGGAACCGGAACTCCGGAGCGCGTGACTCCGCAGAGCCTGCCCGGCACCAACGCGTACAACGCCTCTCCCAACGGCAAGTGGGCCATTCATATTTATTCCAGCGCCTCCCACCCCACAAGCTACGACCTCATCCGCCTCGACTCGCATCAGGTTGTCCGCACTCTCGTCAATAACGACAACCTCATCGCCAAAGACAATGCCCTTGACCCCGAGCCGATCGAGTTCACCGAAACTCCCGTGACCGACGGAGCCAGGCTCCCCACCTTCATCGTCAAACCACCCAACTTCGATCCCGCGAAGAAGTACCCCATGCTCGTAAACGTCTACAGCGAGCCCGCGGCCTGTACCGTCCACGATGCCTGGTCGTTCACGCTCCTCAAGGCAGTCGCCCGTGAAGGCTATGTCGTCGTGAGCTTCGATAATGAAGGAACCCCCGCTCCCAGCGGTCGCGCCTGGCGTAAGCCGATCTACGGCCGGATTGGCTTGCTCAATTCGCAGGAGCAGTCTCAGGCCATCACTGCCTTCGAACAAAGCCATCCCTGGATCGATTCCACCCGCGTCGGCATGTGGGGACACAGCGGCGGCGGCTCTGCCACTCTCAACGAAATGTTCCGCCACCCAGGCCAGGTCCAGGCCGCTGTCGCTTCCTCCCCGGTCGCCGATGAGGCCCTCTACGACTCCATCTATCAGGAACGCTACATGGGCCTGCCTTCGGCCAATGGCTACCTCGATGGGTCGCCCATCAACTTCGCTCAGGGTCTCGCCGGACATCTGCTCATCATGCACGGCTCCGGCGACGACAACGTCCACTTCCAGGGAACCGAAATGCTCGTCAATCGCCTCATCGCTCTCGGCAAACAGTTCGATTTCATGGACTACCCCAACCGAACCCACGCCCTGTCTGAAGGCCCCGGCACTTCGGTTCACGTCAATGCGCTCCGATTCCGCTACCTGGAGCAGTACATCCCTCCAGGCCCGCGGTAATTAGGCCCCGCCTTTTAGCTGACCGTTCCTCGGCCAGCCTTTATACTGTTTCTAAGCTCCTGCCCTCAGGAAATTCGCCTCTCCTCGCCCCTGCTCGGTGGCCCGGCCCGCGAGAGCGCCGCTAAGAAAAGGCTGTTACCCATCCCATGATTCGCTTCCTGCAAAAAGAAACCCGCCTCACCAAATATCTCTTCATCGTCATCATCGGCGCTACCTGCGTCACGATGGTCATCTTCCTCGTGCCCGGCATCTTCAACGATTCGACCACAGCGAACGATACCTTCGCCACCATCCGCCATGGCGGAATCTTCGGCCGCTTCCTGCCCGCCCAGGAAACTATCCCCGTTGCGGATGTTCAGCAGGCCGTCCGCCGCATGGCCCGCGGTCAGCAGATCCCCGACATGATCATGCCGTACTACATGCAGCAGGCTGGCCAGTCCCTCATCCAGCAGCGCATCATGATCGAGGAAGCCCGCCGCCTCGGCATCACTGCCTCCGATGACGACGTCCGCCGCTATCTGCATACCGGCCAGCTTGGCCAGATTCTCTTCCCCGAGGGCCAGTACATTGGCGACGCCCGCTATGCCGAACTCATCTCCGACCAGCTCCAGATGACCGTTGAAAAATTCGAGAGCGAAGTCAAAGACCAGATCGTCGCCGATCGCCTCCGCGATCTCATCACCGGCGGCGTCACCGTCTCCGACGCCGAAGTGCGCGATGCGTATAGCAAGCAGGGTACGAAGATTAAATTCGACTACGCCGTCCTCAGCGCCGACGATCTGCGCAAGACCATTAACCCGACCGACGCCGAGTTGCAGGCCTTCTATAACCAGAACGCCTCGAAATACGCCAACGCCGATCCCGAAACCCGCAAAATCCAGTACGTCAACGTCACCAATACCGATCTCCCCGGCGCCAAACCGCAGATCACGCAGGCCGAGATTCAGCAGTACTACAACCACAATCAGCAGCTCTATAAAGTCGATCCCCAGGTCAAGGTCCGCCATATCCTGATCTCGGTCGACCCCAACGGCGGCCCCGGTGCCGATGCTGCAGCCAAAGCAAAAGCCCAGGGCATTCTCGATCAGCTCCGCAAAGATAACGGCCAGGACTTCGCGGAATTAGCGAAGAAGAATTCCGACGATCCCGGCAGCAAAGATCAGGGCGGCGAACTCGGCTGGATCAAACACGGCGTCACCGTTCCTGAATTCGATCAGACCGCCTTCTCTCAACAGCCTGGCCAAATTTCCGGCCTTGTCCGCACCCGCTTCGGCTACCACATCATCCAAACCGAAGAAAAACAGGACGCGCACACCAAGTCGCTCGATGAAGTCAAAGCCTCCATCGTCGATACCCTCACCAAACAGATGGAATCACAAGCCGAGCAATCCTTCATCAATCAGCTCGCCTCCGAAGCCCAGAAGTCCTCGCTCGCCCAGGCCGCTACCGCGCATCACGTGCCTGTCATCACCAGCGACTTTGTCGCCACCGGCACAACCCTGCCCGGCATGAGCGACAGTTCGAAACTGCTCACCGCCGCCTTCGCCTTACAGCCCGGCAGTCCCGTCCAGGTAGCGACCACTGGCGACAACAGTTTCGCCGTCTTCCAGGTCACCGGCATCAAGCCTGCGCACACGCCGACCTTCGAAGAGTACAAATCGCACGTCCTCGACGATTTCCGCGACCAGCAGGTCACCGCTCTTCTCGCGCGCAAGACGACTGAACTCGCCGATCGCGCCCACGCCGAGCACGACCTCGCCAAAGCGGCTAAAGAAGTCGGCGCCACCATCAAAACCAGCGACCTCGTCAGCCGCGATCAGCAGGTTCCTGACGTCGGCTCCCTCGGCCAGTCCGCGCCCGCTCTCTTCGATCTCAGCGTTGGCCAAATCAGTAACGCCATCAACAACGGCACCACTGGCGTCGTCGCTAAAATCGACGAAAAGCAGCAGCCCTCTGCCAATGACCTGGCGAAAAACTTCGACGCCACCCGCGACGGTCTGCTCAACCAGCGCCGCGAACAGATGTACGGCGTCTTCGTCAACAATCTGGTCTCCAGCTACGAAAAGGCCAGTCGCATCCTCCTCAACCGCAAGATGCAGCAGCCTGGTCCCTTAAGCGGTTCTTAGCGCAAGCCGAAAAAGGCGCTCAGCTCCGCAGATGATTTCTGAAAAAGAAAACAGGCTGTCATCCCGAGCCGAGCGCCGCAACAGAAGTGTCCAGCGAAAATTGCAATCATCCGGCGCGCAGTCGAAGGACCCCCAAGGGCGTGGGTCGCGAAACGGCCGATCAAGCTCTGAAACGGATAGCCGATCTCCGTCCTCAGCCCGCTGCTGTATGTTGATACTGCTTGAGCTCGATGCCCAACTCCGCCAATCAACCCATCCTGTCCGTTTCTCACCTGTGCAAGAAGTACGGCCCTGTAACCGCCGTTGACGGCCTCTCCTTCGAGGTCTGCCCCCACGAAATTCTGGGCCTCCTTGGCCCGAACGGCGCAGGCAAGACCACCACGATCAACATGATTCTCGGCGTCCTCGAGCCCACCTCCGGCTCCATCACCATCGACGGCTGCGACCTCGCCCGCCACCGCCGTCAGGCCCTCGGCCGCACCAACTTCGCCGCTGTCTATGCGCCACTCCCCGGCAATCTCACCATCGCCGAGAACCTCCGCGTCTTCGGCATGCTCTACGCCGTGCCACGCCTCAGCAGACGCATCGAAACCATCCTCCACGACTTCGACCTCCTCCCCTTTCGCGATACCAAATGCGGCGTCCTCTCCTCCGGCGAGCAGACCCGCGTCGCCCTCGCCAAGGCCATGCTCAATCAGCCGCGCCTGCTTCTCCTTGACGAGCCCACAGCCTCTCTCGATCCCTCCATCGCCCGCGAAATTCGCGCCACGATCCGCGAACTCACCGAACGCACCGGGGTCGGCGTCCTCTGGACCTCCCACAACATGGTCGAGGTCGCCGAGGTCTGCCATCGCGTCCTCTTTCTTTCCCGCGGAAAAATCCTTCTCGAGGGTGATCCCCGCACCCTTCCGCAGGAAAGCAACCACGCTACCCTCGAACACCTCTTCGTCGCCGTAGCCCGCGAACCTCTTACCTTCCGCAACGCTGAACGTTGAACGCTGTACCCTGAACCCTGTGCCGTCCCTCCGCCGCACCTCCGCTTTGCTACTCCGCCAGTACTATCTGCTGCGTGGCTCGCCCGCCCGCGTCGTTCCGCTCTTCTCCTGGGTCGCCATCGACATCATCCTCTGGGGATTCATTACCCGGTACCTCAACTCCGTCTCTGGCGCGCGCTTCGACTTCGTTCCCGCCATGCTCGGCGCCGTCCTCCTCTGGGACTTCATGTCCCGCGTCATGCAGGGCATCACCACCGCTTTTCTTGAAGACGTCTGGTCCCGCAATTTCCTCAACCTCTTCGCATCGCCCCTCTCCGTTTCTGAATACCTTGGCGGACTCGTCCTCTCCTCCATTGCCACCAGCATCGTCGGCCTCGTGGTCATGGTCGCCCTCGCCACTCTCGTCTTCCATCTCTCCTTCCTCGTCTATGGCGCAATGCTCGCCGCCTTTGTCCTCGTGCTCTTTCTCTTTGGAATCCTCCCTCGGCATCTTCGGCAGCGCCCTCGTCCTCCGCTTCGGCCCCGCCGCGGAGTGGTTCATCTGGCCCATCCCCGCCTTCATCTCCCCCGCCGCCTGCGTCTTCTATCCCCTGGCCACACTGCCTCACTGGATGCAATATCTCGCCCGCATCATCCCACCCAGCTACGTCTTCGAAGGCATGCGCCACATCCTCGCCCGCCAAACCGGCGGGCAAGTCGTAGCCGCCAACGCCATCGCCCTCACACCACTCATTACCGGAGCCGCGCTCGCATTGGTTTATCTGGTTGTCATGGGGCGAGCCTTCACCGCCGTCTATCGACACGCCGTCCGCACCGGCCTCATCGCCCGCTACTCCGCCGAAACTGTCTCATAATGGAAACAAGCCACGCCGTTCCGCTGAAGGCCGTCCAACTGGATGGCATGCACTGACCTTGCCGCAGAGGTCAGTCCCTCAAATTTCCAGGAAAGAGCTCCATTGAAACCCCTCAAGCGAAGCCGCAAAGGCGTCAAGAAAACCAAACGCAAAGTCGAGGCCAAATGGAAAGCCATCCGCCGCGGTCACGCCCCCGCGCCTGAAGGCAAGTCTGACAAATCACCAGCCCCCCGACGAGACGACCGCAACCGTCCCCGCGCCGCTCGCGGCTCCAACATTGCCGCGCGTTCTGGTTCATCAGCTCGAAACGAACGCGGCCCAATGCAGCGAGAGATTCTCTCCCCAGCGCCCGGCGAAGCCCGCGAACACTTCGTGCATCGCGAACCTGCGCCGAAGGCCCGCCCCGCCCTGCGCGAGCCGGTCATAGCGAT
>Ga0206848_1133_pt1 | contig 17655 bp, 13 predicted proteins | sample Alteio_BWOrgCont_18_FD_152635 | JGI IMG/M metagenome (GOLD analysis project Ga0206848, IMG submission 152635) | Enriched cells from forest soil in Barre Woods Harvard Forest LTER site, Petersham, Massachusetts, United States -... | ecosystem: Environmental > Terrestrial > Soil > Temperate forest >...
CCATCATCAGAAGGCCTACCGTCATTATCCGTGCGCATCAGAAACTCTGCCAGTCTCCGAGTCCCTCTCCCAGTGTGTGCTCAGCCTCCCCATGCATCCTTATTTAGAAGAGGCTGTGCAAGATCGGATTATTAACACCTTCTGTGATATTGCTGCGCGCCTGGGACTTAAAAAAGTGGCGTAAGGTTTTATTTGCGGGTTTGTTCGATAGTCTCGATAACGGCCTTAAACAAACCCTCAATCCCCCCTACATCAGAACCGCCGGCTTGGGCGAGATCAGGCCGTCCGCCACCACCTTTCCCTCCAATATGGGGAACGACTTTTCGAATAAGGTCTACAGCATCAAACTCGCTTACAAGATCAGGGCTCACGCCTATGACAAGGGAAACCTTTCCTTCATTCTCACTCACAACGGCAAAAATGCCAGACTTATGCTCCCCCTTGAGATCATCCACAATGGGCTTCAAATCTTGAGGGGGAATATCTTTGAGGTGACGTTTATAAAGAGGAATCCCATTGATCATTTCTGGTTTAGTGGCCTCCCCTCCCCCTGAGGTGGCCAAACGTTGGCGCAGGGATTGGATTTCCCGCTCAAGTCCTTTTTTCTCTTCAGCCAGTTGAACAACCCTTTCACCCACAGTTGTCGGAGAAACTTTTAGTTGATCCGCTAGAGTTAAAACAATCTTTTGTTGGGATGCAGCAAAGTCTTCAGCCATACGGCCCGTGAGGGCTTCAATGCGTCTGATACCAGCAGCAATGCCAGATTCAGAAATAATCTTAAAATACCCAATATCCCCTGTAGCTGCCACATGGGTTCCGCCACAAAGTTCAACAGAAAATGGCTCTCCTATTTCCTCTCCCATAGCAACCACACGAACCTCATCCCCATACTTTTCCCCAAAAAGAGCCAGGGCCCCTTCTTGGGTAGCTTCATCAGGGGTCATCACCCTAACATTAACAGGGGTGTTCTGACGCACTTGGTCATTCACCTCGCGCTCAATGGTTTGAATTTCTTCAGGAGTTAAAGCCTTTGGATGACTAAAATCAAAGCGGAGACGATCGGGAGCCACGAGCGATCCCTTTTGAATGACATGGAGTCCCAATTGTTTACGAAGTGCCTTGTGGAGAAGGTGAGTTGCGGAATGGTTTGCCCTTAAAAGGGTCCGTCTTTCCCCATCAACACTGAGGTGGACTTCTTCTCCAACCTTGAAACTCCCTTCAAGAACTTGTCCCAAATGAACAATGAGATCACCTCGTTTCCGAAGGGTATCTTCTACAATCATCTTCCCAGAAGATGTTGAGATAACACCTGTGTCTCCAACTTGGCCACCCGACTCTCCATAAAACGGAGTTTGATTGACAAGGAGAATGACTTTATCTCCTGCCTTCACCTCAGGAACAGATTGTCCTTCTTTAACAAGGGCTTCAATTACCCCTTCTGCTGAAGTGGTCTTATAGCCAAGGAATTCAGGGGCCTCAAACTGATCCCTAAGTTCAAACCAAATCTTTTCTGTTTGACTTTCTCCTGACCCAGACCAAGCAGCCCGTGCTTCTGCTTTTTGGCGCTCCATGGCTTCTTGGAATCCTTTTGTATCAACACTTTTTCCTTCTGCTTTCAGAACATCTTGGGTCAGATCTAAAGGAAAACCATAGGTATCATAAAGTTTAAAGGCAATTTCTCCAGGAAGCGTTTCTTTGACGTTTGCTGATTCTTCTGAAAGAAGTTTAAGTCCCTTCTCCAAAGTTTGGCGGAAACGATCTTCTTCTAAATTAAGAGTTTCAATAATTAACGGAGTTGCCCGCATCAATTCAGGATAGGCCCTGCCCATCTTTTCAACCAATGTGGGCACAAGTTTTGCCATGAGGGACCCTTTGTATCCCAGAAGTTGTACATGGCGCATGGCCCGGCGCATAATCCGCCGGAGCACGTATCCCCTGCCCTCGTTACTCGGCAAAATTCCATCTGCCAATAAGAAACAACTAGAGCGAAGATGGTCTGCAATGACTCGGTGAGAATCCCGAAACCCACCCGCGGCCTTTGTTTTGGTTATCTCTTCAGAAGCCTCAATAAGGGCCTTAAAGATATCCGTATCAAAGTTGTCATGCACCCCTTGAAGAACAGCTGCAACGCGTTCAAGTCCCATGCCCGTATCCACAGAGGGCTTTGGAAGAGGGATCATTTCCCCTGAGGCCAGCTGCTCATACTGCATGAAAACTAAGTTCCAAATCTCAACAAACCGGTCACCCTCTGCTTCTGGCGTCCCTGGAGGACCTCCCGGAATATGGGCGCCATGATCATAGAAGATCTCTGTACAGGGCCCACACGGACCTGTATCTCCCATGGACCAAAAGTTCTCGCTTTTCTCCGCAATCCGAATGACTTTGTCTAAAGGAATCCCTGCAACCTTATGCCACAGCTTAGCAGATTCCTCATCCTCACTATAAACCGTTACAACAAGGCGTTTCGAATCAATGCCCCATTCTTTTGTTATGAGTGTCCAGGCCAATTCAATGGCTTCTTCCTTGAAGTAATCCCCAAAGGAAAAGTTTCCCAGCATCTCAAAGAATGTATGATGGCGAGCCGTATGCCCCACATTTTCAAGGTCATTATGTTTTCCGCCAGCGCGGAGGCATTTTTGAGCAGAGGCTGCCCTTGTAAAGTCGAGTTTTTCCTGCCCTGTAAAAACGTTTTTGAATTGCACCATTCCTGCATTGGTAAACAAAAGGGTTGGATCATTATGAGGAACAAGCGAGCTTGATGGAACGACCGTATGGCCTCGATTCTGAAAGTACTCCAGGAAGAATGACCGGATATTCTCTGTGGTTTGCATGAGTGATTACTCTCTAACTCACTGACTGTGCCAGCTTACGCCGCATCATCCTCAGCCCCTTCAGTAAAGGAGAGGTTTTGGCTGACCGTACCTATGTTAGAGCGAATGGCGGCTTCTATTTCCGCAGCACTCTCAGGATTTTCCTTCAAGTAAGTGCGGGTATTTTCCCGACCTTGGCCAATCCGTTGATTCTTATAGGAATACCAAGATCCTGATTTTTCAATCAAATTCGCCTTAACGCCAAGGTCAATGAGTTCACCGGTTTTGGAAATTCCTTCCCCATACATGATATCAAATTCAACGACTTTAAAAGGAGGCGCTAACTTGTTCTTCACAACTTTCACGCGGGTTTGGTTCCCCACAACCTCATCCCGGTCTTTTAAGGCTCCAATACGGCGAATATCCAGACGAATAGAGGCATAAAACTTAAGCGCATTTCCCCCCGTCGTTGTTTCGGGGTTTCCAAACATAATGCCAATCTTTTGGCGGATTTGGTTAATGAAGATCACCATACAGTTTGTTTTAGAGACAGATCCCGTGAGTTTTCGCAAGGCCTGGCTCATGAGACGGGCTTGAAGACCCATGTGGGAGTCTCCCATTTCTCCTTCTAACTCTGCCTTTGGAACAAGGGCTGCAACGCTATCAATAACGATCACATCAATAGCCCCTGACCGAACAAGGGTATCTGCAATCTCAAGCGCCTGTTCCCCTGCATCCGGCTGGGAAATAATCAAACTATCCGTATCCACCCCTAGCTTCCTCGCATACACAGGATCAAGGGCATGCTCTGCATCCACAAAGGCACATGTCCCGCCCATCTTTTGAGCTTCTGCAATCGCATGGAGGGCCAGGGTTGTTTTACCAGAGCTTTCAGGCCCATAAATTTCAATGATTCTTCCTTTAGGAAGCCCGCCAATACCAAGGGCAACATCAAGTCCCAATGAACCTGTCGAAATGGACGTTACATCTGATACAGTATCTCGTTGGCCCAGGCGCATAACAGAACCTTTTCCAAACGCTTTTTCAATTTGACCGAGGGCGGCCTCGAGTGCTTTTTGCTTATCCATGGGCGTACTTTCTCCTAGTGTTGACCTATCTTCTTTATATTTCACAGGTTATGGAAGAGCGCAATTCTAATTTATGGTAAGGCCAAAAAGGGATGCCTTTAAGGTTCCATTTTAATTTCAAGAAAGACTTCAACTAGATTTAACTTAATGAAAACAACAAAATAATAGAAATGTATTCATGGAGTTAATTTAAGTGATGGCAAAAAAAATAACGGAACTGATTAATTCATACATCGTGTTTTTGCAAATCCTCATCCTCTCCCTTTTAATTATTAACTCAAATATCCATCTGCCGTGCCTTCCCGAAATTCAGCGCTCATATGGGACCTCTGAGTATGCTGTTCAGTTGTCTTTCATCATAAATCCTTTTGTGGCCATCTTCGTGTGCCTTATATGTGGAGGTTTCGCTGATGTTTATGGAAGGAAAATTGTACTGCTATGGAGTTTGAGTTTTTTCATTTTTGGGACACTCATTGTTATCTTTACAAACTCTATATACTTCTTTTTCTTAGGACGATTCTATCAATCTCTGGGAGACGGCGGTGTTGCCCTTGTCTCAGGCATCATCCTTGCAGACTTTTGTAAAGGCCGAGCTTACGCCAAAATTCAAGCCGTCCTTTCCATTTCTCTCTCTCTTGCATGGGCAGGGGCGCCACTCCTGGGTGATCTGATTTTTTCTTTTTTTGGATGGAAGGGAAATTTTGGGTTTATTCTTATTCTCACTTTGTTTTTAATGGCCCCTCTCACTTTCTGGAAGGAAAAGAAAACACATCTAAAAGCAGCACATGGAATTCTCACAGCTCTTAAAAAATCAAAAAAAGCAATGACTTCTGTGTTAGATTCGTCCCTTGTCAAACTCTCCTTAACCCAAGCTGTTCCCTTAGGGATTTTTACGGCCTTTGAGTTTATGATGCCTTTTATTTATAAGGAAATGTATGATTTCTCTGTTCAAGCCACTTCCATCGTCTTTTTTATTTTTATTAGTATTAATGTATTTGCTTCTTTTTTATATATGGTTTTTATAGATTATACGTCGATAAAAACCATGTTTCGAATGGGTTCTTATACTTTTATATTGTATTTTATATTTGGATTTTTATTTTTGACTCTTCTCAAAAATGATTCCCAAATATTTTCTTATTTGATTTTTGGACTTCTTTCTTTTTCGATTCCATTTCTGAGTATTTCATCATCTACAAAAATAGTAGATAATAACCCTCACCATTTAGGCGTCGCCCTCGCGCTTTTAACGATGATTCGGAATGTAGGGACTACCAGCATTCCTTTATTTGTTTGTCTAATCTCAAAGAATACTTTTACATCTTTTTATAATATGACAATTCTATCCAGTATGATTATTATACTCATCTTGACTTTAAGTCAGTCTAGTTTTTACGTAAGGAAAAAGACATCACATAATTCGTAACCGAACTCACCATCCCCCACATATATGAAGTTTCAGATGTCTTTTTGGGTGAGAATAATTCTAAGTAGTCCACTCCTTCATTTTTTAAAGCTTCTTTTACTCCAGAAAATGATCTGTGACAGCCCCCGAGGCAAGGATCTGAATTTGTTCTTAAATAATTTACGACCAACCTATGAAGAGTAAGATGATGTTCAGCAAAATCAAGGATCTCCATGCCCTTTTTATAGTCCATATTTAAAGCCTCCCTCCTTGATTCCGCATCTGCCTTATCTTCTCTTTGCGCTCCTTGTGATTCATTCTTTAGGGAAAGGTCAGCTGCTTGAAAATTCCTTTCAACATTGTCTTTTACAGTTTGTCGCACAATTTCGAGAGCGTTGTATGCTTTTCTATGTAAGTTGACTTCAACATTACGCAGACCTAATTTTTCTTCAGTGAGCTTATTATCTCTCAACACTTGTTCAAGGTTCTTAAAAGATTGATGGCATCCAAAGAAATTCGGATTCTTTCCACAACACATAAAAAGGATAATAAAATGATCAAAACTCGGGTCATACTCATCATTATCATACAAAGTTTTTCGTAATTGTGTAAAAGAACTCTCGAGCATATCTAAGGATTTTTGATCCCCTTTTAATTTAGTTCGTCTTGCCTCTACTTCTGACTCAATATTTTTTAGAACATTTAGTTTACCAATATTTCTTATGTCTCGCATAACGTCATCTTTAACGGCCTTGGAAGAATCGATAAGAAAAACAAGAACAAGAAGAGATATAAATAATCTCATGAAAACCCTCCATCATATATTAATAGAGCTTTATCAGCCTATGAACACCCTGTCGTCGACCCACACGTGTCGCACTTAAAGCAGGTGCCATTGCGAACAAGGGTAAAGTTCCCACATTCTCCACAGGCATCCCCCGCATATCCTTTCAAGCGCGCTTGGAAACGGCGTTCTTCCACCTCGGTCACTGTCGTCGCAGATCCCATATGAGGTGTAGCTGATTCTGTACCTGTGGCTTCATGGAGAAGATAGGTATCCTTATCCTTGTTGGCAGGAGACATCACAAACAAACTGCTCCGAATATATCCGGTACTGGTAAGACTGTTTACAACGTCCCCTTTGTCCTTGTCTTTCTTAACAAGAGATCCTTTTTCAGCCTCAACACGACCAATGGTATCAGGACGGAGGTCCATGGGTTCAGCATGGGCCAAATCTGTCCGACCTAAATAGGAAATGGCAAGTTCACGGAAAATATAATCAAGGATGGAGGTTGCCATCTTAATGGTGTCATTACCTGCAACAGGCCCAGAAGGTTCAAAGCGGGTAAAGACAAAGGCATCCACGTATTCTTCTAAAGGAACCCCATATTGGAGACCAATAGAAATGGCCATGGCAAAGTTATGCATCAAACTGCGGAACGAAGCCCCTTCCTTATGCATATCAATAAAGATTTCCCCAAGGCTGCCATCATCATATTCACCAGTTCTGAGGTAAACCTTGTGACCGCCAACCGCTGCTTTTTGGGTATATCCCTTCCGGCGATTCGGGAGTTTATGGCGTTGCGCCCGGTGCATAAACCGCTCCACAACCCGCTCAACCACTTTCTCAGCAACAATCTTAGCCTTTTCAGGAGAAGACACTTCATAAAGTTCTTCCACAACTTCATCTCCTAAGAGAGACGCACTTAAGGCTTGAGACAACTTAGACCCATCCCGATAGAGAGCATTGGCTTTAGTCCCAAGGCGCCAAGACAGAAGGTAGGCTTCTTTACATTCCTCAATGGTCGCAAAGTTAGGCATATTAATGGTTTTTGAAATGGCCCCTGAGATAAAGGGCTGAACCGCTGCCATCATCCGGATATGACTTTCCACAGACAAATACCGCTTTCCTGTGCGGCCGCAAGGATTCGCACAATCAAAGACAGGGAGATGTTCCTTCTTCAAATGGGGAGCCCCTTCAACAGTCATTGTCCCACAGCAATAAATATTGGCAGCCTCAACGGCGTCTTTCTTAAACCCTAAATGGGAGAGGAGATCAAACCGAATATCATTCAACTGAGCATCGGTTAGTTTAAGAACCTTCTTGCAAAAATCATCCCCTAAGGTCCACCGGTTAAAGACAAATTTAATATCAAACGCAGATTTTAAATTTTCCTTTAAAAGATCAATTTCACGACTGGTAAATCCTTTTTCCTTCAAGGACTTAAAGTCAATCCCGGGCGCCCCTTCAAGGGTTCCATGACCCACTGCATATTTAATGATCTCGTCAATTTGTTTATCCGTGTATCCCAGCACATGGAGGGCTTGAGGAACAAGGCGGTTGATAATTTTAAAGTATCCCCCTCCCGCCAGTTTTTTAAACTTCACCATGGCAAAGTCAGGCTCAATTCCTGTCGTATCACAGTCCATAACAAGCCCAATGGTGCCGGTTGGCGCAATACAGGTTGCTTGCGCATTGCGGTACCCATGCTTTTTCCCAAGATCAAGGGCTTGATCCCAAGCCTTCCGACTTGCCTCAAGGAGAATGGGACATGGACAATCCTTGGCTTCTAAAGGAACAGGTAAAATCTCGAGTTCTTCGTACCCGGTTTTCTCTCCATAGGCGGCTCGGCGATGGTTCCGCATGACCCGCAGCATGTCCTTTTCATTAACCTTGTAATGCTTGAAGGCGCCAAGTTTTGAAGCAATTTCAGCAGAGGTTGCATAGCAAACACCTGTTGCCAATGCAGAGATAGCCCCCGCAATAGCGCGACCTTCCTTGCTATCATAGGGAATACCGGATGCCATCAAAAGGCCTCCTATGTTTGCATACCCTAAACCAAGAGTCCGGTACTCATAGGACAGCTGAGCAATTTCTTGAGAGGGGTATTGGGCCATCATCACAGAAATTTCAAGGGCAAGGGTCCACAAGCGAGTCGCATGCTCAAAAGCAGGTACATCAAAATGAAGGTCACCGGCCTTTCGTTTTTTCCCTTCATGATTCATAAAGGCAACGAGGTTTAAAGAACAGAGATTACAGGCCGTGTCATCTAGAAACATATACTCAGAACAAGGATTTGAAGCGCGAATTCGACCGCTTTGAGGGCATGTATGCCATTCATTGATGGTTGTATCAAATTGGAGTCCTGGGTCAGCCGATGCCCATGCTGCATAACTAATTTGATCCCATATATGACGCGCCCGGACAGTTTTATAAATTTCTCCATCAGTCCGCTTGAGAAGATCCCATTCCTTGTCTTCCATAACAGCATGAAGGAATTTGTTGTTCACGCGGACAGAGTTATTCGAGTTTTGTCCTGAAACAGTCCGGTAGGCTTCCGAATCCCAATCCGTGTCATATTCAGGGAAGTCCATGTGGGTATACCCTTGACGGGCAAACTGAATAATCCGTTGACAATAATTTTCTGGGATCATCATCTGCCGGGCTTCTTTTAAAGCCTTGTAAAGAGAAGGGTTTTCTTGCGGATTAAACCGCTCATCCCCTTGCCCTTCTTGGCAAGCCGCCAAAATCGCGGAAAGATGTTTTTTTGTAAGTTTAGAGCCTACGACGAGATCTAAAACCTTTTGTTCTTCAACAACCTTCCAGTTTATGTATTCCTCAATATCTGGATGATCCACATCCACAACAACCATTTTAGCGGCCCTGCGAGTCGTTCCCCCGGATTTAATGGCCCCTGCAGCCCGATCTCCAATTTTTAAGAAACTCATCATTCCTGAGGAATGGCCACCTCCTGAGAGAGATTCTCCAGATCCTCTTAAATGGGAAAAGTTAGATCCTGTTCCAGATCCATACTTAAAAAGGCGGGCTTCCCGAACCCATAGGTCCATAATTCCGCCTTGATTTACCAAGTCATCATTAATGCTTAAGATAAAGCAGGCATGGGGTTGGGGATGTTCATAGGCAGACGTTGAGGATGTAAGTTGACCCGTCTTAAAGTCTACAAAATAATGGCCTTGAGCTGGTCCATTAATACCATAGGCCCAATAAAGGCCCGTATTAAACCATTGTGGAGAATTTGGGGCACACATTTGGGCACAAAGCATATACCGCATTTCATCATAATAGGCATGAGCATCGGATTCGCTATCAAAGTAGCCGCCTTTCCAGCCCCAATAGGTCCAACATCCAGCCATGCGGTCGAAGACTTCTTTGGCAGTCATTTCACTTCTGTAACGTTCTTTTGGAGACCACTTATCCAAAGCCTTAAGATCAGCCTCCTTTCGCCACAACCATTCAGGAATATCCTTTTCTTTAACAGACTTTAAAGCCCGCGGAACGCCTGCTTTCCGAAAATACTTTTGGGCCAGAACATCAGAGGCCACTTGCGACCAAGATGAAGGAACTTCTATTCCTTCAAGATGAAAGACAATGGACCCATCAGGATTCCGGATTTCACTATCCGTCTTCCGAAATTCAAATGTGCTATAAGGATCTTTGCCTTCTGTCGTAAAGTGGCGCGTAATTTTCATGAGGTTCCCTCTTCTCACGTAAGGTTAGTTAGTCCAATAAGGATAAGGTTTTCTTTAGTCCTGATACAATCCACTATAGGCAGTTCTCTGAGAACGTCAATCTCCATTTTTGTGAATTACCCTTGATGTTAAAGGCTTGCATTGTGGTCAAAATATGATAAATTTGCGTAATAAAAAACAAAGGGAGAGAAACAATATGTATAAGGCAAGATTTTTTAATTTAATCGCTTTAGGAATCTTTTTTTTATGGCAAGGGAATGTGCTTGCAAAAACGCCAGTTCTTACTTCTTGTGACAAAAATGAGTCGGTTTGTGCATCACAACAAACATGTGCTAAAGAAATTATTGGTGACAAAAAATACTGTTTTACCCAATGTGCAAGCTCATCAACTTGTCCTACCCAATGGTATTGTCATCCCAAACACCATTTATGCCATCATTATTGCAAAGATCAAGCTGATTGCCCTGAAGGACATATCTGCACGCATGAGGTTTCAGGCAAAAAGGAAGGCCCACCTCTCTGTTTAAAACAATGTAAATCAGAAAGTGATTGTGCTGCTCCCTTATATTGCAACAAAAACACCCACATTTGCCAAAAGTATTGTGAGCAAGATTCTGACTGCCCTGAGGGAAAGATTTGCCATAAAAAGAAGAAAAAATGTAAATCTCGTTAGGTATTCCAAGGCGTAAGTGTGGACAGATCCTATTCCCAGTGCCATAGTACCGGTGGAAATGAGACAAACATGCTATGGATAAAGTTTCTAACGTGGTTTAAAGGAGAACTTGTTGGTCAAGATTCCTTTGGAAATCGCTATTATCGTGAGAAGGGCCCAGAAAGTTTGAAGGAACGGCGCTGGGTCCTTTATAACGGTCTTGCAGAAGCCTCAAAGGTTCCTCCTGAATGGCATGGCTGGTTACACCATACCCTGAAACGCCCTCCACCAATTGACCAAGTTGAAAGATGGCCTTGGGAAAAAAAGTATCTTCCTAATCTTTCCGGAACTCCTTATGCTTACCGTCCATCAGGACATTTCTTTTCCCACGGGAAACGAAGTCCAGCAACAGGGGATTATGAAGCTTGGTCCCCTCATGAGGTAAATGATGAAAACTAATTTACTTGAAGTCGCAATGGGTGCAGTTGTTCTTATGGTATGCGCCTTCTTCCTTATCTTTGCTTATTCAACAAGCCAGTGGCAGCCTGCAACAGGTTACGAAGTTCTCGCTAAGTTTGATAGGATTGATGGCCTTCTGCGAGGCGGTGATGTGCGCATGAGTGGGGTCAAAGTAGGCACCATTAAGGATATCCATTTGGACCCTGAGACTTATCTTGCAGTCGTGCACCTTTCTGTTGCCCCCCATGTGAAACTTCCTAAAGACAGTGCTGCTGAAATTGTCAGCGACGGTCTTTTAGGCGGAAAATACTTATCCCTTGTTCCTGGAGGAGATGAAGACTTTATCCCAATCGGGGGAGAGATTATGCATACGCAAGCAGCGGTGAGCCTTGAATCTCTGATTGGACAGTTTATCTTTAGTTCTCAAGAGAAAAAAGAGGATAAGCCCATTGAAAAAGTTAACAGTGTTCAGTAATTCGGATTAGCGTGTGAAACATTTATTTTCTATATTATTCATCATTTATTGTGTCATTCCTTCAACCTCCTATGGGCAAGGATTTGACAACCTCTTAGATGAACTTTCTGGCTCAAATGCTGACCAGTTGGATAGTGAACAGAGTCAACAAAAGAAAGATATTGACCTTCCTCCCGCATCCACTGAAATCACAACCCCACCAGAAGAAGACGACCTGGGCCCTGAGAAAAACATCATAACAAATGGTGTGACCCTTCAGGGTCTTGATAAACAAACGGCCCGCGTCTTTATTTTAGATGCGGCGGTGGGGAAAACAGTTGAATTTGGGACCCTTAAGATTATGATCCACCACTGTGAAAAAGCGCCTCTGGAAGACCGTCAAGAATCCATGGCCTTTGTCACAATCACAGAACAAAAACCAAATTGCTCGCCCCAATCCCTCTTTTCAGGCTGGATGTTTGCCTCAAGCCCGGCCTTATCAGCCCTTGACCATCCGATCTATGACGTGTGGATCAAGGAATGTAAGACCCTGAATTAGTAGTAATAAACGTAAGCTGGTGATGTGGCTCTTTCTACAGCAAAGCCTGCGGCACCTATATCTGCTCCTGCTCCACTGACCGTATTACAAGCTGAAAGGGTGCATGCAAGACTTCCAAGAAGAAGTAAAAGTCCAAGAATTCTCATGATTTCCTCCTTTTAAAATATTAAGTTATTCTACTGTAACAAATAGATATTAAAAAAAGATGAAACTGATGAGAAATAATGAAAGTTCTACTTTTAAGCGGCTTCTGGTTGAGTTTTGAGGGCCAGCCACTTTTCAAGCCAATGGATGTCATAGTCCCCATTCATGACTTCTTCTGCTTCTGCAAGATCGCGGTGGAGAGGCAAGAGAGTATTAACGCCTGTAATGACATATTCATGAAGTGCGCGGCGAGCCCGTTGTAAGCACTGCTCGCGGTTATCCCCATGAACAACCAGTTTTGCAATCAAGCTGTCATAATGGGGCGGGATTTGATATCCTTGATACATGTGGCTATCAACCCGGACGCCATACCCTCCAGGGGTCAGGTAGTCTTGGATTTTTCCAGGGGAAGGAATAAATGTTTCTGCATCTTCTGCATTAATGCGGCATTCAATGGCATGGCCCTTAAAACGCACATCCTCTTGACGGAAACTTAAGGGAAGACCTGCTGCTACGCGGATTTGTTCCCGAACCAAATCAATCCCCGTAATCATTTCTGTAATGGGATGCTCAACTTGAAGGCGGGTATTCATTTCAATGAAATAAAATTCTCCCTCTTCATAGAGGAACTCAACAGTTCCTACACCGCGATATCCCAGCTTTTTCATAGCCTTGGCAACAACGTTCCCCAATTTATTGCGGGCTTCAGGGGATACGGCAGGAGACGGCGCCTCTTCCCACACTTTTTGATGGCGTCTTTGGAGAGAGCAATCCCGCTCACCTAAGTGAACAACATTCCCGTGGGAGTCAGCAATCACCTGCACCTCAATGTGACGTGGGCAAGCCAAGTATTTCTCCATATACACTTGATCATCCCCAAAATTGGCTTTGGCTTCTGCTTTGGCAAGGCGTAAAGCTTCGTCAATCTCTGCCGAACTGCGGGCAACCTTCATCCCTTTTCCACCACCACCAGAGGCCGCTTTAATCAAGACAGGATATCCAATCCGTTCCGCAAGACCATCAATATCTCCTTGAGGATCAAGCGCTCCATCCGATCCAGGAACAACTGGAATTCCCAGTTCAAGGGCTGTTTCTTTGGCTGTAATCTTATCCCCCATAAGGCGGATATGTTCTGGGGTTGGCCCTATGAAGGTCATACCATGTTCTTCAACCATTTCAGCAAACGCAGCATTTTCTGAAAGGAATCCCACACCTGGATGAATCGCATCAGCGCCACACACATCGGCTGCAGACAGAATGGCCTGCATATTAAGGTAACTTTCGCGAGAGGGCGCTGGACCAATACAGACACTTTCATCTGCAAGCCTGACATGCATAGCGTCACTATCGGCTGCAGAATGAACAGCAACCACTTTAATGCCCATTTCACGGCAGGCTCTTAAGATACGCAGGGCGATTTCCCCACGATTAGCAATCAAAATCTTATGAAACATGGAATAATCCTTTGTTACTCGAGGATAAGGAGGGTTTCTCCAAACTCAACAGGTTTAGCGTCCGTGACAGGAACTTCTAAGACTTTCCCATCCCGGGGAGCCCGAATGGGATTCATGACCTTCATGGCTTCTACAATCAATAAGGTATCCCCTTTTTTAACTACGTCCCCTGCCTTAACAAAGGGAGTCCCGCCAGGTTCTCCTGACAAATAGACTGTTCCCACCATAGGAGAAACTATGGGTTCACCTTGAGCCGGTTTAAGCTCAGGAGCGGGGGTTGCTTCAGGAGGAGGAGCAGAAGAAGGATGAGAAGAGGGAAGCGGGTGATGGTGTTGGACAGGGTGAGAAATGACAGTTTGAGGATTTGCACGAACCACACGAATACGCTGAGTCCCCACTTGGTATTCAATTTCCGTTAGTCCTGTTTCCTCAAGGAGGTTCGCAAGCCCACGAACAGACTCGCCATCAACTACAAATTTTTCAGACATTTATTTTTCCCTAAATAAAAAATAAATCTTGTTAAGTATTCTTATATTTTTCCATAACCAATAAATTCCATAGGACACCTGTATACCCCACTCTTTCCTGTATGGCAAGATCTCTCTGTTAAGTTCTAAATTCTCGTGTATAACATGAGGGTGAGGTAACCATGTTCATTCATTTACGCGTTCATACAGCCTATTCTTTGTTGGAAGGAGCGATTCCAGTAAAAAAACTGGTGGCGCTTGCTCAAAAGTACAAGATGCCTGCGGTTGCCATGACGGATACGGGGAATCTCTTTGGGGCGCTTGAATTTTCTTTAGCTGCGAGAGAGGCTGGGATTCAGCCTATTTTGGGATGCCAGGTCCAGATCACCTCTGATCAAAAAGATGAGACAGATACCCTTGTTCTCTTGGCTCAAAATCAAGAAGGATACCGCAATCTCCTTAAAATCATTTCCCACACGTATTTAAATGGAAAAGGCCCTGCAACCCCTCAAATTGATTTTGAGCAACTGAAAGCCTGGTCTGAAAATCTGATTGCCCTAACAGGCGGATCACAAGGAGGGCTTGCAAAGCGCCTTGCGAAAGGTCTTGAGGGGACAGATTATTTGAAGACCCTTCAAACCCTTTTTAAAGATCGCCTCTACATCGAAATTTCCCGCCAAGGAACTTTATCCCCTGAAGAAGAACGTATTGAAGAGCGTTTGATTGATCTTGCTTATGCTCACAATATTCCCCTTATTGCAACCAATGAAGCCTTTTTCCCCGATTCTTCTCTTTATGAAGCCCACGATGCGCTCTTATGTATTGCGGAAGGAACTTATGTCTCTGAAAAAGATCGCAGGCGTCTCACACCAGATCATTGCTTTAAATCCCCACAAGAAATGGAAACCCTTTTTGCCGACCTCCCTGAGGCCATTGCTAATACTGAAGTAATAGCCAAAAAGTGTAGTTTTCTTCTCACGCCTATCAAACCTATCCTCCCTTCCTTTCCGTGTGAAAATGAGGAAGAAGAGCTCCGAACACAAGCCCACCTTGGGCTTGAAGAGCGCTTAGAACAACATGTCTATTCCCCTTCTATGGATGGAAAGACTAAAGCAGAACTTCGAGACAAGTATTTTAACCAACTTGAATACGAACTGGGTGTCATTGAGGAAATGAAGTTTCCTGGATACTTTTTGATCGTTGCTGACTTCATTAAATGGACAAAATCCCAAAAGATTCCTGTCGGTCCTGGACGCGGATCTGGGGCAGGTTCTGTTGTCGCTTGGTCCCTTACAATTACAGACCTTGATCCTTTACGGTTTGGCCTGGTCTTTGAGCGATTCTTAAACCCTGAGCGCGTCAGCATGCCTGACTTTGATATCGACTTTTGTCAAGACCGCCGCGATGAGGTCATTCATTATGTCCGCGATAAATATGGGGCCGATCGGGTTGCCCATATTATCACCTTTGGAAAACTCCAGGCTCGGGCTGTTTTGCGGGATGTAGGCCGTGTTCTCCAAATGCCTTATGGGCAAGTGGACCGGATTTGTAAATTGATTCCCAATAACCCTACCAATCCCCTCACTATTGAAGAGGCGCTTGCGGTTGAGCCTCAACTGAAACAAATGGTGGAAGAGGATCCCGAAGTCAAGCATCTGATTAATATTGGGCAACAACTCGAAGGCCTTTATCGCCATGCCTCAACCCATGCTGCAGGGATCGTGATTGGGGATAGACCGCTCAATGAACTCGTTCCTTTGTATTATGATCCTCGCTCCCCCCTTCCGGCCACTCAATTCAATATGAAGTTTGTAGAGCAAGCGGGTCTTGTTAAATTTGACTTCCTAGGTCTTAAAACCCTCACAACCATTCAACAAACACTTGAATATCTTGCTGAAAGGGGTATCACCCTTGATATTTCCCGCATTCCCATAGATGACCAAAAGTCGTTTGAACTTCTCATGCGGGCTGAAACTATTGGGATCTTTCAATGTGAAGGCAGCGGCATGACTGATGTCATCCGCAAGCTTAAACCTGACCGCTTTGAGGAAATCATTGCCGTCGGCGCTTTGTATCGACCCGGCCCTATGGATGATATCCCCCGTTACATTGCATGCCGCCATGGGGAGGAAAAGGTCACCTATCTGTATCCTGAACTTGAGCCCATCTTAAAAGAAACCCATGGGGTTATTGTGTATCAAGAACATGTTCTCCGCATTGCACAAGACTTAGCGGGGTATACACTTGGAGGGGCGGACCTTCTCCGTCGCGCCATGGGTAAAAAAATTAAGTCTGAGATGGACGCCCAGCGGAAGAAGTTTATTGATGGCATCCTGGCTAAAATTGGGGGAGATCCAGCCACCGCAAAAACCCTCTTTGATCAAATTGAGAAGTTTGCAAGCTATGCTTTCCCCAAAGCCCATGCGGCAGCCTATGCCATGATTACCTATCAAACCGCTTATCTCAAAGCCCATTATCCTGAAGAATATATGGCAGCCCTCATGACCCATGAGCTGCATAATACGGATAAATTGACTTTCTTTGCACGTGAGGTAAAAAGACTTGGCATTCCTTTACTTCCTCCTGATGTAAATCATTCTTATTCAGGGTTTAAGGTTGAAAATGGGGCCATTCGATATGCCCTTGCGGCCCTTAAAAATGTAGGGGTTGCCGCTATGGATGCTTTGGTTGAAGAGCGACAGAAAAATGGGCCTTTCAAGGATATTTTTGATTTTGTTGAACGCCTTGACAGCAAAGTCATTAACAAAAGGCAGATGGAAAACTTGATCATGGCAGGGGCCTTTGATAGCTTCTCTCCCAATCGGTATTTTCTCATGGAAAACCTTGAGATTCTTCTTAAATATGGTAATGAAGACAAACGCCCTCAAGGTCTTTTTGGCCTTGATGTGACCCGCCCTAAACTTTCAGAATGCCCAGATTGGCCACCCCTTGAAAAATTAAGGCAAGAGTTTGCTGCCGTCGGATTTTATTTATCCTCCCATCCCTTGGATGCTTATCTCTCCTCCCTTGACCAATGGGGTATTATCTCCATTGCCGAATTATTTATGGATGCGGAAGAACGCAGAGAACCCAAAACGTATCGCGTTGCTGGAATTGTAATTACAAAACAAGAAAGAACAACAAAGGGTGGGCAAAAATATGCCTTTGTCCAACTTTCTGATCCCAGCGGTATCCTTGAAGTCACCATGTTTTCTGAACTCTTAAGTCAGCATCGGGATCTTCTTGAGCCTGGTAAAGGCCTCCTCATAACGGTTACTGCCCAACATTCAGAAGAAACGATAAGGTTTACCTGCCAAGACCTTGAGGACTTAGAAAAAGCAACGGATGGCGGGGTTGCGCTGGTCACAATTTATTCAAATGAACAAATTCCAACCCTTCTTCAACTGTTGAATAAGACAACTCCTGGGAAAACGCGCATTCATGTGAACCTAAATGTTCAAAACTCAATCGCTACCTTTGCTTTGAAGGATACCTATACTCTGACACCAGACATAAGAGCTTCCTTACAGGATTTTTAAACAATGGACTCTTCTTTTTTCTCATTAATTTTGACTTGGTCTCCCGATTTTTTGGGGTGTTTGGGTACGTTGATAATCATCATTACTTATTTTTTACTTCAAGCAAGACAAATTTCTCCTGAAAAATTGATCT
>Ga0206848_1040_pt1 | contig 17572 bp, 17 predicted proteins | sample Alteio_BWOrgCont_18_FD_152635 | JGI IMG/M metagenome (GOLD analysis project Ga0206848, IMG submission 152635) | Enriched cells from forest soil in Barre Woods Harvard Forest LTER site, Petersham, Massachusetts, United States -... | ecosystem: Environmental > Terrestrial > Soil > Temperate forest >...
ATGTTGAGAGAGCCAAGGATTAACATGGCTCACAATCCCCGAATTACAACACGATCACCCCTCCTCAATGTCATGTGTAATGCGGCTTTCAAAGCTGCACGAGGGCTTGTGCGTGATTTTGGGGAAGTAGAACATCTGCAAGTTTCTCGTAAAGGGCCAGGGGATTTTGTTTCCATTGCCGATAAAAAGTCCGAAAAAATTCTCTTTGAGGAACTCCAAAAAGCACGACCTTCCTATGGATTTATTATGGAAGAAGGGGGTGAAGTTGCAGGGGATGAATATACCTGGATCATTGATCCCCTTGATGGGACAACGAATTTCCTTCATGCCATTCCCCATTTTGCGATTTCCATTGGCCTCCAGAAAGGCTCTGAACTCATTGCAGGGGTTGTCTATGATCCCATTAAGGATGAGATGTTTTATGCCGAAAAAGGGGGAGGGGCCTTTTTAAATGAACGGCGTATTCGGGTATCCAATCGAAGTCATTTAACCGATGCCCTTCTCGCAACAGGCATTCCTTTTGCTTTGCATGACCTTAAGGTGAGAACCCAATTTCAACAGACCTTAGAGAAAGTGATGCCCCAAGTGGCTGGTATTCGCCGTTTTGGATCTGCAGCTCTGGATTTAGCTTACGTTGCAGCCGGTCGTTATGAAGGATACTGGGAAGGGCGGCTCGCTCCCTGGGATGTGGCTGCTGGGATAGTCCTGATCCGTGAAGCCGGTGGGTTTGTGTCAGACCTTAAAGGGGGAGAAGATTTTTTTGGAACAACATCCATATTTGCATCCAATCAAATCCTTCACCACCCTTTGAAAGATTTGTTGTTATCTTGTTATAAAGATTTATAAATGTGAGATAAAACCTTTAAGTTTTTTAGTTCCTTCCATGGCTTAAACCATCCGACGTAATTAACGAGTGGCTACTATTGGGGCATGGGCTTACCTATGATAAATTTCCTTTTTTTATGTACCCTAGCAAGTGAAGATGTAACAAAAAGACTTTAAGATTTTCTTAAAAAGGAGCATAGGCTCCTCACCAAAGAAGAATCGATCCCTGAGGGATAAATGCTGCCTCAATTTCCCTTGATTAATGTGTATTGCCAAGAGTAATATTCACAAAAATATAATAAGGCTGGGGTTTTCCATGAATCTTACATCGAGATGTTTTGTCGTGATTTGTTTCCTCCTGACGGGGTGTGCTTGGGATACGATTTCTAAAGATTGGAGTTTTCCTGGTGTGATTTATGGGGACTGCGTGCTTGATAAGGAACTGATTCAAAATGCTCACGTTTATATGGACTATCTGAAAGAAGTTGGAAAAACAGCCCCGAGTAAGATAGACAAGATTTCCCATCCTTTTGCAGACTCAGTTCAGAAAACCATCAATGGGGAGCGGGTTGCTCGAAATGCACATGAATTTGTGAAGCAGTTAACTGATGTCCGGAAACTATGCAAATCTTGGACCCTTGAAATTCTTGAGATTCTGCCTTCTTCAGAAGCCAGGGCTGCCACCATAAGATATAAGCTTGAAGCTCCACCATTAGGGGGCTTTATCATCATCGTCATTGTGCGCTTTACAGAGGTTGGCACTGTGTTGGATGTGAATGAGGTATATTCTCAAATTGAAGGTTCAAAAAAATAACCATTTAAGGAGGGGCATGATATGCATTTCAACTCTTTTCTTCCTATCGTATTAATTTCTCAATTCCTTCTCGTTGGGTATACGAATGATGACTCAAATAAGGGTGACTCTTCAGCTGAGTTGCTTTTTGAGCGGTCTTCAGATCATGAAAGTAGCTCCGGTTGCTCGTCATGTTCAGGGGGGTAAATACTCACACCCTAAAAATTGTCAGCCTCGGAGTAGAAAAGCTTTATTTTCCATAGGAAAATAGTAGCTTTTCTTCATCCGAGGACCTCTATAGCTCTTGAGGTCCTCGGGTCAATAAAAGTCTTGTTTTTCTTGCGAAAAACAAGACTTTTATTGACCCGAGGATGACAAAAAGTGTGGGATGTCAACGAATGAGTCGACCTTTATACATGCAATGGAAATTTGTCAGATATTAAGATCAGAGCCTGTTTAAGTTGTTTTTTATTCTTAAGAATGATACATCTTCTGTTGATATGTGAGTCATTCATTGATAGTGAGAGATGAAACCCTCTTTAAAACCTATAAATCCTTGTTTTTCTTCAGGCCCAACCCGAAAAAGGCCTGGATGGTCTCTTGAAAATCTAACATCTTCCCTTGTAGGGCGGTCTCATCGCTCTGAACAAGGGGTAAAAAAAATCCATGAGATGGTTACGCTTATTCGGGATGTGCTGGAAATCCCTGATGGGTATTATGTTGCGCTGATGGCGGGATCGTGTACCGTTGCCATGGAAGCGGCCATGTGGTCTCTTCTGGGCCCATTGCCGGTTGATTTTATCACCTATGATATCTTTGGTGATCTGTGGGCCTATGATGGGACAGGGGAACTGAAGCTTCAAAACTCTCGGGTCTTAAAAGCAGAGCCTGGTTTTCTTCCTGATCTTTCTCAAGTCAATTTTTCCCATGATGTTGTATTAACCTGGAATGGAACCACAGCAGGTGTGTGTGTGCCTGATGGAAATTGGATTCCTTCACAAAGAAAAGGCCTTGTTATTTGTGATGCCACCTCTGCCTTATTTGCTATGGATTTTCCTTGGGAAAAGATGGATGCGGTTGCTTTTTCTTGGCAAAAAGGGCTTGGGGGGGAGGCTGCTCATGGCATGCTTGTTCTCAGTCCACAGGCTGTTGAAAGGCTTGAATCTTATACCCCTTCTTGGCCAATCCCCCGTGTTTTTAAGCTCTCCCAAGAAGGATCCTTTTCAAAGCGTGTCTTTGAAGGGATGACAATTAATACACCTTCCCTCCTCTGCGTTGAAGATTCGCTGGATGCTCTTGATTGGTGCAAGAAGACAGGAGGCCTCCAGACTTTAATCCAACGTTCTCAGGCAAATTTAAAAGCGGTGGAAGAGTGGGTTGCAGCCACACCCTGGATTGATTTTGTGGCGCGTGATCCAAAGGTCAGGTCTTCCTCTTCCATCTGTCTTTATTTTCCCGAAGATCCTGAGAATTGGGATCTGCCGAAGTCTGTTGCGCGTGCTTTAGATCAAGAAGGCGTTGCTTTTGATATCTTAGGGCATATTAGATCCGTTCCTTCCTTAAGGTTGTGGGGGGGCCCTATGGTCGAGACGTCTGATTTGAAAGCTTTACTCCCCTGGATTTTATGGGCTTATGAGAAGGTAAAATCAAATGCTCTTTGAATCTCCCTTAGTGAGAGGTCATCTGATTAAGCGTTATAAACGCTTTCTTGCAGATATCGAACTCGAAGATGGCACATTTATTACGGCCCATTGCCCGAATTCTGGAGCGATGCAAGGGCTTACAACACCGGGAACGCCTGTATGGGTTTCTAAATCTGCTAATCTAGAGCGTAAACTTCCCTATACCTGGCAGATGGCCGAAGTGGACGGGACATTTGTGGGCATGAATACCTCAAATCCAAACCATTTAGTAGAAGAAGCCCTTCAAGCAGGTATCATTTCTGAACTTCAAGGGTACCAATCTTTGAGACGCGAAGTTCCTTATGGAAAAAATTCCCGTATTGATTTTTTGATTGAACGTTCATTCAATAAACTAACCTATGTTGAAGTCAAGAATGTTCACTTAAAACGAGGGCGAGTGGCTGCGTTCCCAAGTTCAGTGACGGCCCGTGGGGCAAAGCATATGCAGGAACTCACTGATATGGTTCGGGCAGGGCATCAAGCTTATGTTGTCTATGTGGTCCAACGAAATGACTGTGAAGGTTTTGAAATAGCGTCCGACATTGATCCCTTTTATGGGCAAGAAACCTTGAAGGCGTATGAGGCTGGCGTTCAGCCCCTAGTCTATGCTTGCGATATCAGCCCGAAAGGGATTACACTGACCCATTCACTGACTTTAACGAACTAAAGATGTATCAAGGCGAAAGACATATCATTCTTCATGATGCTGCTGACTTTGAAGGCATGCGGAAAGCCGGCCATCTTGCTGCGCAGACTCTTGATTTTATTACACCTTATGTAAAAGAAGGAATCACAACCCAAGAACTGAATGATTTATGTCATGAGTTCATCGTCAAGAATGGAGCCATTCCTGCGCCTTTGAATTACAGAGGTTTTCCGAAATCGATTTGCACCTCCTTAAATCATGTGGTTTGCCACGGGATTCCGGGGCCTAAAAAACTCCATGAGGGTGATATCTTGAACATTGATGTAACCGTCATTCTGGACGGCTGGCATGGGGATACGAGTCGCATGTTTGGGATAGGAAAAGTTCCTCTTAAAGCACAAAAGTTAATTGATGTCACTTATGAAGCCATGATGCGGGGGATTGAGGTTGTTCGTCCTGGGGCTTATACCGGCGATATTGGACATGCGATTCAAAGTTATGCTGAGGCTAAAGGTTTTTCTGTGGTGCGTGATTTTTGTGGCCACGGCTTAGGTCGTGTCTTTCATACAGCTCCTGAGATTCTCCATTATGGAAGACCCTCAACTGGCGTTCAGCTTGAAGAAGGCATGTTCTTTACCATTGAACCGATGATTAACGCAGGACAAGATGAAGTTAAGGTTCTCAATGATGGGTGGACGGCTGTAACCCGTGATAAATCCCTCTCTGCCCAGTTTGAACATTCTCTTGGCGTCACATCGACCGGGTATGAGATATTTACCGTTTAAAATTTAGACCATGTCCTAAGCTACAGTTTGGTCGTCCCTTAGTTATTTGCTCACCTGACACATTCCCACAGTGTGTCATCCTTGGGCTAGAAGTCCTTGCCCTTGCGAAGGCAAGGGCTTAGGACTTCTTGTCCCGAGGATCCATAGGCGGATAACCTCATGGATCCTCGGCCAAGAAAAGTCATTGTCCTCGCTTGCGCAAGGACAAGACTTTTCTAGCCAAGGATGACACCAAGGGGGAAAAGTTTCAGGCGTTGAGAGTTATTTACAAAAAGGGATCAAATGTTATCTAATAAAATAATCATGACGTGGAAGGAGGTAACTATGACCATCTGGCCATTACAGGAAGCAAAAATTCATTTGGGTAAGATGATTCGCTTGTCAAAATTAGAAGGTCCACAAGTCATTACCGTACAAGAACAAGAGGTGGCTGTTCTTGTGTCAAAGCAAGATTACGAGCGGCTTTCAGGGAATAAGCAGAATCTTTTTGATTTTATAAATGACTCTCCGCTAAAGGGCTTAGATATTACCTTTGAAAGAAAGTGAAGCCAAAAATTTATGACCTCAGAAGGACATCGCAAAAGGCTTAGGGAGCGGTTTTTAAAGGGGGGAGGGAAGGCTCTCCCCGATTATGAACTCCTTGAACTCTTTCTCTTTGGCGTGGTCCCTCGGGGGGATGTGAAGCCGCTGGCTAAGAAACTCCTTGAGGAATGTGGAAGTCTTTCAGGGTTACTCCAAGCCGATATCGATAAACTTAAATCTATTCCAGGGATGGGAGAAGCCTCGGTGGCCGCTCTTAAAGCCATCCATGAGATTTCTTGCCGGTTTATAAAAGAAGAAGTCTCCCATCAGCCTGTATTTCAATCTTGGAAGTCCGTGATTGAGTATTGCCGAGCGCGTCTGTCCCACATAACGGTTGAACAATTTCATCTGATTTTTTTAGATCAAAAACATAAGATCATTGCGGATGAAATCCAACAACAAGGCACCATCAATTGCACGCCTATCTTTCCCCGAGAGGTGATTAAAAGGGCCTTAGACCTAGGTGCAAGTAGCCTGATTATGGTTCATAATCACCCCAGTGGTGATCCAACGCCTTCTGAAGCGGATATAGAGATTACACGTCGTGTCATGAAAGCAGCTGGAGAGTTAGACATCCAAGTCCTCGATCACTTGATCATTGGCCGCTTTGGCCATGTGTCTCTCAAGGAAAAAGGATTTATATAAATACAATGACGAACTCAGATTAAGAAAATAAATACTATTTGCTGGAAACCCTTTGTTCTTATATGATCCTCCTCAGGAAATGGAGGAAGGACCCGTGTTTTCAGCCTTTGAAAGATTTGTTGCTTTTCGCTATTTGAGAGCCCGTCGGCAAGAAGGGTTCATATCGGTAACCGCGTGGTTTTCCTTTTTAGGCATTGCCTTAGGGGTTGCTGCCCTCATTATTGTGATGTCGGTGATGAATGGTTTCCGCCATGACCTTTTAGGCCGGATCATTGGCATGAATGGCCATCTTGCGATTTATAGTAATACGGGCTCCCTTCCTGGGTATGACGCCCTTGCTGACGAGGTTAAAAAGATACCTGGAATTACAGGGGCAAATCCTCTTGTTGAAGGTCAAGCTATGGGAATTGCTCATGATAGTGCCACAGGGGTCATGGTTCATGGCATGAGGCCCACAGATTTAGAGGCGCGTAAGATTATTTCCGATAACTTGATTTCAGGGCGGATGAGTCTTTTTGATCGTCCCAATGCAGCCATTATTGGAAAGCGCCTGGCCGAAAAATTAGGGCTTGTTTTAGGAGGCAAAATTAAACTTGTGGCACCCGAAGGCAATGCAACAGCCTTTGGCACCATGCCTCGTACGCGAAGTTTTGAAATTGCCGGTATTTTTGATGCCGGGATGATTCAATATGATAATTCCTTCGTCTTTATTCCCCTTGAGTCTGCTAAAAAGTTTTTCCAATTGGGTGACGGGGTTACAGGGATTGAGATCTTTACGGATAATCCTGAAAAAACGGATAAATATAAAGAAAGCCTTGAGCCTTTAGTGACTGGCAAAAATGTTCGCATTTTTGACTGGCAGCAAGCCAATAAAGAGTTTTTTAGTACGATTAAGGTGGAACGCAATGTCATGTTTATTATCCTGACGCTCATTATTATCGTGGCTTCTTTTAATGTGATCTCAACCCTCATCATGCTCGTGAAAGATAAGGGGCGGGATATTGCCATTCTCCGGACCATGGGGGCAACCCAAGGGATGATGATGCGGGTCTTCTTTATTGCAGGCTCTTCAATTGGGGCCTTAGGGGCGCTTGTGGGAACGGTCTGTGGGCTTTTATTTTCCTGGAATATTGATTCTATTCGTAAATTAATTGAGTCCTTATCAGGGACAGAACTTTTTAGGGCAGAGATATATTTCCTCTCCAAGCTCCCAGCGCGGGTGGATCTGAGTGAGGTGATCCTGGTTGTTGTCATTGCCTTGTGCCTGACATTCTTGGCTTCTTTATACCCATCTTGGCGGGCAGCCCGTCTTGATCCGGTGGAGGCACTTCGTTATGAGTAGTCCTGTTCTTTCCCTGAAAGGCTTAAAACGGACCTTCCATCAAGGATCCGAACACCTTCATGTGCTTAAAGGAATTGATCTCGATCTTTATCCTGGTGAGATCATTGCTCTCCTTGGTCCTTCTGGTTCTGGAAAATCAACTCTCCTTCAAACAGCAGGCCTCCTTGAGAAGGCAGATGGAGGAGACGTGATTATAGATGGGAAGAAATGTGCCCATTTGAGTGATACGGTTCGGACCCAAATCAGGCGAGAAGTCTTAGGGTTTGTCTATCAATTTCACCATCTTCTCCCTGAATTTGATGCAGAAGAAAACATTATCCTTCCCCAAATGATTGCTGGGAAATCTTTTAATGAGGCTCAAGGAAGGGCCCGGGATCTTTTAAAAGAAGTTGGAATCTTAGATCGGGCGTCCCACAGGCCTGCCCGCTTATCAGGTGGAGAGCAGCAACGGGTCGCGATTGTCAGAGCCCTTGCCAATCGGCCAAAAATCCTCTTGGCAGATGAACCTACGGGAAACCTGGATGAGCATACGGCAGCAGCTGTGTTTGAGAAACTCATTCAACTGGTTCGCCAAGAAAACTTAGCAGCCCTCATTGCAACCCATAATAAGGATCTTGCAAAGCGGATGGACCGGATCGTGACCCTTCATGAGGGCCATCTTGTTGAGGGAAAGAAATAATCCCCCCTCGTTTTGATCACTTGGAACACATAACGGCTTGCACCTCACTACGGGTCTTTTTCGGTTCATGCTAACCCCATGAGGGCAAAGATGTGGGGTGGTTTAATCCTTATAGTCTTGTTACATTGGAATTAAACAAGCTCTAAAAAAGGAAACTCCTCCCTTACCTCAAATTATGTTGATTTAAGGGCACCTACTGTATGTTCCACTTGCTACATCTAATGCGCACATGTATATAGAGGTCCCACGATAAATTTGGCACGTGTCCGTTCGCAGTACTTGGTTGCTTTGAGTCGCACCATTTTGGCATGCATTTATGCAATTACTCAGACTACCACTCACACCACCATTCACTCTGACTTGTTTATCTACTAGCGAACTGCCATATTTACAGTAACATTTGGCGCAGTTTTCATCTGGTGATGGGTCAGCATAGCAAGCCGCAAGTCCTAATCCAAAAATAAAAGCGGAAGTCTGAATAAATGTTTTTGTCATGATACGTTTCCTTTCCTTTTTGTAAGTGCACAGAGATGTGGGGTGGTTTAATCCTAGTGCTTTTTAATTTCTTTCTCTATCAATGCCTATCACAAAATCCTTAGCAATTTCTGAACGAATAGAAAATCGAATAAAAGTTCATGGAGAGGGTCAAAACAGAAGAAGTCACTTAACTATTCTATCCCCATATTTGGAGGCACATGAGTATTCATCAAACTACACATCCAATCATGGACACAGACCATGATTGGATGCTTTTGTAAAAACGACTTCTACAAATCTTTCTCAGTTGAACTTGAATTGCCCATGACTGCACCTTTAGCTTGAAGGGTTCCCTTGATTTTAGCTAAAGCCGTTTTCCCATCTTGACTGAGTTCTCCTGTATAGCCAGCATATCTTAGTAATGCGAGCAAACCTTCTCCATCCACTTGGGCCATCTCTGCGACAGTCCCATTTTTTCTGAGACGATCTGCAAATCCTTTAACCTTTACAGTTGCTGTAAAAGGAATTTGGGCATCGACTTCTCTCCAATTTATCATGTATTCAACCCTTTTTCTGGGTGGGACTGGGATATCAATCGGTAGAGAACAGTCGGTTGTATCGACATTCCGCTTCATTGTTTCTTCTAAACTCTTATCTCTGTTAGTCCACTCTGTTGTGTTATGTGCCTTTCCTTTTATCCCAAAGAATCCTGCCGATACCTTAACATCAAGCCTATTAAAAAAATTTCTTTCATGGCTTTCCGTAAACGTCCAAAAGTTCTCATTCTGTTTTGATAGCGTTATGCTTGGATGCAATGTTTCTGTTCTACTCGTCTTATTATCATGTGCCCAAGCAAAAACAGATACAGATTTTGCTATTGAATTTAGATCCTGAACCATAGGCTGGTACTTAAAATCTTCTATCTCAGCTGTGAATTTGTAAGCTGTTGGGATAAAAGACCAATTTAAATAAGCGTCTCCAACTGGGTTTCTGTTTGTAAGTATCGCTTGTGTTTCATCTCCCCGGCCATCAAGATATCTATGACTTGATTGACTTTTAAGGGAATAATAGCTATCGGGTGTTTCATTAATCGTCCACTGCAAATAAGGATCACAAATGGGATTTCTATTTGTAAGTATAGCTTCACTTTGATTATCCCGACCATCAAGATATCTATTACTTGACTTGCTCCGTAAGGCATACAAACTTCCATCGGTTGGAACAACAAACCAGCTCAAATAATTGTCTCCAACTGGGTTTCTGTTCGTTAGTATAGCTTCTGATTCATCACCCCGGCCATCAAGATATCTACCGCTCGATCGACTTTTTAAAGCGTACTTTATGCCAGTGACAACCTTCTTATTTGTTCCTATCACGAATTTATTCGGAATCAAATCATCGTCCCCTGCAACAGCAGAAGAAATTGCCAAGATAGATATAGATAAAAGAGGGAAAATATATTTTTTAGTTTTACGCAACATAAGTGTCTCCTTTTGTTTGTGACATACTGTTTACAAAATCCAAAAAAGATTTTGTCTTGATAAGAATAATTTTTTAGATGGAAGTTTAAATTCCGTAGTAAGCACTCCCGTATGCTGTACGGTATATTTGAGTTTTTTTAAGTGAAAGGAGAAAGTTGATAAGACCAAATTATACTCCTTTTTTTATCTTTTTTCTAGAATAAAAATTAATAAATTCAAAAGGATATAACTTTTTTGCGGTATGGATTTTTGATATACTGAATATGGATAAAGGGAGGTTTTATGACACAAGAAAATAAAACACGCATTCATAGCGTCTTCAAAACCCTGGAGGATCGAATCAAGGAGTTTTGCCAACCTCTTTATAATGAAGGTATTGAATTTTTTTCATACACTCGAATTTATAAAGACAATACATTTCTTTTTTTATCCAATAATGATGATTTATTTAAGTTAAAACTTGAAAAAGAATTATTTAACTATAATGATTTTGTATGTCTTTCGCATTTAAACTCACATACTTATACCAAATATATACATACCGGAGATTTGTGTAAGATAAGTCGTTTTTTTCCCGAGATTTATGCGTTAAGGAACTGGAACTCGATTGATTATTATTACAACAATGAGAAATTTATAGAGGTGAGTCATTTTGGGGGAACCATCGAGAAGACGCATTTGGTTAACTTCTATTTAAACAATTCACTCTTTCTAGAAATGATGATTTGTTCATTTAGGTATCAATTTGCAAATGTCCTAGAACCACCTGACAAAAGCCTTCTTATCCCCTTAAATGATAAAATTCCAGATAATATTTCTCCTCTGCCCATTGAGACTTCTTCCTTACTGAGTTCCCAAAAAAAAATTCCTTTTACATATAAAGATAAAACCTATCTTCTTTCAAAGAGACAGGTTCAATGCTTAGGGCTTACCCTAAAAGGAAAAACAGCGAAGGAAATCGGAAAAGAAATTTGCCTATCTTACCGTACAATTGAGGACTATATCAAAAACTTAAAAAATAAACTGGGATGCTCTACAAAAGGAGCGTTGCTTTCTTCCCTAACCTCAAGCCAGGTCTCCTATCTTTTATCCTTTATTGATTCCTTAGATCCGTTTTGTATAATGTAAAAAAAGGGCAACATTTCTGTTGCCCTTTTGATTACCTTAAAATTCAGTTTTTACCAGAATTTCCAAAATGGTTTTTTAGATTCAGTTGATTGTGCAACCTTCACTGCATTTTGAGAAGGTTCATCATCCCAAAAATCATCACTTAACATGGGGTTAAGTTCTTTTGCAAACTTATCTGATGCATCTGCAAAGGCATGCGCAGCATGCTTAATTTCTTGTTTAGCAGTCTGTGCTGCTTGAACAATTTTTTCCTTTGCTTTTGCAATTTGACTTTTTGCTTCTTCAAAAAGGAATGTAAAATCAACTGGCTTTTCAACCTGTCTCAGTTCAGTAAACCCAGAGCCATCATCAAGATCAAAGCTTGTGTACTTGCCATAGGCAGCGTCTCGATCTTCCTCTGTCACAACAAGAAGCTTTGAAATTTGAGGACCAAGGTTCCCAAGAATTTTGTTAGCATTTAAGTTTGTAGCGACAACCCGGTTTGCTTGTTGCTTTGCCTGAGTAACGATTTGATCATACCCGAATACATTCTCAAGAAAAGTCCGGAAATATGACTTTTTTTGAGCTCCTTCGGCCATATAGTTATCCGCGTTGAACGCAGCACCGACAAGGACGGCACCAGTACCACCTGATACAGCAGCTGCTAAAGTTGTTGCAGCCGCGCCTGTAGCAACTTCAACACACCGCATACTAGCATCGCCAGTTTTTTCAATGAGTTGGTGAGAATAACGTTGTGCTACCTCATTTTTTGCGTCTTCAATCCATGAATTAATACTGATTTTAAGCCGCGCTGCTAAATTTTTGTAAAGGGCTGCACCCATGTTTGCATAGGCTTGTTGCTCATCTTTATCTGCAGTGACCTTGCTTAAATCTTGTTTTAAAGCAGTTGCACATTTACTTTTATCGACAGTCAAAACTTTTTCAAGTTCATGATCAGCTTTAAAATTTAAACCCTTTTGCTGAGCCATTGTTTCAAGTCTTGCATCTGCAATGCCCATTGCTTTACCAACGGCCATGAAAGTTGCATGCTTTGTTGCTTTTTTTACAAGATCAAAAACTTGCTCTTGCAATACTTGAGCACCCCAATTTTCTAAGTAGTTTGCAATTGGGGTAACGACAAAGGAAGGAAGACCAGGGATTGATTTTTCGACATCAAAACCAAGTTGATTTTTAAGGATATTCCGAACTAACTTGGGAGCTGTCGCTTCAACGTACCCAATATGTTTTCCATCGTCATTGACGACATGAACGGAAGAATCTCTATATATGAGGGCATGGAGCTTGCTTTCAACTGACTCAGCAATTTGACCTGCAAATTGATCAAGAAGCTCTTCTGATTTACCTTTAACAAACCCAGTTGTCCGCTCTTTTAGGGTTTTAGTAACCCCTAAATCAGGAGCACTTATTCCACAAATCTTCCGCAGATTTACGAAGTCTAGCTGTAAAAGAAGACTGATGAATACCGTCTTCATATATTTTATTATGGGCTTGGGCTCCAGCAGAAAGCATAGTGCATAGCGACACTGAAAGTAGCAAACCCTTTGTAAATTCTACATTTCTTACCATATCCTACCTCAAAAAATATCCACTACTCCGATATTATATATCCACCTTTAAGGCAGAAGACTAGAACAATTTTCACATTCTAGGTATTCCACATTTAGATATGTCTTAGCTGACATGCCTAAACATTAGCGTGAATATACTATCCTATAATTAAACTGTATATACGAAATATGGAAGTTTAATACCAATAGAATTTTCTACTTTTGGATATGATGAATATCTATGGGAAATAGCTAAAATTTTATCTATATTTATTCAGAATGAAAATGCTGGCTTCCCTGGATTGCTCCGAGTTCACGGTCCTCCTATTGTGGAGGGCAGGGAGCGTTGAGAATATATATAAATTGCCCTCTCTGCTTGATCACGGGTTGTTCAAGGGTAGAAACGGAATATGTGTTACATTGAGAGGCTGAGAAAAACGATATACCATCGTCATCGCTCGCTCAAGTCGAGGGCAACTAGGGGGCTAGGTGGGGAGCTCGAACCTTGACAAGTTCTTAAACCTCCGGCGAGTATGCTTCATTATTAAACAGGTAGTGTTATGAAATATTATAGTGCGATTTTTTGTTTATTATTAAGCTTATCTTCGAGCGTTTATGCAGGACGCGATAAATATACTTTTTCTGACACTCCCCCTTTTCCTCAAAGTCATTTAATTCCTCGAAAAGAATTCATCAATCATTTTGATAATATTGATGCTCGTTCCTATTCTGTAGAAAGCCTTGTGGCTTTGAATCCTGAATATCTTTACGTGGGATTACCTGAAGAATACAAAATTAAAAGATATAATTTAACAACTGGAAAGACAAAAACATACACCCTGGCAAATAGGTTTGGGACTTTCCGAAAAATATCGAAAACCCAAGACCCAGACACTCTTCTTGTCGAGTTATTTCGGGAAAATGAATCCAAATATCTTTCGCTTCTTCGTTTTTCTAATGGAGAGCCCTCCCTCTCCTATACACTCATTGAAAGTGTTCCTCACACGGATCCAGTCTCCTTCATTTTGAACCCTCTCGTTTTTAATGATGAAGATTTAAAAAAGCTTCCACCGCATCAGTTTTATTATAGTAAGACTGAATCAGCTAATCCTAACAATATATTTATCTTCCCAAACGGACCTGTTAAAGCGAGCTTAAAATATTTTGATACGACTTTGAAGACAAGTACCTCCACTCACGTATTTCCAGGAACTCATCATTCGTTTTTTGCAAGAGTTAAGAATGGCACTGTTGAGCCTTTTGCAACTCTCATAGACCATGAAGAAGGATGCATGTTGCATCCCATTCAACATGGTTCCATCTCAATCATGGGCGCAGATGAAGTTGTATCAGAAAATAAAGAAGTATTACCCCTTGTTAAAGCAGGGATTTCTTCTGGAAACTTATTAATCTGTTTTGAGGAGGAGCATTTTGATCTTTCAGACAAAAAGATTCCGGTCTTAACAGTCATCGGAAAATCGATCACACAACCCCTTTTGACACATGAGCAAATTCAATCCCTAGACTCAGATGTAGAAGATGTCGTTCCTCCATACCCCATGGATATGAAATCGGAGGCCTATGCCACCAACTTGAGCCGGCTGACATGGCATGCTTCGACCCCAGAAAACAAATGGAATCAAGCCTTAGTTGATCTTTTGAATAAAGAACAAAAAAAAAGCGAGAGAGATCTTTACTTTTTTGATCAAAATGAAAAAGCGCTTGTTTTTACAGCCAAAGGGCCTCATGGAAATAATGAGATTCTCGTAATTAAGCGAGAAGGAATTGTTGAAAATCCAGCTCTCAGATGGTTTCAGGTTCTGGGACGTAGTCCTGAAATGAAACGGTTCCACGATCTTCTTCCCATGGTTCGTCCTTTTGAATTCCAAGCTTCTGATGCTGTCAAACTTTATGGATATATTACTGAACCCCTGAATAGCGATTCAGCTGATATTCCTCCGACCCTCTTCCTCATTCATGGAGGACCTTCGACAACACGAGATTCATGGACAACCCAAAAAATGGATGATATTTTTAGACTTTTTCTGGGCAATCGTGGGTATCGTGTCATTTCTTTAAACTTCCGGGGATCAAATGGACGGGGAAGTTTTTTTGAAAAACAAGGGGTCAAAAACTACTATGAGATTGCCATTCGAGATATTTCTGAATGTCTTCAAGCTTTCCAAAGTGAAGGGCAAATTGTTCCTTCAAAAACAGCTTTAATTGGGACGAGTTTTGGAGCCCATGCCACAGTCCGTCTTTTAGAAAATCATCCTGAATATGGAGCAGGAATAGCCTGGAGCGGAACTTATGACGAAGAGATAGCAGCTGCCAATTTAACCGATGAGAGTCAATTTAGTTGGCTTGAGGAGGCTATAGAAAAGAACTTATGGGCCCAGGATCCTGAGCATGTGAAAGTTTTCCAAAAGTCTTCTCCTCTGAGAAATGCCTCAAAGCTCAAGTCACCTCTTCTCGTCCTTCATGGCAGCGAGGATCGCAATTGTCATGTTGAAGACGCCCGTGCGTTTGCTAAATCGCTGAAAACACTTAATAAGGATTTTGCTTACATCGAGGTTAAAGGTGGCGACCATAGCCTCAGTAATTTTGATGATCGTACCTTCATTGATGATCGTACCTTCATCTATTCTCTTATAGAGACTTTTTTAGCGAATCAATTGGGAGGTTTTCAGGAATCTTTTCCTTTATCTTTAAAAGAAAATAAAAACATCCACTTTGTTTCAGGGAATAAAGCTTTGATAGAACCATCAGCTCCATCTAAGAAGATCTCTTCTTTTAAAGGATTACAAAAGAAATTTTTCTTTTTTTTCAACAACTTACCTTAAATCTTCAGCTTATCCGCCGGAAGAATCTCTTTGACCTCTTTGGGATCAGTTGGTTCTATTTTAATCAAAACATAAGTTGGATTGGGAACTACAAAATCAATCGATTTTAAATCAATTGCAGTGTATCCACCTGTTATTGGCAGGGCATAAAGGGTTTTATCCCCTTGAAAAAAGGCGATATTTTTTTCGTAATAAATACTTTCATCCAAATCTTTGATGGAACTCCACAATGTGGGAGACGCACCATTTAAGGCAGGAACACCTAAAGAATCAATCAAGGTACTGGCTTGATACAGAGCCACTTGGCGAGATGAGGGGGCTGGGAAATTGTTCAACATAACGCGCGCTCTTGCAAAACGAGAAGCTGGTGTAAAATCCCCAGGAATCCCCATCAAATTGGCTTCCCCAATGACATTGCTTGTTTTATAGATTTCATCATATTCATAGACGACTTTGCGGAAGGACTCATTCGGCCCTTGGCTATCTGCCTTCAGGGAATCATAGAAGCTCGCATGTTTCAGTTGCCAATCAAAAGGGGGAGAATTGGTCATGATATCTCCCGCTTGATCATAAATTTTAACCTCCCCCTCGATAAACTCGATCACAGCACTGGCTCCTGTTTTATCCCGCATGACATAATGTATTGGGATATCTTTTACAAAAACGCCTTCTTTAACTTTAGCCGCAGATTGGACCAGTTGATGAGAGCGGATGAGATTTATAAGGCCTCATTAACATTTGCAGCTTGGGAGAGGAGATAGGGGGCTAAATCATAAATAGCAAGAACAGGTTTTTGATCCTTTGGATTGAATGCCGGAAACTTTGATCCTGGAAGATAGAGAATTGAAACAGAAAGGCCTTGGGTATTCATCCCATCTATAATTTTCTGGCCATTAAAAGCAGCCCTTCCAAAAAACCCATACTTATTTTTCCACGACGTCAGCTGCTTTGAAGGGATGCGATCTGCATCAATGACAACATCTGTTGTATTCTCTTGATCAATAAACCCTATCTTATCCTCAAAGGCAATGTTGACAAGAAAATCAAGGGTGCGTGCTTCAACGTGATAGCCCCCCTTATTAATAAAAACATCACTACAGGCCAGAACGTTAGGAATAAAAAAATTTACAAGGATTAAAATAGCTCCGTAAGTTCTCATCTCTATTCTCCTATATAGAATAGAAAATTTATAAAGAAAAAAACTTAAGAAAAAATTACTCTTAAATCGTTTAATGCTCAAAGATATTTGTATCCTTATCTTCCTTTAAGATTTTTTTGCTTGATTAACGATTTCCATGACTTGTTTTATAGCAAATTGTCTTTTCCCTAGATCCGAAGATGATAAATCGTCAATAATTGGTGTAAGAATCGCCATGGCTTGGGCAGGAATTGCGCTTTTCTGAGGAGGATATGTATAGGAAACTGCCCCATCAACTGCAAAAGTATTAAACTTAAACCCTACTTTTTTTGCAATCAGCGTTGAATAATAATTCCCTGGATCTATTTTTAGCTTTAAAAAGCTAACAGGCTGCTTTGACGAAGTAAATCCTTTCTTTTGAGCTTTTGTTTTATTTTCAAGTTCCCCATAATTAATTTGGAAAGAAGGTTTCCCTGACAAACTTTTAAAATAATCACCGGTAACAACTTGAACAGCTGATGTCGCTATTCCTTTATTACGGAAGCGGGGATCAATGTCGTAGGAAACTTCCACACATCCATTCTCTGAGAGGAAAGAATCATCCAAATTAACTTCACCTACAAAAGTGGCTTTCTTCCCTGTTTCACCAAGTTGGTAAACTGAGAAAAGACCAAAAGGATATTTAGGAAACTCTTCAACTTTCCACTTTTCCATATTTTGGTAGTGTACAAGGGTTTTTAGCCCATGCTCAAGACCAAATTGGTTAGCAAATTGTGTCCTCTCTTGTGAAGTCTTATGTTGATCTTTCCACTTGAAACCTTGTTCATCTTCTTTGGTTGCTCGGACCAACGCACAAGGAACACCTTTTGCGGAGAAAGAAATATAAACAAGCCGATTCTTGAGATTATCGCTATCGAGCTCATGAAAATCGTTAGCAAAAAGTGGGGAGATCCCGCTTAAAAAGAAAATAAAAGAGAAA
>Ga0206848_1135_pt1 | contig 17420 bp, 12 predicted proteins | sample Alteio_BWOrgCont_18_FD_152635 | JGI IMG/M metagenome (GOLD analysis project Ga0206848, IMG submission 152635) | Enriched cells from forest soil in Barre Woods Harvard Forest LTER site, Petersham, Massachusetts, United States -... | ecosystem: Environmental > Terrestrial > Soil > Temperate forest >...
GGGTGATACCGGGAATCAGCGATGACAGGTGCGCGAGGCGATCCATGAAGCCGAAGGCGTAGTGCTGCGGTTTGCGGAGGCGGCTGCCGTAGTAGTGGGCGAGGAATTCGGCTTTATAGGTGGCGACGTCGACGTTCACAGGGCACTCGCTCTTGCAGGCCTTGCAGGAGAGGCAGAGGTCGAGGGCTTCGCGCACGCTTTCGTTACGCCAATCTGTTGGCTCACCGCTCGATCCGAGGACTTTGCCTTCCATCAGCTCCCATAGAAGATGGGCGCGGCCACGGGTGGAGTGCCGCTCTTCGCGGGTAGCCATGTAGCTGGGGCACATGGTGCCGGCGTGCTCTTTGCGGCAGGCGCCGACGCCGACGCACCGGAGGGTGGCTTCGCCGAAGGAGCCGTTGTCGTCGGGAAACTGGAAGAAGGTGGTGGGACTTTTGGCGTGATAGCCCGCGCCGAGGCGGAGGCTGTCTTCCGGCTGGTAGACCGGGTCCTCCGTGGAGACAGGCTCCATGAGGACGGCGGGATTCATCCGGTTGTCGGGATCCCAGAGGGTTTTGAATTCGCGGAAGGCCTGCATGAGATCGGGGCCAAACATTTTCGGCAGCAGGGCGGCACGCGCGCGGCCATCGCCGTGTTCGCCGGAGATGGAGCCACCGTGGGCGATAACGATGTCGGTAGCGTCGTCAAGGAAGGCGCGGAATTTGCGGATGCCGGGCTCGCTCTCAAGATCGAAATTGATGCGGGTGTGGACGCAGCCCTGGCCGAAGTGGCCGTACATGGGGCTGCGGTAGCCGTAGTCCTTCATGAGGGCCCAGAGCTGGCGGAGGTAGGAGCCAAGTTGCTCGGGAGGAACGCCGGCGTCTTCCCAGCCTTCCCATCCATGCGGCTCGCCGGGGACGAAGACCGTGGAGCCGAGGGCCGACTCGCGGATGTGCCAGAGGCGGGGAGCTTCGTCGAGCGTGCAGACGCGGCCGGTGGGAGAACCGGGGAATCGCGATGAGGCAGCGAGCAGCGCGTGGGCTTTCGCCTCGGCCTCCTGATCGGTTTCGGCGCCGAATTCAGTAAGGAGGAAGGCGCCGCCCTCGGGGAGGAGCTGCATGTCGTCGACGGCGAGATTCTTGCGGCGCATGAAGTCGAGGAGCATCGAGTCGACGCCTTCGAGGCCAATGGGGCCGTGGCGGATTATGTCGGGGACGGCGTCGGCGGCGAGGAAGGGGTCGGGGAAACCGAGGACAGCGAGGCGGCGACAGGGCGGCGAGTGCATCAAGTCGAGCGTGGCGCGGAGGACTGTGGCCAGGGTGCCTTCGCCACCGACCAGTGCGCGAGCGACCTGGAAGCCGCGTTCGGGGAGGAGCTCGTCGAGGTTGTATCCGGAGACGCGGCGTGGAATTTTCGGGAAGCGGCGGCGGATTTCGTCGGCGTACTGATCGCGGATGCGGCGCATGCCGGCGTAGATTTCGGCAGGGCGTCCGCCGCGGGCGATGATGGCGGAGATTTCTTCGTCTGAAGTGGCGCCGACGGTCATGCGGGTGCCGTCGTAGAGGAGGATGTCGAGCGAGCGGATATTGTTGGCGGTGAGCCCGCCCATCACGCTGTGCGTGCCACAGGAGTTGTTGCCGATCATGCCGCCGATGGTGCAGCGCGAGTGCGTGGCGGGATCGGGAGCGAAGGTGAGGTGATGCACTTCAGCGGCCTCACGAACGCGGTCGAGGACGATACCTGGCTCGACGACGGCGATCTGCCTCCTGGGGTCGAGGGAGACGAGACGCCGCATGTACTTCGAAAAGTCGAGGACGACGGCGACATTGCAGCACTGGCCGGAGAGGCTGGTGCCCGCGCCGCGGGGCAGGACGGCAGCGCCGGTTTCACGACAGGCGGCGATAGTGGCTTCGACGTCGGCGGCATCGTGGGGAAGGACCACGCCGATGGGAGTGGCTCGGTAGTTGGAGGCGTCAACGGCGTAGAGGGCGCGGGAGGCAGGGTCGAAGCGGACTTCTCCGCGGACGGTGGCGCGGAGTTTCGATTCAAGCTCACGGGCGGACTGGAAGGCTTCGTGGGGCCGCGGTTGGTTGAGGATGGGCAGCTCGAGTCCCATCAGAGTTTCCTGCGCAGGAAGGCGATTTCGAGGGAGTCGGACTGGCGGAGGATGGGGTTCTGGTTGTAACAATCGACGGGGGTGAAGCCCATGGAGCAGTAGAGACGGTAGGCGGCTGGCATGGATTGCGGCATGGTATCGAGGTACATGGCAGTGTAGCCGCGCTGGCGCGCGCTTTCCATGATGGCTTCGCCAAGTTTGCGGCCGAGGCCGGTTCCCTGCTGGCTGGGACGAACCCAGAGGCGTTTCATTTCGCAGGCGCGCTCGCTGGGATGCGACGGCTGGGTGAGCTTCAGGGGCTTGAGGGCAACGCAGCCGGCGGGAGTGTCGTTTTCGAAAGCGAGGAGGACGGAGCCGGCGGGTTCGGCATAGCTGCCGGGAAGGCCGGCGAGTTCTTCTTCGAGGCTATCGACGCAGATGTGCTGGCCGCCGACGGATTCATTGAGGAAGTTGGCGTACTCGCGCATGAGGGTCCGGCAGAGGCCGGTGTCATCCTTGTCGCCGCTGAATCTGGCTGGCCGGATGGTTGGCATATCGGAATGATAATGGCGTGCGGGGCTTGGATGCGGGGCGGCCGGACCTGATATAACAGCGCCCATGACGAACGCTCGCTCCGCTGTAATTGTGCTGACTGTTTGCGCCACGGTTGGGATGGCACCGGCCTTCACGCAGACCTCGGCAGCTGCTCGCAAGCACGATCCGCGCATTGGCCAGGTGATCGATGCGCTGAACCAGGCAAAGACGATTCGCGAGACGGCGCTGTCGCCGGATGGGAAGTGGATCGCGTGGAATGTGGCGGGACGCGGGGGATCGGGAATCCAAATAGCGCCGCTGGATCATCCGGAAGCGGCGAAGCGGATGACGGCGTGCGAAGGCGGAGGGGCCAACAGCACGACCCGGGGGCAGGAGAGCAACGTGGTGTTTTCGCCGGACTCAAAGCAGGTGGCGTTTTTCTCCGATTGCACGAGCGATCACAAGATGGCGGTATTTCTGGCGGATCCTTCGGGCGCGTCGGCGCCGCATCAGCTGGCGGCGCTGAACGGATTTGCGAAGGAGATGGTGTGGTTGCCGGATGGCAAGCGGCTGAGCTTCCTGTATGTGGAAGGGGCGACGCGACCGTCGGGGGCGCTGGCCGCGGAGAAACTGCCTTCGGGGGTGATTGGCGTGGAAGGTTTGGAGGTGCAGCGGGTGGCGGTGGTAGATGCCGGGAGTGGGGAGTTGAGGCAGGTTACACCAGCGACGCTGCACGTTTTCGAGTTCGACTGGTCGCCGGATTCGACGAAGCTGGCGTTTGTGGCGGCGGAGCCTCCAGGAGAGAACAACTGGTGGGTAGCGAAGCTGTACACGCAGGCATTGCAGGGCGACCCAAAAGAGGTACTGGATCCGCCTACGGTTGCGGGGCCGCTGCACGGGCTGCAGATTGCGGTGCCACGGTGGTCGCAGGATGGGCAACAGATCGCGTTTATTGGCGGGCTGATGTCGGATCAGGGATCGACGGGCGGGGATATTTACGTGATACCGGCGACGGGCGGAGAACCGAAGGATGTGACGCCGGATCGGGCGGGGAGTCCGTCGTGGTTTTTTTGGCTGGACGATCACCAGATGGGGATTTCGGAAATTAAGAACGGGGCGGCTCACCTGTTCGCCTACGACATCACGAACCATCAGGATTCGACGGAATACAACCTGACAGTGCCGGGGTCAGTGAGCGGCGGCGGACTGATGGGAAGCGTTTCGGTATCGAACACGAACGACGTTGCGCTGATCCGGTCTTCGTTCGACAGCCCGCCGGAGGTGTGGGCGGGCGAGCTGATGAACCTGAAACAGGTCACGCATGTGAACGACGGGGTGAAGCCGGACTGGGGGAAGGCCGAGTCGGTGGAGTGGGAGAACGAAGGGTTCCATGTGCAGGGGTGGCTGCTGCTTCCGGCGCACTACGCTCCGGCGAAGAAGTATCCGCTGATCGTGGAGGTGCATGGGGGACCGTCGGCGGCTGTCACGCCGCGCTGGCCGGGTGTTGGGTATGGGCCGGTTCCCTTCTCCGCGCTCGACTATTTTGTGCTGATGCCGAATCCGCGTGGGAGCTATGGCGAGGGCGAGAAGTTTACGCAGGCGAATCGCAAGGATTTTGGGTACGGCGATCTGCGGGACATCCTGAAGGGCGTGGATGCGGTGGAGAAGAAGTATCCGATTGACGATGCGCGGGTGGGGCTGACGGGCTGGAGCTATGGCGGGTTCATGACGATGTTTGCGGTGACGCAGACAGATCGGTTCAAAGCGGCGGTGGCGGGAGCGGGAATCTCGAACTGGCAGAGCTATTAAGGAGAAAACGCGATCGATCAGTGGATGATTCCCTTCTTTGGAGCGTCGGTGTATGACGATCCGGCTGTATACGCGAAGATGTCAGCGATCAACTACATCAAGAGGGTGAAGACGCCGACGTTGTCGGTGGTGGGGGACCGGGACGGGGAGTGCCCAGCGCCGCAGTCGTTCGAGTTCTGGCATGCGCTGCGGGATTTGGGGAAGCCGACGGAGCTGGTGGTGTATCCGAACGAGGGACACGGTTTTGTGAACCCGGAACACCGGCGGGACGTTCTGGAGCGGGCGCTGGGGTGGTTTGAGGAGTACATGCCCGATTCAGAGCCAGGGGCACAGAGCTCAGATCACAGATGACCGGTTGCAGGCAGCATGGGCTGAACCCGTTGCATTGACGATGATCTGCTCACGAAAGCAGCGCTCGCGCGTCCGCCCGTTGGGACGTGTCGCGGTGCTTGCCCGGGGTCTATTGCGCTGTGCTCCGTGCTTCTCCTTTGTTATTCTGAGACGCACCCAGAATTTTCTGGTGTTAGGACCGTCTGAGCGGCTGGACCGCGCAGGCGGGGAGGTTTCATGCGGCGGTTCCTTGCTTTTGTAGTTCTGTTTGCCTGTTCACTTCCGGTTGGTCTTTCCATCTCGGGCTGTGGCCATAATCCCAACAATTACTGCATCAAGAATGGCCATGCCTACGGCATTACGACCAGCCAGGTGGTGTACGTCACGCTGGGACCGGAAGTAACGGGGATTTCCCTGGCGTGGGGACAGACAGGATCTCTGGGAGCACCGCAGGCCTTCAACTGCACGGGCGGCAGCGCCAGTGTGAGCAAGTACACGTATGCGAGCTCGAACCTTTTACTGGCGGACATTTCGCCGTCGGGCACGATTTGCGCGGGCACATGGAACCGCAACAGTCCGGGCGGAGTTCCTGACTTTTCGATTTGCACGCCGCCCTCAGGGGCTTCGCTGTCGTCGTTTAAGAGCTGCACGGGGACGACCTGCGGCATCGTGCAGATCACGGCCACGGGTGCGGCGGTAACGAGCAATCCAGTGAGTGTGTATGTGCATCCGCCGATCACGGCGATGACCATCCCGAACCAGCAGGCGTGCATCTCGCAGGGTCAGACTCTGCCCACGTCGCTGCTGGCGGAGACGACGGTGACGGGACCTGGGGGAATTACGTTGTGCAGCCCCAGCACGATCGCATGCACGAGCCCCAGCGCGAATGTGGGGACGATCACGTTTAACCCGGTCACCGCATCGGTGGTGACGATCAACAACACGACCAATCCGACCAGCGTGAATCCAGTCACGGGGGCGGGGGCATCGACGGGACCGAATCCGAACGGGACGGCAACGGCCAATGTTCCCGGCTCGACGGTGATCAATGCCAGCGCGGCGGAAGTGACGTCGGCAGCGGGCTACTTCTCGACCTGCCCGCCGGCGAAAATCGCACTGAACGTGAACGGATCGACCTCGGCGACGGTAACGCCCAGCTCGCCGCAAACGGTGGTGTCGACGGTGACCGACACGAATGGCGCGACGCTGAATGGTCTGCCCCTCATCTACACGTCGACCGAACCGCAGAACCTGAGCGTCGGCAGCACGGGCCAGGTGACGGCAACGTTCCCCAGCCATGCCACGGTGACAGCGCTTTGCCAGCCGCCGAGCTGCAATCCGGCGCCGGTGAATCTGATCGGGCTGCTGGGCAACGGGATGCCGGTGGCGGGAAACCGGATCAACATCAGCTCGCCTGGACGGAGCAGCAACCTGATCTGGATGGCGTCGTCGCAGTCGCCGTATTTCTCCTATGTCGATCTGACGACGGGCGGTGCGGGATCGCCGACACGGCTACCCTACACGCCTAATTCGATGGTGATGGATCAGGGCGGCGACACGCTGTTTTTCGGCAGCTACCACGAGCTGATGACCTACAGCACGGTGGGAAATACGCTTTCGAAAGAGGTGCCGGGGGTGCCGGGAGTGGTGCTGGCGGTCTCTCCGACGGGATCGACGGCGATCATCAACGATCAGCTTCGCCAGGTGCTTTATCTGTACAGCGCGACCGCGGGCACCTACACCAGCACCGCGGGGGTAGCGTACCGGGCGCAGTACTCGCCGGACGGGACCACGGTTTATATCACCGGAGTGGACCCGGCGACGGGGCAAAACACGATGTTTGTGAACAGCAGCAGCACGGGGTGGTCGCAATATCCGCTCACCAATCAGCCGGCATACGCCTGCGCACTGGAGGCGGGAGGAAGTGCCGCGGTGCCAGCCTACAATCCGGCGTGGGATCCATACTGCGGACCGGCGCTGACGATCACGGTGCCCAGCGTGGCGGCGTTCCTGAGCGGGAACGCGACGGCAGCGCGGAGCTACTGCCCGAACGGCAGCTCGAATCCGCCGTATTATCCGCCGGCGGGTGAAACCGGGGTCACGACGACGCAGCTGACGGCCACCGCCGACGGTAATCACGTATTGGGTGCAGACAACACGACGTTCTCGGACATTTTGCTGGGAACGACCTCAGGACCTCCCAGCGGAGTTCCGATCAACGCGTGTCCGGCGTACGCGGGACCGCCGCTGACCCTGACGACGAACCCAATCAGCGCGACGCTGCCGGTGGCGGCGACGGAGATCGACCAGGTGGTGTCGTCGCCGGATTCGTCTGTGGCGTTCGTGACTTATTCCGCGGGAGCTGGAACCGGTTTGCTGCCCTATTACCAGCCGCTGAATACGGGAGCACTGGGAACGCTGGGGACGGTGCAGCTGTCAACGGGAGCGGCTGTGCCGATCGCGGGGGTCTTCAGCCCGGATGGCTCGATCTTCTTCACCAGCACCAGCGGCGACAATCTGGTTCACATGGTGGACACAACCTTGTTGACGGATACGCAGACGATCGATCCCAAGCTGCTTTCCGATCCGTTGGCGACCGGCGGGAAAATTGTGCCGGTGCCGGCACAATTCCTTGCGGTGAAGAGCCGGCCGACGACATAAGTCAGGGGACAGCGTTTAGCGGACAGCGGACAGGCAGGGCTCAGGAGGCGGGATGCTGAGCCCTCGCAGTTGGCTCTTGTCTTACACTAGGACCCATGTCGCGCGTCGCCATCATTTCAAAACCGCAGAAGGAAGACTTGCGGCAGATGCTGCCGGAGCTGGTGTTGTGGCTGAAGGCGCATGGGCACGAGGCGCTGCTGGATCCGGTGAGCGCGAACTACGTGACGGATGAGAAGGTGCATCCCCGCCAGGAGCTCGCGTCGCTGCATCCTGAGCTGGTGATCGTACTGGGGGGCGATGGCACGCTGCTGGCGGCGGCGCGGGTGTTTGCGCGGAGCGGGGTGCCGATTCTGAGCGTCAATCTGGGTGCGCTGGGCTTTTTGACCGAAGTGCGGCTCACCGACATCTACACGCACCTGGAGGCGTGGAGCCAGGGCGCATGTTGCATCGAGCAAAGAGCGATGCTGCACAGCGAACTCTGGCGCGACGGAAAGCTGAACTGCGAGCACGAGGCGCTGAACGATGTTGTCGCGGCCAAGGGCGCCATCGCGCGCATGGGGCATTTTGTTGTGGAGGTGGACGACCAGCTGGCGGCAACGTTCCGCGCCGATGGGGTGATTGTGGCTACCCCGACGGGCTCGACGGCGTATTCGCTGGCGGCAGGCGGGCCGGTGCTGGTCCCGAAAGTGGATGTTCTGATCGTGACGCCGATTTGTCCGCACCAGCTCACGTTGCGGCCGATGGTTTTGTCGGGGAGTTCGCGGATTCTGGTGCGCATCGAGGGCATTCCGGACCAGACTTTCCTGACCGTCGATGGGCAGGAGGCGATCCAGCTGCGCGTCGGGGACGAGCTGCGATGCCGGAAATCAGAGTACTCGGTGAAGCTGATCCGGCTGGGGGAGAACGGGTTCTTCGATGTGCTGCGGACGAAGCTGAAGTGGGGGGAGAAGTAGGCTACTGCTTGGTTAGTTCGAGCAGGAGCTGGTGGGCTTTGGTGCTGAGCGTATTCGCTCCGTCGAGGTCGTCGGCGTTGAGAGCATCGCGAGCGCGGGTGATGTAGGTACGGATGAGGGTTGCGGTCTTCTGCTCGTCGGTGCTGAGAGGTCTCTTGATCGCGTTGAGGCCGGTTTCCGTTCCATCGATCTGGGTGGAAATGCCCTGGCGGTTCGAGGTGTTGGAATTGTCATTCGCGGGGGAGACCTGTCCGATGGAGGTCATTTCGGCGGGCTGGGACGTGGCTCCCTGGGTGGTCTGCGCGGGGGTCTGAGGGGGGCCGACAGACTTGGCCGTCTCCGACGGGGCGGCATCCGAAGCCGGTTTGGTGTGGTGCTTTGTGGTGTGGCGGGGCTCTGTGGCAGCTACCTGGGTTTTGACCTCGGGCGGGGCTGTAGTGTCGAGCTTGACGGGCCGGCGGGTGACCGGCATTGCGGGGGGAACGGGCGAAACCAGGGCGACCATCCGCGCAGGCGGCAACGAGGGCACCTCGGCGGTGTCGCCGATCGAAGCCTTAGGGTGCTTCGGGCCGCATCCTGTCAGCAACGCGAGCGACAACGCAAGCGCTGCAAATGTCTTTCCGGATCTCATGGTCCGGACCTTTCTGGCTGGGTCTCACCACCCTGGCGAGCAAGCTCGCTGGGAATCGCGTGTCCTGTAGCATCCAGCACTACGCGCTGTCCCGAACCGGCAGAAATAAGCGGGAGCCGCAGCACAAATGTAGTTCCGCTCCCAGTCTTCGATTCTACGTCAATTTGGCCGTGGTGCATCTGCACAATGCGATACGTCATGGCGAGGCCGATGCCGCTTCCCTCCTTCTTGGTGGTGAAGTAGAGGTCGAAGATGCGGGCGCGAATGTCGTCGGGGATGCCCTCGCCGTGATCGCGGATGCGTATATAGGCCCAGCGGGAGTCTTCGGTAAGGCGCACTTCGAGCCGGCCACCAGTGGCCATGGCCTGGGCGCCGTTAATGACGATGTTCAGGAGCGCCTGTTCCATGAGGTCGGCGTCGACGCGGCAGGGCACGGAGCGAGGGGGGGCGTTGCTTTCGACGGTGATGCCGCGGGTCTGGAGCTCGGCCGAAGCCAGCATGAGGACGCTGGAGACGACACTGCGCAAATCCTGATCCTTGAGCTGGAGCTCGACGGGGCGGGAGAAATCGACGAGGGTCTGCACGACGCGATCGAGGCGGCGAATCTCGCTCTGGATGATGTCGAGATGGCGGAGGGCGTCGCCGCCGACCTGCACCTTGTTGCGGAGCAGTTCGAGGTGGACGACGATGGCATTGATGGGGTTCTTGACTTCGTGGCCGACGCCGGCGGTGAGGCGGCCGATGGAGGCCATACGGCGGGAGACCTCGAGCTCGGTTTCGATTTCGCGGACCGATTCCAGATCGTGGATGGTGAGCAGGGCCCCCAATGAATGGCGGTCGCGCGACTCGGTATCGTGGATGAAGTCGAGGGAGACTTCGACGCGACGGCCGGTCTCGGTGGTCACTTCTTCCTGGACGATGGACATGCCTCCCTCGAAGGCATCGCGCACCATGCGGCCAAGGCGGGTGGAGCGATCGAAAATTTCGCGCACTTCGGCGCCGAAGATGCGTTCACGACCGATGTTGAGGAAGCGCTCGCAGGCGCTGGAGACGAGGACCGCGCGGGAATCGCGGGTGAACAGCATGACGCCGTCCTGCAAATTGGAGAGGATCTGATCGAGATTCTCGCGGAGTGCGGAGAAGACTTCTTCGACGTTGCGGATGCGCTGGCCGAGGCGCTCGATTTTTCCCGAGACCTGGGCGACAGCGTCGTCGCCCCGGCGGGATTCCCTTTCCGGGGTGGCGGAAGCAGCGCCGGGCATCTCCGGGTCGATGGTACGGCGCAGATCGCGGGAGGTCGCGTTGTCGGCGAGGGCTTCCTGTTGCGCGGCAAGAGTATCGAGGCGATGGCTGATTTGCTCCAGGGGCTGGAGTGCGAGGTTGGCGACAAAGGCGGCGACGATCATGGAGATGATCATGGCGAGGCCCATGAAGCTGAAGGACTCGACGAGCCAGGGCTGAAAGTCGTGGCTGAGGAAGGTGGTTCGGATGCCGATGCGGATGGTCAGGAAAGGCTGGCCATTGAGGTCGAGACCGAGCGAGACGTTGTAGACCTGGGGTGGGCCGAAGACGATGCGCAGGGTGCGGACGAGGGACTGACGCCGCAAGACGCTGTAGTCGGGACGCCGGGGAAGGATCTGATCGTCGAGGGTGGAATCGGGAACAGCAATGATGGCCCGGTTCTGCCGATCGACGATGGAGACGTCGAGGATGGTGGGCGAGTAGTTGACGATGGAAGTGAGTAGGGCGTTGAGGCCGGGATCGCGTCGAAGAGAGTCGGCGGCGGCGGTGCGTACGGCGGCGGCATCGTTGGGGTCGACCTTGCGTCCGGGGAGGGGGCTGTCGAGCGCCCGGTTGACCTGGAAGGAAATCTGGTGGGTGAGGATGTCGTCGGCATTCCAGGACTGCTCGATATGCTGCTGGAGCAGCTGGCTGAGCCAGATCCAGGAGAAGACCACCACGACGCAAAAGACCAGGCCGGTGATGGCAAGGACGAGTTTGGTCTTGAGGCGCATGGTCGGGGGGGAGCCGCGCTCAACAGTAATCAGGAATCGGTAATGGGAGCATACCGAGAATGCTCCGCGAACGCCACATTTTATTCTTCCAGGGCGCCGGCGGTGGCGGCGGTGCTTCCATATTCGCGCAGCTTATTGTGGAGGGTTTTGAGGCTGATACCGAGGATTTCGGCGGCGCGGGTCTTGTTGTTATGGGTAGACTCGAGGGTTTTAAAGATGAGCATGCGCTCGGCATCGTCGACGGTGGCGCCGACCTCAAGCTGGATGGCGTTGGGGGGCAGTTCGGTGGTGGAACGCATGGGTTTGGATCCAAAACCAGGAGGGAGATGGCGGGACTGGAGCTGGCCTTCGCTGCAGAGGACGATGGCGCGCTCGATGGTGTTGCGCAGTTCGCGCACATTGCCAGGCCAGTCGTGGGCAACGAGTCGAGCCAGCATTTCGCTGTCGATGCCGGTAACGCGGCGCTGGTGCTTCTGGTTCATGTCGAGGATCATGGAGTCGGCGATGGAGGGGATGTCCTCTTTGTGCTCGCGCAGGGGGGGCATGAGGATATTGAAGACGTTGAGGCGGTAGTAGAGATCGCCACGCAGATGACCGTCGGCTACAGCTTCTTCGGGATCCTTGTTGGTGGCGGCCAGGACGCGAACGTCGATGGGGGATTCGACCTTGCTGCCGAGACGGCGGAGCTTGCGATCTTCGAGAACGCGGAGAAGCTTGGCCTGGGTGGCGACGGGCATCTCGCCGATTTCGTCGAGGAGGAGGGTGCCGTCTTCGGCGAGTTCGAAGCAGCCGGCACGGCGCTCGATGGCGCCGGTGAAGGCGCCCTTTTCATGGCCGAAGATTTCGCTTTCGATCAGCGTTTCCGGAATGGCGGCGCAGTTGACGGCGACGAAGGGCTTGTTGCGGCGGGGGCTGAGATCGTGCAGGGTGCGGGCGACCAGCTCTTTGCCGGTGCCGCTTTCGCCGGTGATGAGCACCGAGACGTTGCTGGGGGCGACACGCTCGATGAGCCCAAAGACTTCCTGCATTTTTTTGGAAGCGCCAACGAGGGAACCGAGCACGCCGGTTTCGCGCAGCTTGCGGCGGGTGACTTCGAGCTCACGCTCGGTGTCGCGCTGGCGCGCGGCGTTGGTGAGGATGGCGCGCAGGCGAGTAGGATCGACGGGCTTCTGGATGAAGTCGTAGGCGCCATTTTTCATGGCTTCGACGGCGGCTTCGATGGAGCCCTGGGCGGTGAGCATGATGACCGCAATTTTGTCGGTGATCTCTCCAATGCGGGATAAAAGCTGGAGGCCATCCATGCGGGGCATTTTGAGATCGGAGACCACGATGCCGGGCTGCCAGGCGCTGACTTTTTCGAGGGCCTCAAGTCCATCGCGCGCGGTTTCGGTGCGGTAGCCCCAGCCGGAGACAAGCTCGGCGAGGCCCGACAACGCGTGCGGCTCGTCTTCGACGATGAGGACTTTTTCCTGGCTGCTCATGTGCGGGGGGTAAAAGCGGGGATCACGGTCTGTTGTATCACTTTTGGCATGGACGCGACCAGGCGAATGAGGGATGGGCCTCTAAGCGCAATGTATTCTGAGGGAATGGTGGTTGATTCTTCGAAAATGTTACAAAATCGGCGCGCTCGACTGCTGCTGCACTGGATTCCGGCGCTGATCGGGATTGCGGTCATTATTGGCGAATCGACCGCGACGATGTCGTCGGAGAATACCAGCCGGTGGCTGCTGCCGTTGTGGGTGAAGCTGTTTGGGCCGATCGGCGCGGCGCGATGGGACGTGGTGCACCACTACATCCGCAAGACGGGGCATTTTGTCGGTTATGGAATGGTCAGCCTCGGTTTTTTTGATTCCTGGCGCGTAACGATGGAACGGCGCTGGACGGAATGGCAGGTACGGTTCCGGAGTGCGGCCGGGCTGGCGGTGCTGTCGACGCTGCTGCTGGCCAGCTGGGACGAATGGCATCAGAGTTTTCTCCCCGGGCGAACGAGTTCACCGCGGGACGTAGCCATTGACCTTTGCGGGGCGGTTGCGGCGCAACTGGTGCTGCTGGGGATTGCGGGCGTGTGGCGGAAGCGGCCGGGTTTGCTGGTTGCTGCGTGAGAAGGCAGAGTTTGGAGTTTAGGGTTTAGTCGAGCGGCGGACTCCGCCCCCATCGTGCCACAGCTCGCTGGGAAGGCCGGCCCAGGGGGATTCTGCCTAAGACGCCTCGCACGGCACCGGGGCGCTCGAGAGATGGAAGCGCTGCGGCTGGCAGCAGGCACGGCTCAGCGAAGCGGCGTCTGCGCGCATCTCTTTCAATCCGGCGAGTCCCTCCAACGCGGCGTTCAGGATGGCCGTTGCGGTTTCATCTTTGAGCCTTGTGATGCTGTAGTGCATCCACTTTCCTTCCCGCCGGGCGGTCACGATTCCCGCATTTCGCATGTACGCGAGGTGGCGTGAAATTTTCGGCTGCGGCTGTTTAAGAATCTCGACGAAGTAGCAGACGCAAACCTCTCGGCCGTTCATCAGGTTGAGGAGGCGGAGGCGGGTGGGGTCCGCGAGGGCTGCGAACAGCTGCGCGAGATCGATGCTGCCGGGGTTTCTCACGTCCGCATTATATGCGATTTGACGAATATGTTGTTGAGGGGATATATTCGCTTTACCGCATGTGAGGCGGCTGTATGGATACCAGGACCATGGTTCGAGAAAAGTATGGCAACGCAGCGAGCAGCGTACTCAACCAATCGGCAGCAGCGTGTTGTTCGGCGGCGCTGAACTGTTGCGACCCGATCACGAAGAACCTCTATGGAGACACCGAAAAGGACGCTTTGCCGGAAAAGGCTGTGCTGGCGTCTCTTGGCTGTGGGAACCCGACTGCCCTGATTGAGCTGAAAGCCGGGGAGACGGTCCTTGACCTTGGCTCTGGCGGTGGCATCGACGTGCTGCTCTCCGCAAAGCGTGTGGGGGCGACGGGCAAGGCATACGGCCTCGATATGACGGACGAGATGCTGGCGCTGGCACGGGAGAATCAGCGCCAGGCGGGCGCGACGAATGTGGAATTTTTGAGGGGCGAGATCGAACATATTCCTCTGCCGGATGAGTCCGTGGATGTCGTCATCTCGAACTGCGTGATCAATCTTTCGGCGGACAAGGACCAGGTGCTTCGTGAGGCGTTTCGCGTTCTGAAGCGCGGGGGCCGGTTCGCGGTTTCCGATGTTGTCGTGCGTGGGAGCGTGTCCGACGAAGTACGCAGGAGCATGTTGCTGTGGGTGGGATGTATTGCCGGCGCATTGGAAGAGAGCGAGTATCGGAGCAAACTCATCCAGGCTGGATTTGTGAAGGTCGATGTGGAAGTGACCCGCGTCTATGACGTGGAAGATGCGAGGAAGTTCCTGACCGAGACCGGGGTCTCGGTGGATGAGATTGCTCCGATGGCGGAAGGCAAGTTCATCAGCGCGTTCGTTCGAGCTACCAAGCCGGCAGGTTCGTGTTGTGGGCCGGGTTGCTGTTCCGATGTGGAATCCCGGCCGACAGCGCAATGAGTCACTACAACGTACTGTTTCTCTGCACCGGAAACTCGGCGCGTTCGATCATGGCCGAAGCGATCCTCCGCCACAAAGGTGGATCGCGTTTCGCGGCTTACAGTGCGGGGAGTCATCCATCGGGAACGGTACGGCCGCAGGCGTTGGCGCAGATCGCGTTGGCGGGCATTTCCGCGGACGGGTTGCGAAGCAAATCATGGGATGAGTTCGCCGGTCCGGAAACTGCTCCCATGGACTTCGTCTTCACAGTCTGCGACAGCGCCGCGAAGGAAACCTGCCCCTATTGGCCCGGACAGCCAATGACCGCGCACTGGGGCGTTCCGGATCCTGCCGCGGTGGAGGGGACGCCGGCAGAGATCCAACGAGCCTATCGCGACGCATTCTCCCGGTTAGACAGGCGTATCAGTCTGTTTCTGGCCCTGCCGTTGTCCGCACTGGATTCGATGGCAATCCAGCAAGCCATCAAGGACATCGGCAGGCAATGAAGCCGTTTTAATTGGACAGAACAGTCAGGTTAACCGTGGTTGAAGCGCTCGCGCTGCCGGCGGTGCCGGTGATGGTGATCGCGGTGGTCCCGATGCTCGCTTTTTTGGTGGCTTTGAGGGTCAGGACGCTGGAGGATGTGGTCGGATTGCTGGAAAAGGAAGCCGTTACGTCGCTGGGCAATCCCGAGGCGGCGAGCTTGACCTTGCCCGGCGATCCGCTGAGGATCGTCACGGAGATTGTGGTTGTGCTGCTATCGGCTCGCGAGACCGAAACGCTGGAGGGCGAGGCGGAGAGCTTGAACCCGGACCCTGCCGCGTTCACGGTGAGGTTGACCGTGGCCTGCGCCGTTGTGTAGTCGGTGGTATCGGTGGGCGTGAAGGTGGTGGACAGCTGGTCGGTGCCCTGGGCCGGGATGGTCCCCGCGGCAGGGTTATAGGAAAATTTGCCGGGAACGTTGGCGGAGGCGTCGAGTTGCGTTGAGCTGAGAGCGGTTCCGTAACTGATGGGTGAGGGCGTGGACCAGCTGATGGTGGGTGTGGCCTGGTTGACGAGCAGCGTGACCGAATCCGTCGTAACTCCATAGTTGGAATTCTTCGGCGTGAAGGTGACTGTCAGCGTGTGCGATCCAGCGGTTAGTACTGTGCCCGACGGGGGAGAATAGCTGAATTTGCCGGATATAGACGCGGTGGCATTCAGCTGTGTCTTGCCGAGTGCAGTGCCGTAGGTAATGGGAACCGGTGTGGGCCAGGTGATGGAGAGTGCTGTTCCGTTGCCGGTACCGCTGAGCGGAATGTTTTGCACGGCATAGCCTGGCGCGGAGGCGTTGAGGTTGTTATCCGTGAGCGTGAGCCCACCGCTGATATAGCCGCCGGTGACGGGCGTGAAGCTGATGGGCAAATCGCAAACCCCGCCGGCGGCCAGCGTCGCTGCGGTCGAGGACTGGCTGGTGACCTGCGGGCACGAGGATGTGTCGCTGTCGTCCCAGGAGAAGTTAGACGCGATACTCGGGTTGTTGCCAGTAGAGGGGACGGGGAATTGCAGCGAGGCGTTGCCGACGTTCTGAACGGTGACGGTCTGCGGGCTGTCGGAACTGGTGGTACCGACGGAGGTCTCAGAGAACGACAGGCTCGGCGGAGTGGTGTAGGTTTCTTTAATGATGCGACCGTAGCCGGAATCGGTGATGTAGATGTTTCCTGACCCATCTACGGCAAGAGAGAAAGGCTGATTCGTCGGACTGGTTGCGATGGTTGTCTGGGTGTAACCGCTCGCCCCGGGAGTTAGACGGAAGACCTGGCCGTTGTCACCATTGTCGACAAACGTGAAGTAGATATCGCCACTCGCATCGAGGCCCAGCCCTGTGGGCACACCCTTGTGGCTGATGGGGATGGTGCTCTGAACGTAACTGTTCCCCGATAGGGTCTCCTTCACGATTGGCCCGTTCTCCTGGTTGGCCATGAGATAGACATTTCCACTGCCATCGACCGCGACACCGTTACTCTCAGGGACGCCGGTGGGGATAGTGCTCTGAACGTAGGCACCCGCCGTGAGTGTTTCTTTGTACAGCGCGCCGTTGGAGATATCGATGAAGACGTTGCCGTTGCCATCGACGGCGACCCCGACCGGGGCGGAGCCATCCACAATGGGGAACGTGGCGACGATGTTCTCGGCATAGCCGGTCGCTGTGGGCGCTTCTTTCAGCACGCGGAAATGGGCGGTATCGGCGATGTAGACGGCGCCACTGCCGTCGACGGCAAGTCCCTGCGGCTCGAGCAGGCCGCTGGTGGTGACGACGCTCTGCGTATAGCCTGCGCCGGACGGAGTTTCTTTGTAGACCTGGCTCCAGGTACTGCTGGAGACATAGACGTTCCCGCTGGAATCCACTGCAACACCTTCGGGCCAGACCACGGTGGGGACGACCGTAGTTTCGACACCGGGGAGAAAGGTGACCTGGGGGCCGACACCGATACCTGAGGCGTAACCCGTGGCCAGGATGTTGCCGCTGCCGTCAGTAAGAACGGCCGCGCCGTAGCGAGGGCCGGGGATGCGCGGGGTAAAGGTGACATTGACCGTGCAGGTTTGACCGATGTTGTAAGCCGTATTCGCCGTGCAGGTGCCAGTGCCGGCGTTGGCGAAGTCGAGGCCGGTGGCTCCCTGGGTGACAACTGCCGTGGAGGCCAGTGTGCCGGATGCGGCGAAGGTCACGGTGAGGGGAACTGCGGGAGTGATGGCGCCAACGTTGACCTGGCCGAACTGAACCGCCTGGGCCGACGCAGGTCGCGCGCAAAGGAGGAAGACGAAGAACAAGAGAGCGGTTGTGCTACAGGTCTTTGCGGTGAGGGTTGAGGCGCGAAAGGAACCAGGCACTGAAGGACAGGAAAATCCAGCTGGGGCAAGCATGCTTACT
>Ga0206848_1051_pt2 | contig 17364 bp, 14 predicted proteins | sample Alteio_BWOrgCont_18_FD_152635 | JGI IMG/M metagenome (GOLD analysis project Ga0206848, IMG submission 152635) | Enriched cells from forest soil in Barre Woods Harvard Forest LTER site, Petersham, Massachusetts, United States -... | ecosystem: Environmental > Terrestrial > Soil > Temperate forest >...
CTTTTTCTTCCTCCGTGGCATCGCGAAGATTTTCAGGGTTGAATCGCCATTTTGCCATAGGATCCAAGGTTTCATCACCAATAGCCTCACGCATTTGCTTAACATAATTTTCGGAATAACTAGTCGCCACCCCTTGTATTGCTCTAATCATCCCTTCCATATAATGTTTCCCTCCCCATCCACATTTGGGAGGCGGTAAAGAAAAAGTAGGATCAAAGTGAAGTGTAAGTCCTTTCAACCTTCCAACAAATTTGATCATGCGTTCTTGCTTCTGTGCCTGCGGCAGCGGTTGCTGGGGAAGTGGTTGGGGTTGTTGAATCAATTGCGGTGGAAGTGGTTGCGGTTCTTGCATCAATTGCTGCAGAAGTGGGTATTGTTCTTGCATCACTTGCTCTAGAAATGGGAGACGTTGTAACCATTGCTGTTAAAGTGGTTGGGTTCGGGGTTGGGGTTGGGGTTGGGGTTGTGGTGCAAAGCGTGCTACACCTTCTACCAGCTTTATCTGTGCAAAGAAATCAGGTTGAAGTTGCCGATGACGTTGCTGCATTTTTTTGATAGATTTCCAGCCCTTTTCTTTGCCTATAATAGGTTTTAGAGTTCCTGTATGAGAAAAAGCTTCGCAAAGAGTATCATACATAAATTTGATCGTATTTGGGGGTAATAGCTTTCTGTTTTGGGTTCCATCTATTATGCGCTCGTTATGTAGATTTTCTAAATGGGACTTACACTTAGTAAAAGCATTTTCTATAATTTGAGAGTCTTCTTCTGCGTAATCTTTAAAAATTAGGTAATCATATAAACTAATGCCGGGCCACACAGGTTTACCCTCCCGTAAAAGACCAGCGCCTTCTGCTAATAAAGCTTTAATGTCTTTTGCCCAAACGAGGTTCGGTCCAATTTCGTATATATATGTGAAAAGATCTTCGAAATGCTTGAGTAAGTGTACTGACTTGTTTGCAGCAAGTAAGTCATTGAATTTTATGGCAGAAGAGGAGTTATCATTTTCTATATTGGTCATAATTTCTATAGACATTTGCTTTGACCGGGGCAAAGGGGTGTTCATACCAATTGTTTTAAATTCGATCTGAGGTGCATGCACACTTATAAGATTCCTGAGCTGTTCATCTGCTTGATCTTTATTGATTTGTTGAGTTTTTTGTTGATCTTTCTCTTCCTTCCCATCTTCTTCAATTTTCTGCTTTTTTGGGGGTAAGGCGGCGTTATTATTTACTGATATATCCTTTTCTTTCGTACTTGATGTTGTTGTACTTGATGCCGCCGTACTTGATGTTGTCGTCGTTGGCATGAATAATTTATCAGCATTTTTACGTTTACGGGACTTCTTAGTACCAGCGCTCTGAGACTCTACATAATCATCGTCCCTATCCATTGAAAAAGCAGGAGAAAGAGTGAGAGGGAGTAAAGAAACACTTAAGCTTAATAATATTAAACTTTTCATATATAACACCTTTAATAAGTTAATTATGGCTTTATTTAGGTGATTTATATGTAACTGTCAAGAAAAAAATCATATTTACGTTTATTTGGTTAATTCTTATTACATAAATATTTAAAAAATATTGAAACTATTCCAATACCTCAAGAAAAAAGAACTCATCTGTCAATGAATAGACTTACACAACATCAAAGCGTTAATTATTTTTAACCTCCCCAAATGCTATGGATTTAAATGAAGTGTATAGCCCCTACCGTCCCGACTGGCGCCTTAAGAAAGCAGGAATCTCAATGGATTCATCTTCATCCAAAGCTTCGCTTTCGCGCTTTTGTTGAGCTGGCGGTTGATAGGACCTTTTGACTGGCTCAGGACCTTTCTTTGCTTGATTCTTCCGCCCAATAAGACGGTCAAAGAGGCTTAAGAGGCCACCTTCTTGTTGCTCGAGGGAGGCATTATGGTTTGAATAAGGCTCTTCTGGATTGCGTTCCTCAGGAAAAGAAGGGTAAGCCGCGGCCATGTCCGTGTCGGCAAATTTAACAACACGGTCTTCTGCATCAAAATCGGACATAAAGTCATCTTGATCCGACCCTTCAAAAGAGGCAGCAGAAAATTCTTCTTCAACCTTAAGGGATGCCACTTCCATCTCCTTCTCAAGTTGAGAAATCCGAGACTTATTGAACGAACTAGCTGTGGCATGAGCATCAATCCCTGTCGCCACACAAGAAACACGAATCTTTCCTTGGAGCCCCTCATCAAAGGTAGATCCAAAGATAATGTTTGCATCAGGGTCCACTTCTTCCCGAATCCGGTTTGCAGCTTCATCCACTTCATACAGGGTCATATCGAGGCCACCTGTAATATTAATGAGGACGGCCTTAGCGCCCCGCATTGAAACGTCATCCAAAAGCGGACTTGAAATAGCGGCCTCTGCAGCTTCAATAGCTCTCCCCTCACCTTGAGCTTCGCCTGTGCCCATCATGGCTTTGCCCATCATACCGCCCATCACAGCACGTACGTCCGCAAAGTCAAGGTTGATAAGACCTGGTTTCATCATCAAATCGGTGACACTCCGAACCCCGGAATAAAGAACGTCATCAGCCATTTTAAAAGCATCCGCAAAGGTCGTCTTTTCCGTTGCAACCCGGAAGAGATTTTGGTTTGGAATAATGATAAGCGTATCAACATATTGCTGAAGCTCTTCAATGCCTTTTTCAGCAATTTTCATCCGATTTCCACCTTCAAAATGGAAAGGTTTTGTGACAACACCAATGGTCAGAATTCCTTTTTCACGAGCAGTCCGGGCAATGACAGGTGCAGCCCCTGTACCTGTGCCACCGCCCATACCGGCTGTCACAAAGAGCATGTTACTTCCCTCAATTTGAGACGCAACATCATTGATGCTTTCTTCAGCAGATGCTTTCCCAACTTCAGGATGGGAGCCTGCCCCAAGTCCTTGAGTTGCCTCTAAACCTAGCTGGATTTTAGCTTCAGCCAAGGAAAGGGAAAGAGCCTGAGCATCCGTATTGGAGGCAATAAACTTGACCCCTTGTAACTCCCCGCGGATCATATTGTTAACCGCATTTCCTCCAGCCCCGCCAATTCCAATGACAGAAATACGTGGCTTGAGCTCTTTTTTGTTTTCTTGCTGCAAAAGGGTCATAGTTCGCTCTCCATTATAACTTTATTGCGCTTATAATCACACAGACTGTTGAAAAAAACCATCACCAAATTTGTTTTAATAAAGATCCAATTTGAGCTAGGATTCTCTTGGATTTGGTTTGGGGTAAGGTATGCAAATAGCTTAAATGCTGCTGTTTTCCAAATGTCAAAAGCCCTGCACATGTTGAAAATGAAGGATCTTGAGCCAGTTCAGAAGATCCTAATTGAAGAGGTTTGCCGAGGCGGATGTTTTTTCCTAAAATCATGAAAGCCAGTTCCCTCACCCCTGCAAGTTGGCTCGCACCACCTGTCAGGATAACCCGCCTACCGCCCGAAGCGTCAACATTAACTTTGGCCAGCCGGTCGCGAACATATTCAAAGATCTCCTCAATGCGAGGCTTAATGATAGAAACCAGGGCAGATCTTGGCATCTGATTTGTTCCTTCCCCTCCTTTTTCACCAACGAGAGGAATGACAATCATTTCCCGGTCATCTGCTGCGGAGGGAAGAGCGCTGCCATAAAGGGTTTTCAAACGCTCTGCATGGGAAAGGGTTGAGGAAAGTCCCCGCGCAATATCCATGGTGACATGATTCCCCCCAATAGGAATGCATTCCACATGGCGCAATTGCCCTTCATTAAAGATGGCAAAAGAGGTTGTACTTCCCCCCATATCAATCAGGATTGACCCAAGTTCAATTTCATCTTCGACAAGGCAAGATAAGCCTGCTGCATAAGGGGCAGCCACCACACCTGCAACTTCAAGATGGCTTCTTGCAACGCAGGTCATCAAGTTATGGAGGGGGCTTGTCTTGGTATAAAGAGAATGAACAGAAACAAGAAGGCTTTCCCCATACATCCCGCGTGGATCTTTGATTCCTTTGGTTCCATCGAGACTATAACCTGTAGGAATTGTGTGCAGGGCTTGATAGGCAGGATTAGCGGGTGTAGCCTTGGCTTGCAAAAGGACACGGCGAATGTCGGCATCATCAATAGCATGGCCTGAAACCTTTAACTCAACAGCAAAATTAACAGACTTCAGGTGAACTCCATTCACACTGACAAGAATGTCCCGAATTGTAACGCCAGCCATTTTTTCAGCCGTATGGACAGCATTGACAATGGACGTGATTACCTCTTCCATATCAATGACAACACCAGATTTTACGCCGCTTGAGAGTTGTTGAGAGGCCCCTAAAATCTCAAGCCCCCCAGAGGACTGGGCTTGAGCAATTGCACAGCAAACTTTGGATGACCCAACATCTAGGGCTGAGATTAAGCTTCCTCTCATAAGACTCTGATTACGACCCCAGCTCAGCATAGTCTTCAATGGCCCCATCTATGCATCTTTTCCTGTATGGCTTTTTTCTTGAGCACCCTCCGGGGTCAGCCTTAAAATCATCTGGCCTGGAAGCCTCAAATCAATGCTCATAATTTTCTTTTCCATCAAGTGATGGGTCTTTTCAAGATCAAGGAGATAAACAAGTGCACGGTCTGCTTCTTTTTCCGGAAGCTTGATATCCAAACTATCATCAAGTCTGATATCCCACCGATTGGCGCGGAGATGGGTTGCGGCTGTTACCCGAGACTTTAAGTCTGGGAATTTTTCAAGAATCGCAAGAAGTTTCCCAATTTCTTTTGGGGCATTGTGGCCACTGACAACGAGGAGGCTCTTATATTTATGAGCGTCTTCTGTTTCCACCATTTCTCCATCGCGGTCGAGAAGATAGGTTTTTTTTGCTTGATTGACCCACAGAGCCACGGGCTCTTTTTCTGAAATACGAATAAAGAGGGTATCGGGAAAACGCCGTTCTACCCGAACAGACTTAATCCAAGAGAGTTCCTCAAGCTTTGTCTTTGCATCAGCAAGATTGATTGAGAGCAGAGGATTTCCCCGGGTAAGACCGAGTTTCTTGAGAATAAGGCCCTTATCTGTTCGCATCCGGCCTTCAACAACAACGTCTTCTAACTTAAAGCCTGCTCCAGCAAAGGCGAGTTCAAAGGAATGAGAAACTTCAGAGATTAAGGCTGGTCCATGAAAATACCCCCAAATCCCGAGAACAAATAATCCCATCCCTATAATAATTCCTTTGTAACGATGAATACCTTGGGGTTGGAGCGCTTGTCTCTGAGCTTTTTTCCTCTTGACGGGATGATAGGCCTTCACCGCCGGCATGAAGCATCCTCCACCATCCATTGAACAAGTTGCGTATAGCTCATCCCTGTGTGGGCGACAATTTCAGGGACTAAAGATAAGGGAGTCAGGCCAGGCTGTGGATTTGTTTCAAGGTAATAAAGGGTCCCAGGCTCACCTTGGGTGTCATCATAACGAAAATCTGAGCGACTGACCCCGCGGCACTCCAGAACTTTATGGGCTATTTCAGCCCATTCTAGAACTTGAGCATAAGCATCAGGATGAATTGGTGCTGGCATTAAATGATCAGCCTTCCCATCCGTATATTTCGCTTCATAATCATAGAAAGTTCCTTTAGGGCGAATTTCAATGGCTCCATAGGCTTTTCCCCCAATGACAGCAACCTGGACCTCTCGCCCTGGAATATAGCGCTCAACTAAAACGTCATCCTCAAAGGGCCATTCTTCGGGACTCGGCAGAGGTGTCTTTTCATCAAAAATGATATGCACACCTACACTGGAGCCCTCCCCAATAGGTTTAATCACATAAGGTGGTTTCATAACTTGACCCGCACAGACATCAACAAGTTTAGCCACCTGCCCTTCAGGAAGGCGGAGCCCATTGATTTCACAAATCATGCGAGCCACAACTTTATTCATCGAAAGAGCTGATCCTAAAACACCAGAATGGGAGTAAGAAATGCCCATCATTTCCAAAAGGCCTTGAATGCATCCATCCTCCCCCCACCTCCCATGGAGGATATTTAAAACCACATCAGGTTTATGAACTTCTAGACTTTTGATGAGTTTTCCCATATCCCGACACACATCGATGGGAACGGCAACATGTCCTAATTCTTCAAGCGCTTTTAAAACACCCTGAGCGCTTGAAAGCGACACTTCGCGCTCAACTGAAAAACCACCCATTAAAACAGCAACTTTTTTCTTCATGCAGCCTTTTCTCCTCTATGGGAAATACACTTAACACCAAGTCGTTCAATCTCCCACCTCAGGTCAACTCCTGATGAGTCCAGGACACGTCTGCGGACGTCTTCTCCAAGATCTTCAAGATCAGAGGCTGTTGCGTCCCCTGTATTTATCATAAAATTACAATGCAGTTCGGACATCATGGCTCCCCCGTGTCTTAGGCCTCGGCATCCGGCTTTGTCAATCAGCTCCCAAGCCTTGGCACCTTCAGGGTTGGCAAAAGTACTTCCCCCTGTCCTTGATTTGACAGGTTGAGTACGTTCCCGCTCCGCAAGAAGCGAAGAGATCTTCTCTCCAATCTCTTTAGCATTTCCTTTTTGTCCCTTCAAGCGCGCACCGATAAAAATCCAATCTTTTGGGAGAGAACAATGGCGATAGCTAAGTCCTAACTCTTGCGGCGTCAAAGTATGAACTTCTCCTTTTGGATCAACAGCTAAAGCATGAACCAGGACTTGAGACATATCGGAACCATAAGCCCCTGCATTCATACGAAGGGCGCCTCCTATGGTTCCTGGAATACCGCATAAAAATTCAAGGCCAGCAATTCCTTCACTACAGGAAAGATCTGCCACATGACGGTCAAGGACAGCAGCTCCTACATCCACGATCGTTTCATTGATGTAAAGATTGGTAAAGCCTTGGCCCAGGCGAATCACAACACCTTCCACTCCCCCATCCCTCACAAGGAGGTTTGAGCCCACGCCAATAATGTGAATGGGAAGACTCTGTGGTCGATTCTTAAGAAAAAAACACAAGTCTTGAAGATCAGCTGGTTTAAAGGTGACCTGAGCCGGTCCCCCAACACGGAACCACGTTGTTGGAGCCAGTGGAACATCAAAAAGATACCGTCCTCTGACTTTTGGTAAAAGTTCTTTTAATTTTTCGGTAGTCATTCCCTGTTCCACCATAAGTAATATTTTATTAATGTGCATTATTTAATTGTATTGGTAAAGATCGCGCAAGCGTAGAAATGGATCCAGCCCCTAAACAGATGACCATATCCCCTTCTTTCGCGAGTGTTTGAACTAAGTGAGGTAATTTTTCCGGGCCATCACATTGATAAACTTCACCCTTCATAGCCTTAACTAAGGCTTCATGATTAATGCCTTCTTGAGGAAGTTCTCGAGCAGCATAAACGGGAAGGACAATTGTCAAATCAGCGTCCTCACAACACGTGGCAAAGTCCTCAAAGTGACTTGCCAGACGCGTATATCTGTGAGGCTCTAAGACTGCAATAACCCGTCCTTTGACTGCATTTTTAGCAGCCGAGAGCGTAGCCTTGATTTCAACCGGATGATGGGCATAATCATCGATAAACGTAACACCTTTCCAATCCCCAACTCGGGTAAAGCGCCGCTGAACTCCTTTAAAGGAAGCAAAGGCTTGCTGAAGAACATCCTCTTTAATCCCACATTCTAAAGCAATCCCAGCAACGCCAAGGGCATTTAAAACATTATGTTGGCCATAAAGGGGAAGGGAAACCGATATTCTCTTGCCTTTATAAAGAAGGTCGAACCTCGCCCCCTCATGACTCATCTGAATATTGTCACCCCTGACATCGGCTTCAGGATGGAAGCCATAAGAAATACACTTTTGTTTTTGCTTAATTTTTTGCCAAAGAGAATACACATGAGGGTGATCAATTCCTAAAACAGCACAACCCCCTGGTTTAAGCTCTGTTGCAAACGTTTCAAAAGAATTCCAAAGTTTGTCAAAGGAGCCATAATAATCCATATGTTCTGGATCAATATTTGTAACAAGGGCTATTTCTCGAGGAAGATTTAAGAAACTTCCATCCGATTCATCGGCTTCAGCAATACACCAGGCCCCTTCTCCAGCCTTAACATTGGACTCCCAGGAGTTCATGACCCCCCCATTGATGATGGTGGGATCAAGACCAGCTGTCTCAAATACCCAACCTGCAAGGGCTGTTGTTGTTGTCTTTCCATGGGTTCCTGAAATTGCAATTCCTCTGGAATCTTCCATAAGAAGAGCCAGGACTTCGGACCGATGAAGGACAGGGAGGCCACGCCGACGCGCCTCACTAAGTTCAGAATTTGATTCTTTAATATCTGTTGAAACAACAATGATATCAGCACCCTCAATTTGGGAAGGATGATGTCCTATCTTGACTTGAACTCTTTCCTTTTGAATTCGCTCGATATTTCCGTTCTGGGAGAGGTCACTCCCACTCACTTTATACCCTTTTTGGGCAAGAAGCTGAGCAATTCCGCTCATCCCAATACCGCCAATACCAATAAAATGAATATGTTTATGATCAAGGTCTTTAAGGTTCATTCAATTATCTTTCTTAACTCGCAATCAGTTTAACCAAGTGGGCAAGTCTTAATGTTGCATCCGGAATGGCAAGACGGTGGATATTGGCACTTGCTTGCATTAATTTCCAGGGGGAAGTCATTAATTTTGATAAAAGGGTTGCCAGCACTTGCGGTGTGAGGTCTTTTTCCCGCAAAACCCATCCCCCTTCAACATTGACAGCCTGCTGGGCATTATAGAACTGGTGATCATCCATGGCATAGGGGTATGGAATAAATAAAGCTGGGCGCCCCACAAGAGCTGCTTCAACCACGCTTGAGGCCCCGGATCTCGAAATAATGAAATGGGCTTTTTTATAGCGCTCGCCCATCCGGTCCAAAAAAGGAGACAGCTCAACCCGAGCTTTGGTTTGCTCATAAAGGGCTTGGGTTTCAACCAGGGATTCTTCCCGACACTGCTGGCTAATGCGAAGGCGCTTTTGAAGGGAAGGATCTAAAAGAGTGATGGCGTGCGGGATGATCTCCCCAAAAACCCGAGCTCCTTGACTCCCTCCTGTGACAAGAAGGTTAAAGGCCCCCTTTTCAGCAGATTCCAAATAAGGATGGGGCTCAATATCTGGCCGGACAGGAAGTCCTGTAAAACTAACCTTATCTTGATAGGCTTGAGGTATATTTTCTGTCTCAGGAAAAGATGTGGCAATCCTGGATACGAAAGGCGCCAAGCGGCGATTGGCTCGTCCAAAATAAGCATCCGCCCCATGAATAATCGTCGGGATTCGAAGAAATGATGCAGCAACCATGGTTGGAAAAGAGGCATACCCGCCAAAACCAACAACAACCTTTGGTTTTAGGCGACGTAAATGATAAAGGGCACTTCCAATACCCGAGATGAGTTTTACCCCCCCCGTCAATTTCCGGCCAATGGACCCCCGAAGCTGAGCCGCAGGTATGGTCACCTTCACAAACGAAGGATCATTAAATTGGTGACCTCGGTCATCACTAAATAATATAACTTCATATCCTTGATGAGCCAATTCATGGGCTAAGGCACGAGAAGGGAAAACATGGCCTCCTGTCCCTCCAGCTGCTAGAACGATGCGGCTCAGAAACTTACTCATAACTATGTATCCTTCGGCGCGTAAGCCCTAAAACCATTCCCATTCCAAGAGCAAGCGCCATCATAGAAGATCCCCCATAACTAATAAAGGGAAGCGTCATTCCTTTCGTTGGCATAAGATTTAAAGTTGAAGCCATATTAATAATGGCCTGAAGCCCAAATTGAACGATAAGCCCTGTCACAGCAAGAATAATAAACGTATTGTTTTCTTCAAAAAGACGGGTAAAGGATCTCAGAACAATAAACGCAAAAAGGCAGACCAATACCAGACATAAGATCATCCCAAACTCTTCACCAGCAACAGCAAAAATAAAGTCTGCATGCGCATCAGGAAGGTATTTCTTGACGGTCCCTTCCCCTGGTCCTTGTCCAATAAAGCCGCCATTGATAAAGGCATCTAAAGATTGAGTAATTTGATACCGATCTCCAAATTTGTCTCCTCCCTCAGGATTTAAAAAGTGATCAACACGCCGTGACACATGAGGGAAGAGAAAATAAGCTGCAAATAGTCCCCCAATTCCACAGGCAGCGCCAGAGAAGATCCAAAAGAGAGGCAGACCTGCTAAGAAAAACTCTGAAAACCAAACCACGGTTATCAAAGCCGCCATGCCGAGGTCAGGCTGGAGGAGGAGGAATGACACAATCCCAAGATATAAGCCAATTGCAATCCAATTCCCTGGAAATGACGGATTGAGATGATACTTTGAAAACATCCACGCACATACAACGGCAAAGGTGGGCTTAACAAATTCAGAGGGTTGTATCGACATTCCCCCAATATCAAGCCATCGGCAGGCCCCTTTGATTTCAATCCCCATAAATGTTGTTAGAATCAAGCCAATCGTACTCAAAACAAAAATCATCAGCGCAAGCCGTTTAATTTTCTGAACCGAAAGAAGGGATACGCCAATCATAATCCCAAGGGTGGGGACTAAAAAAATCACATGTTTTTTAATGAAGTGAAAAGAACTCCAATGATGCTGATTAGCAACGGCTGGACTTGCAGCCATAATCAGGAGAATCCCCAAGAGAATAAGCAGCATTAAACTTGCAAGCGTCCACCGATCAACTGTCCACCACCATTGTCCAACGATGCTCGTATTTGTGCGCGCTAAAGAAAGCATGGGTTTTATGATGCCTTTTTCTGTTCTGAGTGAATGATGGCGTTAACATACCCGCAAAAAGCATCTCCTCTGGCTTCAAAATCACGGAATTGATCGAAACTTGCGCACGCTGGGGAAAGGAGAACAACTGCATTCTGCTTTTTACTCTCCAAAGCAAGCCGTGAGGCTTTCTCTGTAGCCTCTTCCAAGGTCTGGCAAATCGTACAGGGGACTTCGCCCTCTAAAGTCAGGTAAAAGCTTTGGGCGGATTCGCCATAGAGAAAGGCGTGTTCTATAAAAGGAAAATAAGGTTTAAGGGATGTAATCCCTCCTTCTTTCGGTCTTCCGCCCAATAGCCAATAAATACGTGAGTCTTGATAACAGGTGAGGGCTTTGGCTGTTGCATCCGCATTTGTGGCCTTGCTGTCATTCACAAAGGTCACATTTTTATAAACAGCCACAACTTGCTGGCGATGGGTAAGGCCTGGGAAAGAGGCAATTCCTTTTGCAATAGCCTCCCCTTCTAACCCCATTGACCTAAGGGCTCCATAAGCGGCTGCTATATTTTGCCAATTATGCTGGCCTTTTAATCGAGAAAAACCTTTTAAATCAAGGACGGGTTGGGTGCGCTCGTAGAGAACTCCATCTTTAACATAAATTCCTTCAGGAAGAGACTTGCAAGTTGAAATAGGAACAACCTTCATTCGACCTTCCGCCTTCAACGCCTCATAAATTGTAAGGCAATGAGGGTCATCAACACTGATCACAAGCGTGTCTTTGGGCGTTGCATTTTTGTAAATTAACTTTTTAGCCTCTATGTATCCTTCCATCCCTCCATGACGCTCTAAGTGATCAGGGGTGATATTTAAAAGGACTCCTACATTGAAGTGAAGACTCGGGGATGTCTCAAGTTGATAGGAAGATACCTCGAGCACATAAGTTCCTGTTTCATTTAAAGGATTAAGATCAAGTGCTGGAATGCCAAGGTTGCCCCCAACCTCAACCAACTTTCCGCATTCTTTTAAAATATGACCAATCAGGCTTGTTGTCGTTGACTTTCCATTTGTCCCTGTAATGCCAATATAGAAAGCCTGAGGCTGACTTTGATACAAAACCTCAAGATCATTCACAGGGCGTAATCCAACCGTTTGGGCTTGGGCCACAAGAGGATGAGGGGCTGGATAAAGATGGGGAATCCCTGGGCTTAAAATTAACTGATCTATACTCTTCCATTCAATGGCATTGAAATCGATAATAGGAAGACCTTGCTCACGGGCAGCACTTCGAACACTCTCTTGATCATCCCAAGCAAATACATGGGCATTTGCCTTCATGAGACTCTGGATGACAGATCTTCCTGTTCGCCCTAGCCCCAGAACAGCAACTTTCTGATCTTTTAGATGATGAGGTATTATCATTTTCTCAACGCAGTTTAAGAGTAGAAAGACCAACTAAGGCAAGAACAACCGCAATGATCCAAAATCGAAAGACAATTGTGGGCTCTGACCAGCCTTTTTTCTCAAAGTGATGATGAATCGGGGCCATTAAGAATACCCGCTTTCCACCGGAAAGTTTAAAATACCCGACTTGAAGGATAACAGAAACGGCTTCAATGACAAAGAGGCCTCCAACAATGGCGAGGACAAATTCATGTTTGGTAATCACAGATACCATCCCTAAGGCTCCCCCCGCAGCAAGAGATCCCGTATCCCCCATAAATACCATGGCAGGTGGCGCATTGTACCACAAAAACCCGAGGCCTGCTCCAATCAAGGCTCCACAAAAAATGGCCAGTTCACCCGTCCCTGGAACAAAAACGATTTGCAGGTAATTCGAAAAGACATGGTTTCCCACAAGATAGGAAATCAAGCAAAAACAGGCAGCAACAATCATCACGGGCCCAATGGCAAGACCATCAAGCCCATCGGTTAAATTGACAGCATTTGAGGACCCTACAACCACGAACACAATAAAAGGCAAATAAAACCAGCTTAAGTTAATGAGGATATTCTTAAAGAAAGGAACAGACGTACTTGTTGCGAGCGAAGGATCTCCGAGCTGCATGGTTCCATAACCAGCCAAGATGGTAATGAGGACTTGAAGAAGAAGTTTATGTCTTCCTGAAAGTCCTTTTGTATTTTGCTTTGTGAGCTTTAAATAATCATCAAGCGCCCCAATCGACCCAAAACCAAGGGTGACGAAAAGGACAATCCAGATATAACCATTGGAAAGATTAGCCCACAAAAGGGTACTTAAGGTTAGGGCAAATAAGATAAGGCTCCCTCCCATGGTCGGGGTGCCTTGTTTTGTCAAGAGATGAGAGGCTGGCCCATCATCCCGAATCGGTTGACCTTGTGCTTGCAAGCTTTTAAGCCATCTGATGAGGGTCGGTCCACAGACAAAACTAATAAAAAGGGCCGTCAGCAGAGCCCCTGCTGTCCTAAAGGTAATGTAACGGAAGAGGTTAAAGAGAACATTTTCATGGCCAAATACAGTATAAAGATAATAAAACATAGAATTTAGCCTGCCTTTTTAATGAAATTCTGTTGAAGATCCAAAAGAGCATCGACAATCGGCTTAACACGCGTTCCGAGAGAGGCTTTAACGCTCACCACATCTCCTGGCTCAATAGCCTGTAAAACAAGAGGAATAAGTTCTAAAGACGTTGGGGCATACCCTCCCCTTATAGAATCAGGAAGGAGTTCGTATAAATGAGCCATGTAAGGACCACAGCAAAACACAAGATCAATCTTATTTTCTAAAAGGGTCTCCAAAAGATCTTCATGGTGCGTGCGGGAGTTATCCCCCATCTCCCGCATATCCCCAATAACAGCAAGTCTGCGCTTACCTTCCGCCTTTCCTAAGACGGCCAAAGTTGCTCTCATTGAGGTCGGATTAGCATTATAACTTTCATCGATAACCGTAAACTCACCACGATAGCGTCTACCACGCCCAGAAGGCGCTTCAACAGTTGCAAGACTTTCAGCTGCTATTTTAAGATCTGCCCCTACCACAGAAACAGCCCCGAGGACACTCAAACTATTCAGGGCCCAATGAACGCCGGGCACAGGAAGGGTATAGGAAATTCTGTGACCTTCAATTTCGGCTTCAACAGTGCTTTTCTCGGACTCTCCCACCCAGGAAAGAAGGCGGAAATTTGCATTTTCAGATTTTCCAAATCCATAAACCTTAAGGGAATGGTCCTTAGCCAATTGAGACAAAAGATCAAAGTGGGGATTGTCTCGATTTAATATAGCAACCCCGCCCGTTTCCATCCCTTCAAAGATCTCAGCCTTAGCCCGCGCAATGTCTTCAACAGAGTTAAAAAAGGCAGCATGGGCCTCAACGACAGTTGTGATAATGGCAATCTGAGGCTTAATAAGATGACTCAGTGGTGTTATTTCACCCGTATGATTCATCCCTACTTCAAAAATGGCAAACTCAGTATCTTGAGGCATGCGAGCCAGGGTTAAAGGAACACCCCAATGATTGTTATAGCTTGACACACTTCCATGGGTCAGACCTTGATCCTTGAAAACCCACTTCAACGCATCTTTTGTACTTGTTTTACCAACACTTCCTGTCACAGCAATACGGGTCGCAGAGCACCTTTTCCGAGCAGCAACACCCAGCAATTCTAAGGCTTTGAGAGTATCCTCAACTTTAAGGAGGGGAAGAGAAGATTCTCCTGGATTCGAAATAAGGGCCGCAGCAGCCCCCTTTCTTGTCGCTTCTTCCAGAAAGATATGCCCATCCCCACTCTCACCCTTCAGGGCAACAAAAAGATCACCCTTCTCGAGAGTTCGAGTATCAATGGAAATACCTGAGCACTCCCATGGATGCGACGAGGTCCCACCCATCACCGCATCAGCAGTTTTTGAATCCCATAGAATTGTCATTTTTTTAGACATTTCTGAACTTCTTCCACATCATTAAAAGGAATAACTTTATCCCCTACCAGTTGATAAGTTTCATGGCCTTTCCCTGCAACCAGAACAACATCTCCGGCTTGCATTTGCTTAAGAGCCGTTGCAATAGCTGTGCGCCTAGAGGGAATTTCGCTTGCTTCTGGACATTTTGCAAGAATTTGTTCGCGTATGTGAGATGGGTCCTCATGGCGCGGATTATCATCTGTAATAATAACCTTATCAGCGAGTTTTGCCGCAATTTCACCCATGATAGGCCTTTTCGTGGCATCTCGGTTTCCCCCACATCCAAAAACAACACAAAGTTTTCCTTTTGTATGGGGTCTGAGCGCCTCAAGAGCAGTTGAAAGGGCTTCAGGTTTATGGGAATAATCCACATAAACACCTGGCCCTGCTTGTTCCAGACGACCTGGAATTCCTTTTAAAGTCAGACATGCATCAACTGCTTGTTCAGCCTTTGCACCACAGGCAATAACAGCAGCAAGAGCTGCCATCACATTTTGAACCTGAAATTGTCCAACAAGGGGAAGGGTAAAGTTAAAGCAGCTATCTTCTATGCAAAGAAACACATCCTGAACATTGGCTTTTGGAATGACTGAGATGAGTTGAACCATGGCTTTGTTTTTACCAAAAGTAATTGGTTGAATGTGACGCTTTTTACAGAGTGCTAAGAGTTGATCATATTCCGCAATATCCGCATTCAAAATGGCATAGCTCTGAGGGCCCATCAGCTCATCAAAAAGACGGAGTTTAGCCTCTAAATAAGCTTCCATGGTCTGATGGTAGTCTAAATGGTCAGTTGAAAAATTCGTAAAAACAGCTGCTTTGATACGCACACCATCCAAGCGATGTTGATGAAGGCCATGGCTCGAAGCCTCAAAAGCAAGGTGGTTGATGTGTTGTTCTTTGAGCCCCTGAAGAATTTTGTGGAGTTTGACAGGATCTGGTGTATTTAACCCTTCTGTTCCCGTAGGCGGAGGCAAGGGTCTTCCTTCAATAATAAGTCCTAGGGTTCCTAAACTTGCAGCAGGAAGTCCCATATGCCGCCATATCTGACGAATAAAGGAAACAGTTGATGTCTTTCCATTGGTCCCTGTTACAGCAACAATAGAGTCAGGTTGAGTCGGATAAAAGGTTGCAGCAAGAAGACTTGCGGTTTTACGAATTTCAGATGTTTCAAAAAAAGAAACTGAGGGGTATCGGTCCTTAAATTCAGCAAGGAGTTTTTCACAAACCCCTTGGGGAACAATAATGGCACTTGCTCCGCGTTGGAGGGCTTCTTCAATATACGCTGTCCCATCGTGTTTGATTCCAGGAATAGCAATAAACAAATCCCCTTTTTCAACCTTTTGAGAATTGGTTGATAGCGATGTGGGGTTCACACCCTTTTCCCATAAAGGCCTTATTACTCCTTCTTTGATAAAGGGACTAAGGTTCACCACTTAATGGCCTCCTCGTTGAGAGATGCAGGCTGGAATGAGCATTGGATTTTCCTCAGGTTGTATTTTCCCCTCATTAGAAGGAAGAACATGCAGAAGGGGAGCCACACGGCCAATAACCTTCCCAGCAATGGGGGCCGCATTCCACCCGGCTGCATTAAAACCATAGGTTTCCTTAATAGCTTGAGGTCGATCAACCATAATAAACACCGCATAACGAGGACTACTCATGGGGAAAGCCCCAATAAAAGACGTTCGGTTCATCCCTTCCTTATAGGAACGTCCCTCAATTTTATTAGCTGTTCCTGTTTTCCCGCCGACTTCAAGCCCCTTTGCTCGAGCCTGCTTTCCTCTTCCTTCAGCAACTACCATGTACATCAACTTACACATGGTTAAGGAGGTTTCCTCAGAGACAACGCGGGTCCCTGGATGAACTTTTGAAGGATCAACTTTGAATAATGTTGGTTGCTGCATAATGCCCTTGTTTACAATGCCTGCAATTGCTCTGACAAGCTGTAATGGACTTATCGAAATTCCATACCCATAAGAGGCTGTAATTGTTGTGGATTCACTCCATTGCTTTGGATAAAGGGGATACCCAATCTCAGGAATTTCTAAAGAGAGGGGACGAAAAAATCCAAGCTTCTCAAAAAATGTCTTTTGGAGGTCACCGCCAACTTGAAGGGCCATTTTTGCAGCTCCAATATTAGATGACTCTGTAAAGATTTGTGCAACTGTTAAAGGAAAATGGGCTGGATGAAAATCCTTAATCCTAAAGCGACCTACCTTAAGGGGAGCGCTCACATCAAAGGTTCTGGAAAGGCTCGAAATTCCACTTTCTAAGTAAAGAGCTGTGTTAATGATTTTCATTCCCGAGCCCATTTCATAGGTTCCAAGGGTAATGCAGTTAAAGAGTTCTTCCTTTGCTGAACCCATTTTACCGACCTGATGAGGATCAAAATCAGGAAGGGAAACCATGGCAATAATCTCACCTGTGCGAACATCCATAACAATTCCGGCCCCCCCTTGGGCCTTGTATTTTTCAATGCCAGCCAGGAGTTCATCTCTTAAAACATGCTGAACACGGAGATCTAAGCTTAAAGCGAGAGGCGCTTTTCCAGATAAAAGGAATTCGTTGAACTTTCGTTCAACTCCTCCCAACCCTTTGTTATCAATATCTGTATATCCTAAAACGTGCGCAAACAAGTTTCCATGAGGATAAACTCGCCGCTCATCCTTTTGGAAATAGATGCCAGGAATTCCCATCCGT
>Ga0206848_1134_pt2 | contig 17215 bp, 13 predicted proteins | sample Alteio_BWOrgCont_18_FD_152635 | JGI IMG/M metagenome (GOLD analysis project Ga0206848, IMG submission 152635) | Enriched cells from forest soil in Barre Woods Harvard Forest LTER site, Petersham, Massachusetts, United States -... | ecosystem: Environmental > Terrestrial > Soil > Temperate forest >...
CAGCAAATCATTTTTATTTCCAGAAACAGGCTAACTGGATAGCAGAAGCCAACATAAGGAACCCATTACCGGTAAAATTTGTGGGGCTCACTACTAATCCATTGCCTGAAAACAACACCGATTTCGTATCGGCAGCACAGAAGTCGGTACCGGCTGTGGTACATATACAGTCGAAGGTAGAAATGCAGGATGCCGGGTATAACTCTGTGTGGAACTATTTCTACGGTAATCCTCATCAATCTGTGCAAGGTATGGTAAGCGGTTCAGGTGTAATTGTCTCGAGCGATGGGTACATTGTTACTAATAACCACGTTATTGACCAGGCCGGTAAAATTGAAGTAACCCTTAGCGACAGGCATAAATATACAGCCAAAGTAATTGGCAAAGACCCTGAAACGGACCTTGCCCTCATTAAAATAGACGCTACCGGCCTTGCAGCTATAGAATATGGTAATTCCGATGAAGCACAAGTCGGCCAATGGGTATTGGCTGTAGGTAATCCTTACGACCTTACCTCAACCGTTACGGCGGGTATTATAAGCGCCAAAGGCAGAAGCATTGATATTTTACCTAACGACCCTTCCAATCACATGTCACCTATAGAATCGTATATACAGACTGATGCTGCCGTTAATCCCGGTAACAGCGGAGGGGCTTTGGTGAATACTAATGGTCAATTGGTAGGTATAAACTCAGCCATAGCATCTAATACAGGCTCATATACGGGTTATTCATTCGCTATACCGGTTAACCTGGTACGTAAAGTAGTGGCCGACCTCTTACAATATGGTACCGTACACCGTGCATTCCTGGGTGTTACTATACGCACCGTTGATGAAGATATAGCTAAATCTGCCGGCCTTAACAATATAAGCGGCGTTTATGTTGATGCCGTGAACCCTAAAGGCGCTGCAGCCGATGCAGGCATTAAGGAAGGCGACGTTATTTTAAAGGTTGGCGACCAGGGAGTGAACGATGTAGCAGGCCTTGAAGAGCAAATAGGCAGGCTAAGGCCCGGTGATAAGACCACTATTACCATAAGCCGTGATAATAAAACCGAAGATATACCTGTATTGCTCCATAACCCGGACGTTACAACAAGTACTGCTGCCCCTTCTGAGTCCACCATGGCTTTATCGGCCCTTGGCGCATCCTTTTCAGCCGTTCCAAAAGATGAGCTTAGTAAGCTTGGCATAAACAGCGGGGTTAAGGTTGTAGATTTACAGGACGGCAAGCTCAGGAATATAGGGGTTGAAGAAGGCTTCATTATCACTAAAATAGACCATCAGAAGGTTAGTTCGCCTGCCGATATTGAGAAAATATTGCAGAATAAAACCGGTGGAATCCTGGTAGAAGGTGTTTATCCGAACGGTATGAGAGCATACTATGCCTTCGGAGCATAGACTGGCAAAGGGTTGTAAAAATTCAGGGGAAAATGTATACCCTTGAAAGCATTTTTTTCCTAAATTTGCAAAACTGAAAAAACAGCCTTTTAACACATTTATCTCGATACATGAGACAACTAAAAATCACAAAATCAATTACTAACAGGGAAAGTGCTTCCCTGGACAAGTACTTGCAGGAAATTGGCCGTGAAGAGCTTATTACCGCTGAAGAAGAGGTAATTTTAGCTAAGAAAATACAGGATGGCGACGAAAGGTCGCTTGAAAAACTTACACGCGCCAACCTCCGCTTCGTGGTTTCGGTTGCAAAACAATATCAAAATCAAGGACTTAGCCTGCCTGACTTAATTAACGAAGGCAACCTTGGACTTATAAAAGCAGCCAAACGTTTCGACCCTACAAGGGGATTTAAATTCATCTCCTATGCTGTGTGGTGGATCCGCCAGTCTATTTTGCAGGCGTTGGCCGAACAATCCCGTATTGTGCGCCTTCCTCTTAACCAGGTTGGTTCATTAAATAAGCTTAACAAAACATTCTCGCGCCTTGAGCAGCAATTTGAAAGAGAACCTCTTCCTGAGGAGCTTTCTGAAATACTGGAACTGCCAATGGATAAGGTAAAGGATACCATGCAACTTTCCGGTAAGCACGTATCGGTTGATGCTCCTTTCGCCAACGGCGACGATAACAACAGCCTGCTCGACGTATTGGTGAACCACGATTCACCACGTGCCGACAGCATGCTGATTAAAGAATCATTAAAAAGAGAAATTGAACGCTCCCTCTCCACACTCAGCGAAAGGGAAAAAGAAGTAATCAAACTCTTCTTCGGGTTAGACGTACCACACCCGCTGACATTGGAAGAGATTGGCGCAAAGTTCGACCTTACCCGCGAACGCGTTAGGCAAATCAAAGAAAAGGCCATACGCAGGCTCCGCCACACTTCGCGTAGTAAACTATTAAAGGCCTATTTGGGATAGCAAAATTCAAACTTTGCTGTCATGTGTTGAAGGCCCCTGGTATAACAGCCAGGGGTTTTTTATTGGTAGGCGCGGGCCTTCTGGCTCGTGCCATATAAATTTAATTCCCCGGCAAGCCCGAAGGGCTTAAATGTGGGTAGCCACCGATGAAATCGGTGGTGCAAGAATCAAACAAAACCCAATGCAACCCCTAATGGAGAATGTGCCGACCTATAAAAATATTTCGCCCTTACAGGGCTTCGATATTTTACATTCTTATTATTTCGAAGGGCTTCACCCTTCGCTGTATTATTAAACCCCTTCGGGGCTAAGCAACCTCTGATAATGCCTTGCAAGGGCAAAATATATTAGCATCACCGTTTTATTGTACGCCATCAGGGCTAAACATTATTTGGCATGCCCTGTAAGGGCAAAATATATTAGCGATGGGTATAAAGCCCATCGCATTAGAAAGGAAGTCATTAAAGGCCTGTAAGGCCGTAATAATAAATACCCGGTATCTACCATAGGCTTATTTACATTTGCAGAATTGGCTACATTGGCAGGAAAGTTCCCATTATGAAAAAGCTTTCTCTTTACCTTATTGTAGCGCTTTATGTCCTGGCCGTGATAAATCACTTCATCAATACCCATTTCTATGAAGCCATTATGCCCACGTATATTGGGTATCATACTCCATTGATTTACATAAGCGGAGTTTGTGAGATAGTACTTGGCTTACTAATGCTCCCTCTATCTACAAGAAAAACTGCATCTATTTTAATAACACTGATGCTGGTAGTTTTCCTCTGGCTGCATATTCAAATGCTAATCGACTACTGGCAAAGCAACGATAAACATCTGTGGCTTGCCATAGTAAGGGTACCGGTTCAATTCTTTCTGATATGGTGGGCGTACACCTTTACACACAGTACAACAAAGCAATAAACTATTTGCTTGATGACATCTTCTTCACCGTTGGGCGAAGGCTGCGCCTTCGTCTATATATTCAGGTAGATTATACTCTACCATTATATCAAGTCGAAGATACAATCTTCGACTAACGGGGCAATAAACTAGCAGATAGAAGCTAAACGCAGCTTTGCACCTATTAGAGGTGCTTTAGAAATTTAAGCAACTGCAAATAAAGTGTTAGCAAAAACCTAAGTATATTAGTATTACTTTTGTAGGATAAAGGTGTTTTTATAAGTCATATTTATGATTCATGTTTATAGCTAGTTAAAATTCTTATTATTTAGCAAATTCCTTCTTAGTCAAAATTTTACATGTAAAATGAGCACTGAAACGAGATGGCGACAACGCTACGAAAATTATAAAAACGCATTGGAACAGCTTAAGTCAGCTGTTGAAACAGAACTAAAAACGGATCTCGAACGCGAAGGCATGATACTTCGATTTGAAACCACGATCGATTTGGCTTGGAAAACCTTACAGGATTTACTGCAATCAAGGGGTTACATTAATGTTGTTGGACCAAGACCAGTTCTACAGCAGGCTTTTAAAGACAATTTGATAAGCAAAGGGGATGAATGGAAAGAGATGCTGGATAGTAGAGTGCGGAATGCCGGCCCGTATAGAGAGGACGCATCGGTTGAATTATCAAAGAAAATAATTAATTCTTACTATCCTTTGCTTGAGGAATTAGACATTGTACTTGCTAAAATAAATAAAGAATAATGTTTATAGGTTTGTCTGATAAAAACTGTACACTTATTAAGAATGTATTTTCTAATTTCCCAAAAATTGAGAAAGTAATTGTATTTGGAAGTAGGGCATCAGGAAATTATCGCCCAGGTTCAGATATTGACTTCGCAATTATCGGCAACGAACTGGACTTTGATTACATCACCAAAATAAATGTAAAACTAAATGATTTAGAGTTGCTCTATAAATTCGATATTGTTAATTATTCTACTTTAAAGAATAAAGCCTTGATTGAGCACATAGATAAATATGGTGTATTATTCTTCGAAAAACATCCAGTCATTAGAACTTAGGGATTTAAGCTTACAATTTATTTTCTTAGATTATTCTGAATTCATCTAATTGTTTTTGCAATGATTCTGTACTTTCCTTAATAATTTTATCAAAATCTACTGGATATGGTGCACCAATCTCACCGGGAAAAATAGATGCTTTTGATTTCAGAATTCCTTCATATATAGCAACATGCCTGAAGTATTCTCTTAAATGAATACTAAGGGCATCATCGAATTTTGCTAAGTATCTATACTTAATAATAATATTCATAATCTCTCTGTGATTTTTCAATATAATATCATTTTCTGTATAGTCGGCAATACTTTTATCTATCTGACTATCTTTTCTTTTAGCGAGTATTAATCTCCAGATTGATTCATTTTCTTCAAGTCTGGTCAAAATAGGCCAATAAAAATTTTTTAGCTTTTCTTCCAATAAAGCTCTTTTTCGTTTTTTTGCATCAATAATAGCACCATAAATAGTTTTTGCAATGTAACCTAGGGCTGCGATGAAAGCGGGAATAAGTAATGCGGCAAAACCATTAGTTGTATCAGGTTTATCTTGATGGCAACTTCCAAAAGTATTTATAGAAATAACGGAACAAAAAATTATGGAAATGAAACCTTGCTTTCTCATTAGAAGGAGTTTGCGATAAAGTATCTCAAAACTAATAAATATTATGCCATAAACGGAAATACCTACATAGTCGCTTACATGTACCAAGCCCAGCTTAGCGTCCACTAGGGTGGCTATTGGGTTATGTGGTCATATTTAAAAATATAATCCACATGTGTTAAAGGAAATAACCTGTCAAACTTCATATGTTTGACAAAATAGAGTCCTTTACTATAGCCCATTGGCACAATAACTCTGCCGTTGTCTATTTTATATCCCCCAGGATGCAGTAGTATCTCATCTTTTAGCTTAACAATATCATTATATATTACCCTTGCCCTTTTATCGTATATAGGAATTTTACCATTTCGATTTTTTAAAGCTGCCTGTTTTTGTCGATACATAATTCTCTTTTCGGCTCTTGTTATCCCCTCCATATTAAGACTTATACCATACTCTATTGGCTCATATGGAATATTAGTCCACCAACTATTTAACGTAACAGCATTAATAAGCAACAAAGGGCTTATCTTAGAATCTAAAGATGTAGATACTCGAAATGTTATAAAAAAACTAAAAATCTTAACTGAACAGAATACCCCCTTTGCAGGGATGTTCAACAAAATAGCGCACAAATAAGTATCCTTCATAAATTCCCTCTCCCTCAAAAACCTCTCAAATTCACTTAATACATTTGCATCATTAGTAAATACTTCAGAAAGCTTTGTAAAATCTGAATTGAGTAAGATCTTAGCATATTCACGAGACAGCTTATCATTTAGGAATGAAGGAAAATATGTCGCTGTAAATTCATAGCCAATTTTCAAAGCCTCAAGGAATATTGGCTCTAAACTGTCGGAGATTTCATAGTTAATATTTGGTCTTGTTTGAATCTTCTTTAAATCTCTAAACTCAATATGGTCAGGTTTAATGTCAAATTTTTTAGCATATGCAAGCTTTGCATCTTCAATTGAGGTAAAGTTTTCATAATCAAAAGACATTTTACCCCAAAATCCACCTTCCCCTCTTACTGGTTTTTCAAATTTTGGAATCCTTTTGGGCTCAGGCATTCCTTTTTCATTAAAAATGATATAATGCTCATTACCTTCTTCATCTTTAAATTTTCCTTTTAGAGGGTTAGGAATATTTATCCTATCCCCTCTTTTATCTTTTCTCCAAAGCTGATATGCCTTTCTCCAAAGCAAAATAGCTTTGTTTTTAACGAAAGGAGCGTCAATATTCTTTCCAAAATATAAATTACAATCTGAACATACATTTGTTAACTGAAAAGCCCCTCCAATTGCAGCAGGAAAAACATGTTCGTTAGTAAACTTGGTTTTCTTCTGCCTACAAATAATACACTCTCTTTCCATTTTACTTTACTTAAAGCCACCTAGCTTCCTTTCTAACTTCTTAAGGTAGTTACTATCTACTTTAAAACCAAGCCCTTTAGCCATATTAGCATATTGAATAGCATGGGGTTCATCGCCCAGGGAATCGCAGGCAACAGAAAGGTTATAAGCCGCAACTGAAGATACCCCTGATGTATTAAATTTCAGGGCATTTTGCCAGTCAGCAGAGGCATCTTTCATTTTGTTTAACCCAAATTCAGCCACTCCCCTGTAAAAATAATAGTAAGCGTTATTAGGATTAACAGCCATAAGTGCATCGTATTGTAATATACAGGGCAAATACTCCTTCTTCTGCACCATGTCAAAGCTCTTTTCCGATAGCATCTTCTCAGCTTCTCCGCTTATTCTGTATGCTGTAATAAAGTTTTTAACCGTACCGGCAGTATCATTCAAACATGCGCTGGTAATTGCAATATCAACATAGGTTTGAGTCACATTGGGCTCCGAACGCAATGCCTCCGTAAAAGCATTCATTGCACCTTTATAATCCCTTCTTTCCCTGTAAATATTACCCACCTTATCATATACATGAGCATCGGCGGCCCTTAATTCTGTTAGTACGGTATAACTTGCCAGGGCTTTATCAGTATCTTTTATATCCATATAATAATTACCTAACCACTTATATGAAAGCAAAGCGCGGTAAGGGTATTTCTTTATGGCATCAGTCAGTAATGTTTCGGCATTGTGCCAGGCATGAGTGCGCTCTGAGCATAAGTAGCCAAACCATATTGAAACTACGGATACAAGAACCAACACCATTACTTTAATTACCGGAAAATGCTTTACCAATTCATTTAACAAATACATAAGCATAAAGAAGAACCCTATATACGCCACATACGAATACCTGTCGGCCATAATAGCTGCACCGCAGGAGATAAACTGTAAAACAAAAATCAGGTTGGTAAGCAGGAACCCTAAACCAAAAGCCACAACATTAAAATACTTGCGATAGTATTTGTACGTAATAAAAAGTGGCGCAGCCAGTATTAATAATGCTATCCAAGGTGCTGCAGGGTATATAAAAGGTAATGTATGGTCAGTATACCTATAAGGATAAGGATAAAAAGTTGAGAGGTAAGTCGGGTTAAAAACTTTGGAGACATACATCACAAATCCGTAAGAAGCATACATTGTTCTTTCTCCCCAGGTCAGTTTACTGAAATCAGCTATAGCGCCTGTCCTGTTTTGGGTATAAACAGCATACGCGCCACAAATAAGCGCAGCAATGAAAAAGGGCGCCTTTCCCCAAATCTGTTTCCATGTCAATTTGCCTGAAAAGAGGAAATCAAGACATAGCAATGAGACAGGGAACACCACTGCCATTGGCTTTGAGAGGCATGATAAAACAAATAGCCCGAACGTGAACCAATACCACTTCATATTACGACTTGCATGGAACTTGAGATAGGTTATTAATCCAACCAGGTAAAAGAAAGTGTATAATACATCCTTTCGCTCCGCGAGCCAGGAGACAGATTCCACATGCATGGGATGAATGCCAAACCACAAGGCCCCGAAAAACGCAATAGCAAGTGCGCCACTCTCATTAACCTTAAGCCTTATAGCCAGCATAATGAAAAGCAGGAATACCAGTATAACATTGGCTATGTGAATGAGTATATTGGTTAAATAATAAGTCTCGGGCCTTAACTGTGCAAAGTGGTAATTCACCGCCAGCGAAAGCATGGTAAGCGGATGGAAATTATTCTTGGTAATATCTTCAGTAAATATAGCCTTAAGGTTAGGCGCAGTAAAAGCTCTTATGCAGGTATCGTTGGTAACGTAAATATCATCGTCCCAATTCGAAAACTCATTGTGCAAGGTATACCGGAAGCAAACAAACGTAATAAGGGCAAGTATGCCTATTGCTATAAGTCTTTTATTTGTGAGTAGCTTACCGGTCATATTACAAATAGAACGCTGATCTTTATGATTGCTTATGATTTACTGTTCTGCGAATATCTTAATAAATCTGCGTCATCCGCGTTCCTTTGGTTTCCTGATTAATAAATTTATTCCTTCTATAGCAAACGCAACAAGGAAGGCGAGATAAATATATTTCTTAGGCAATTCATAATGAAATGCTGAAGAGACAAGTATCAACCCCACCGCAATAATAAAGCATAGCGCAATAGTTTTAACACTGCGGTATTTATTTATAAACGTGCTTATTTTACCCGACAGGTAAAGCATAAAAATCATACCCAATACTATAGCCAGCGCCATAATTACAAAGTTTTGCATTATACCAATAGCAGTGAAAATAGAGTCGAAGGAGAATAAAATATCAACCATAACAATTTGCAGAATGGCATTCTTATAAAATGTTTTGTGGGCGTTTTCAACATCTGCCTTCTTGTTTAAATGCTTTTTCAATTCTCTTGCTGTATTCCACACTAAGTAAACCCCACCGACAAAGAAAAGTTCGTCGCGTATGGTAACGGTAAAACCCTTGATAGTAAACAATACGGTTGTTATTTGTGAAAGCCAGATAAGGGCAAATAACATTACTATACGCATTACCAATGCCAGGCTGAGCCCGGTAATTCGTGCCGGCAGTCGTTTCTGCTCAGGTAATTTGGCTATAACAATCGATATGAAAATGATATTATCTATCCCCAAAACAAGTTCCAAAACAGCCAGTATTAAAAGGCTGGCAAGGCCGTGCAGGGTAGATAGTGCTTGCAGTTGTTGGGTAATATTCATGCTTATGCAAAGGTAATATTTGATAGCTTGCTTATAAACCCCATTTTGTTAAGTTTGTAATACTATGCAGGCAGAATCTGAAACCATAACTATAGAGCCCTCTATCAAAGGAAAGATTGATGAACTCAATAAGGCATCCTTCGAATCGCGCAACAGGGCACCGGAAGATTCAATCTCCTTTGCAAATGAAGCGCTGAGCCTTGCCGAAAAACATAATTACAAAAAAGGTAAAGCCGATGCGTTAAGCAATCTTGCTTTTCAGGACATTCAGTTATCGCAATTGGAAAAAGGACTGGAATTATTACTTGCTGCCATACCTCTTTTTGAAGAATTACAAGATGACGTAGGCATGTCGAACGCTCAATATAACCTGGGTGTATTACATATGCGTTTTGCCAACTTCACCCTCTCGGTTGAAGCATTAAATAAATGTATTCAGATACGCGAAAAGCTGGGCGACATGGCAGGTCTGGCATCCTGCTATTTTCAAATGGGCTTTATACACCAGATATTCGGAAACCTGGATGAAGCGCTTGAGATGGCTTTAAAAGGCCTTGATATAAGGAAAGGACTGGGTGACAGGCTAGGAATTGCCGCCTTGCAAAGCCTGATTGGTGACATATACACACGAAAAGGGAACTATGAAGCCGCACGCGAAAACCTTTACGAGGCTTTATCTATGAGGGGAGAAAAAGAAGATTTCAGGGGTTATTTTTCAAACCTGAGCAAAGTAATGGAGCTGCATATTGCATGCCATGAACCTGAAAAGGCGCTGGATTGGTTTAATAAAAGCTTTCCCGTTGTTGAGGCAAGCGGAGACTTTTTCGGTATGATGCGTTTTTACCAGATAAGAGGAAAAGTTGCTTTACAACTGGGCCATACCGCCGAGGCCCTGGATTATTACCTGAAAGGGCTTAAAATTGCCGAAGAGAAAAATTTCAAATCTATTATTTATGAAATCTCTCAACTGCTGTCGGACATATATGAACATCTGGACGATTCAAAAAATGCGCTTGCCTTTTACAAAAAATACCATAAACTCAAAGAGGAAGTACTTAGCTCACAATCGAGCTCGCAGTTAAAGAGTATACAGTTAATGAACCAGATATCGGCTTCAAAGCGCGAAGCTGAATTGGAAAGAGTAAGAAATGTGGAATTAAAGAACGCATTCGACATTATTGAAGAGAAGAATAAAGACATTACCGATAGCATACACAGCGCTTTACGCATACAACGTGCCATATTGCCCACTAATGAAGAAATAAATCGGCTGCTCCCTGAATCGTTTATTTTATTTAAGCCGCGCGATATCGTCAGCGGCGATTTTTACTGGATATCGGAAATAGGCGACAAAACATTGTTAGCGGCTGTAGATTGTACAGGGCATGGTGTTCCCGGCGCGTTTATGAGCATGATTGGCAATGCTTTGCTGAACCAGATAGTAAACGAAAAACGCATTACCGCTCCCTGTGAAGTATTGTTCCATTTAAGGGAATCTATTATCCGTTCGCTTAAACAAACAGGCGCCATTGGCGAAGGCAAGGAAGGAATGGACATTGCACTTTGCGCATTAGATAAGAAAAATAATGCAGTAGAGTTCGCCGGGGCGCACAACCCTCTTTGGATATTCAGGAAAAACGGTGAACTTGAAGAAATAAACGCCGATAAACAGCCCATAGGCTTACAATACGATGAATTGAAGCCATTCACTAACCACACTATTAAACTTAATAAAGGCGACAGGTTATACATATTCACCGATGGCTATGCCGACCAGTTTGGCGGGCCTAATGGCAAAAAATTCAAATACAAACAACTTCAGGAGAAGCTGTTAACTATAAGCCACTGCCCATTAGCAGAACAAAAGTCAATACTGGAAAACACATTTGATAACTGGAAAGGAAACCTGGAGCAGATAGATGATGTACTTCTGATAGGCATTGGGATTTGAAAACACCTGCTGAGATTAACTTTTAGTTAAATCGAAAGTATTTTACCATTTCCTTCGTTTTACCATATAAGGTAGAATATTTTCTGCCGGAAAAACCATACCTTTATATCATGATTCTGGTGCTATCATGTTAGGCTACTCAAAAATATATGAATCCTTTTCCTCGCTCATCTCATTTTCTGAGGCGGAGTTAGGCGCATTTATTCCGAAACTATCCATTAAGAACTATAAGAAGAAAGACTTCCTGTTAAAGCAGGATACCATCTGCGATGAAATCTTCTTTATTAACTCAGGCCTTACCCGCAACCTGATGGTCGGGCCCAAGGGAGAAGAAATAACATTGCATTTTACAATTGAAGGAAACTACATTACTGAATACGCGTCTTTCCTTAAAAATAAACCTTCGAGCTACGGTATACAGGCGCTGGAAGATGTGGAAGCCGTTATTATAAACCGTGAAGCGCTGGAGTTTGGCTACGAGTGCATAAAAGATGGCAACAAAATGGGCAGGCTGATTGCTGAACACTATTTTATGATGCTCAGCGACCGTATAGAAGAAATATACGCCGACGATATATTGGCAAGGCTTGATAAGCTTAACGAATGTTTCCCCGGCATCCACCAGCGGGTGCCGCAACATATGATAGCCTCATACCTTGGCGTTACCCCCGTACATTTAAGCAGGTTAAAATCGGCACAGCTTCAAAAATGATAACATTTGTTATCGTCCGTTACGGCGGTTATGAAGCAATTTTGTCCCGGTTTTAGTAACCATTATATGAAAAAACCCCTACTCATCATTTTTGCCTTGCTTGCCACGCTTGGCATGTATGCGCAAACGCCTACACAAAAAATACACGGCATTGTAACCGATGCCCAATCACAATCGCCTATACCGGGAGTAACGATACGCCTGCTGCATAGCGATTCATTAATTGGCACTGCCACCGATGTTGATGGTAATTACACCTTATCACACGTACCTATAGGCCACGTAAGCCTTGAATTCTCTATATTGGGTTACAAGCCTGTCATACTTAACAACGTTATTCTCGACATAGGAAAAGAGGGTATTGTAAACGTTACCATGGAAGAATATGTAGACACACTGCATGAAGTTATTGTGCATAGCGATACCAACAAACATAATCCGTTAAACGATATGGCCACGGTAAGCGCACGCGCCTTTTCGCCCGATGATGCAGGCCGTTATGCCGGTTCGCTCGACGACCCCTCCCGCATGGCCACTAACTATGCCGGCGTAAGCGTAGCCGACGATACCCGAAACGATATTGTAATACGTGGCAATTCGCCCCTGGGCCTGTTATGGATGTGCGAGGGAATTGATATTCCCAACCCCAATCACTTTGGTACACTGGGCTCTACAGGAGGGCCCGTGAGCATATTGAACAACAACACACTCGATAAGTCCGACTTCCTTACCGGGGCTTTTCCTGCAGAATATGGCAATGCGCTGGCAGGTGTATTCGATTTGCGTTTGCGTGATGGAAATAATGAACGTGCTGAGTTTACCGGGCAAATTGGTTTTAACGGAGCCGAACTGGAAGCCGAAGGGCCGCTTTCCAAAGGGCCTTCAGCCCCTTCATATATTGTCGATGTACGTTATTCTACCTTGTCGTTCTTTCATGTGCTGGGTATTAACTATGGCTATGCGGCAGTGCCGCAATACGAGGATATCTCCTTTAAAGTAGATATTCCCATGGGCGTTAAAGCAGGCAGGCTATCTATATTCGGGCTTGGCGGGCCAAGCTATATTGCCGTATTAGCATCGCAACAGGACCAGAATTCATTTAACCTGACTCCATTTAATGAAAACACCTATTTTGGTTCAACTATGGGCGTAGTAGGCATTTCATACAAGTATTTCTTCAATGAAAATACTTCACAAAGCCTCACCCTTGCCGTATCGGGCCTGCAAAACGTAACAGAAATAGACACCGTATATGGTAATAATTCAACCAAGGTAACCTACGGCCAAAAGTCTACGGCCCTAACCTACTCCGCCTATTATACCCTGAATAAAAAAATCAACTCGCGCAACACATTAAAGTTTGGCGCCATGGCCGATATTTATGATAACAACTATGCCGACAGCGCCCTGCACGACAGCAATTATGTGTATGGCACAAAATACACCGGCGTTAGCGCTTTGCTGCAATCTTATGTTGAATGGAAACACAAATTCAGTGAAACCGTAATATTGAATTCGGGCCTGCATTACCAGGAATTTACCCTTAACAATAGTATGGCAGTCGAGCCACGCATAGGTATTAAATGGAATTTCGCACTTAAACAATCTATTGGCCTTGCAACGGGCCTGCATAGCGAAATGCAACCCATGAACGTATATTATTACCAGACTGATTTTAACGGCTATCAAACAGCCCTGACTAACATGAACCTCGGGTTTTCAAAAAGCGCACATGTTGTATTGTCGTACGATTACGCCTTTGCCCCCACCTGGCACGCTAAAGTCGAGACTTATTACCAGTACCTGTATAATATTCCCGTTCAAACAGCTCCCACTACTTATTCGGTGCTGAACATTGGCGCATCGTATTACGACCCTCCGGTAGACAGCCTTGTAAATAAAGGCACGGGGCGCAACTATGGCGCGGAGCTAACCATTGAAAAGTATTTCGACAAAGCATATTATGTGCTGGTTACAGGTTCTGTGTACCAGGCAAAATATACCGCCAGCGATGGCATTGAGCGCAACACAGCATTTAACGGTAACTACACATTCAATGCATTGGCCGGGGGCGATATTAACCTTGATAAATCGAAGAGAAAAGTAATTTCAATAAGCGCCAAGGTAAATTATGCCGGTGGCAAGCGCTATGTGCCGGTAGACCTTGCCGAAAGCGAGTTAGAGCGCATACCTGTATACGATTACAGCGATGCATACGTAAACCGCTACCCCGACTATTCGCGGGTTGATTTAAAGGTGTCGTTTAAGCTGAATGGAAAGAAAGTAACACAGGAATGGGCCTTTGAAGCACAGAATATTTTTAACCGCCAGAACATATTCCAGCAACTATATAACCCCGATTCAAACAGCCTTGAGACTGATTATCAATTAGGTTTTTTCCCCCTGGGTTCGTACAAAATAACTTTTTAGTGCTGTTTGAAAAGATTCCTCATTATATTCGGAATGACAAGTGATTTGAAAACGGAAAGATTGGGGCGGCGGCTTCGCCGCCGCCCCAATCACCTCCAATATTTGAACCCTGTCATGTCGAGCCTCCAGAGGCGAGACATCTAATTCCATGGTTTTTAGTACACTTTTAACTTTTTAGTAAAAAAGTGTTAAAAAAGTTTGTATCTGTATAAAAATGTACTACATTTGTATTCACAACATCGTTCATACAGTATATAACACATTATAGATAATGCTCTTCTTTGAGTGGTGGAAGAGCAATAATGGCCGGAGTTCCAGAGAACAACCTTCTCTACTCCGGCCTATTTTTTTGGGGAAATTCGCCCCAACCCGATAGCTATAGGTATCCTAAAGCAGCTTTATACGGAACATTGAATTAACCCCCAAAGGGGTTTCACGTTTATAGCAACATATTACCCGGATATGTACGACCCCTGCGGGGTCGAAGAATTTGATTTATTATTTTATTTCTATAAACGTAATATGCCTCTGGCATCGTGCTTGAGGTAATGGGTAATCTGCGATTCTCCAAAAAAACTTTTTTAAATTGTGCCTGAGCACAAAACTTAACTAACCTATTTAATTACAAAACTTGTCCGCCTACTGGCGGATCAAATACCTATTTAATCCCTAATCACAGATTAGCGCTTACGGGGAAACCTGCCCCAAACCCCTAAAGGGGCTTTGAATGTGGAATTTAAAATAATAAGAGAGCTTCCTTATCAGCCCCTTCAGGGGTTGGGGCAAACACAATACCTGCTGACGTATTTAATAGTTATTTAATTCCGGCCTTACAGGCCTTTAATATGTATTGTTGTTACCCGCGATGGGCTTTACCCATCGCTAAGATATTTTGCCCTTTCAGGGCATTCTTAACAGTAGTTAGCCCCAAAGGCTGCTTCTCCAATAATTAGAATTGCCCCGATCGTTAGCCCCGAGGGGGCGTAATAAAACAGCGAAGGGTGAAGCCCTTCGCAATAATAAAACGATAAATAGTAAAAGCCCTGAAGGGGCGAAAGAACAAGATATAGTATGTTAAGCCCTAATTACAGATTAGCGCTTACGGGGGGGGGTTATCTTTCTATAATTAGCTTTTTGACTATTGTTCCATTATTTAACTCCACGTGCAAAGTATATATACCTTGTGGCAAATTACTTAAATCGAGTGTAAATTGTGAATTACCAATGGCACATTGTAAGGTATAAACCTCTTCCCCAAACATATTGTACACAATAATATGACCGAATGATTCTGAATTGGCAGAACATTTTACAGTGAACTCTCCATTGTTGGGGTTAGGATAAACCTGTATCCCTGAAGCCATGCTTATACTATTATTAATCCCTGTTGGAAGGCTACCTGTATTAAACCCATTTGAAAATGAACCAGAAAGTATTGAAGAAGTATTCCTGTATTTAATTTTTGCTGTTGGTACACACACTCCCGACGGGTTTACAGCCTCTACAAGGTAAATAGCGCCAATAGGTGGCAATGTATCATGGTATGTGAAAACCGTATTAGATACAGAATCTATTTGTTTCAACGTATTCATAGACAAACCCCTGAAAATACGATACTTCGAAGGGGTAAACCCTATATAAGGTGTCCAGTTAAGAATATAAACATTCGTTCCCGAAGTGGTGGTAAGATAGATAGTTGTATGTGGTGAACTTAGCGACGATTCGCCGCAGGAATCAACAGTAGATATTTCATACGTTTCAGGGCCATTAAAAGGAAATGATGTTGTGTCTACGTATTCACTAATCTCACTCAAAGGTTGTTTATGAATAAGCGTAAAACCAGATACTGTATCCTTATATACATTATAAAAACCGCTACCGGTTGGGGAATTCGTACGGCCCCAAATTACTTCGGCTTTATTATTTGCAGTATCCACTGTCACTATACATATTGGTTCATTGTAGCTATTACTACAATAGCTTTTTCCGCAGGGTGCGTATTCTGTAGCATCGTAATTCGATGAACCAGTTGTACCCAGTAATGGTTTATATAAGGTATTGCCGGTTGTAGCTTTCACAGTATAAAACATTTCATTTCCTGTAACAGTATCTTCTCCAACCGTAAAAAACTCCAAACTGTCCTGTGAAAATGTTGGAGTAGCATCTAGAACACTGCCCATATTGGGGATATTACTGACAACAGTAATTGCACCTGTTGCAGGATTCAGCTTACAAAATCTACCGTAATTTATTCCATATATATATTTAGAAACTGTATCATACGAACATCCGTAAAGGTTTGTGTCCTGCAATTTATATACAACTTTGCCAGTAGTTTCATCCAGGGCATAAAGCCATTCGGTACCTGTATTGTCACCCATGAATATATAATACCTTCCATTATCAATACCAACCGTGGAAGTGCCGCCATAAATCCCATTCATGCCTGCAATACTGTCCAAAATCATTACCTGACCATTGACCTGATTTATTGTAACTAACGAAAATGTATAATTACCAAGGCTATCAGATGTTGACTCAATGCCAAATATTTTTTTCCTCTTAATATCATAATGAATATCAGATAAATTTACTGAATCACAAAGTGGTTGATACATCAACTTACCCGTATTATAATTTACTGTATAAATACGAAGAAGACTTCCTAAAGACGTATCACTGGCAAGAAACACATAATAACTACTATCCGGTTCAATTGTAGATGCTCCACCGTCAAGAAGCTGGGCACTAAAAATAGTGTCTAAAACGGTAATAACCCCTGAGTATTTATCTACCATAACCAATGACCAATCTTTTCCGCTATTATTAACAAGTCCATATTCAGACGAGCATTGGCTTTTTGCGAATGAAAACCAACACATCATTATTGACAATAAAAGCAGCTTTTTCATAAAGAGTGATTTCATGTTAATTATTATATAATCTTATAAAATAATCTCACGTAATTAATTTATTCTTTTTCAAATATATGTTTTCTTTCAGGATAATCAAATATCTACAGC
>Ga0206848_1139_pt1 | contig 17053 bp, 15 predicted proteins | sample Alteio_BWOrgCont_18_FD_152635 | JGI IMG/M metagenome (GOLD analysis project Ga0206848, IMG submission 152635) | Enriched cells from forest soil in Barre Woods Harvard Forest LTER site, Petersham, Massachusetts, United States -... | ecosystem: Environmental > Terrestrial > Soil > Temperate forest >...
AATGAGGTCACAACATCGAAAGCACCTGTAAAAGAAGGACTTTCAATTGAAAAACTTAAAGAAATTCATCGAAACTTAACGTCGTTGAGTCAATCCCGGACTGAGGATTCTCGGGTTCGATTTAAAAGAATCATGAAAACTGAACTTCTGCCCTATTTTAACCAAGGAACAAATGAAGAATCAGAAAGAGTTCGATTCACTTTTCTCTATCATTTTTTAAGAAGTGTTGTTCCTTATGATTCTTATTTTGATTCAGAGGTTTCTCAAGAACAGAAAGATCTTTTTTTGGAAACTGTTAGAGAAGGCAGCCCATATTCACAGAGCTGGAAAAATATATTCTTTTTTTCCTCCATTTCCTTTCAAGATAAAGAATGGTTAGAAAGAGAAAATACGAAGCTTAAGAAAGCATTAGCTTACTCTGAAGATTTAAATAAGAATCCTTTAAAATATGACCTTGATTGCGATTTTAATATGTATTGTAGGGCCCTTATGAAAGAATCTGAAGAAAACACACAGATGATTTCTTGGGTTGAAGATCAGTATTTAAAAAGATTTGATATGGAATTTTTAATGAAAGCTGACAGATATCTCAGAACTCATAAAAGCCGATATGATGATGTTGTCTATCATCTCCTTTATTCTCGGCCCAATGAAGAGAGAGAAAAGGAAGAAAGAAACTTCCGCTTGCTTGCAGCTGCCCACATCTATGTTAAAGCCAGAGAAAAAGCTACTCCAAGTGAGTTTGGTAAATATATCATGCCTTCCTTTAATCCGAATGAATTCACCCATGAAGCAAAAGAAGTTATAAGATTTGTAGAAAGTAAAAAGTAATTCCTTAGAACTGAATCGACATTCATCTCTCTCCATTATAAAAAAGAAATGTGCAGGGAAATCAATACCTTCACCTCTCACCTTGTGTGAGAGGTCACTCGATCCGGCTACGCCTATGGCATAGCTGGGAGGCGGGAGAGAGGTATTTTAGTTATTAGTAATTAGAAATAATTTTAAAAGTTTTTTTAATTTGCACTTATTTTCTGCTTCTAAATTCTAATAAATAATAACTAATTACTAGAAAAGCCCCCTCACCCGGCGCTACGCGCCGACCTCTCCCACAAGGGGAGAGGTGAAAACATTTGATTTATCTATGATTTTCATGAGATGACCCCATCAAAATAGCGCCTACTCCAGCAACCGCTGCCACCAGCCTTTACGGCTTGAGGCTTTCTTCCGCTCCCGATGTGGGGGGGCGTCTAATTTTTCTTCCCCTTTGGGTGATTTTCCTTTTCCCGTATTTGCGGCTTCTTTGTGTTGAGGCGCGGAACTTTCTACACTTGATGAAACTGAGAGCGAAGGCGAGGCTTCAGAATGATGGGCTCTTCCTTCAGAATGAGCACTATGCTCCTTTTCCCGATGAGGCTTCCTTCCATATTTTCTGTATCTCTTGTGAGGACGTGGTCGCGCTCCTCCATCCTCTGCCATAGTTGGCTGGGGAGTTGATTCCGGAGGGAGCTGCTCAACAGATGGTTTGTCCACAAAAATATCACCTTTTTCTTCAGCCGCTACAGAGGCAGGTGAAGGAGCCTCTTGAATCCTGGCTCGAGGACCACGTCCTTGTTGGTCAAATCGCCGGTTCTTTCCTCTTTGTTCATGCCCTTTACCCCGTCGTTGAACCTCCTTAGGCCGACGTATAGGCTCAATTGAGCTGATTTCTTCAGCCTCAACAAGCGGAACTTTCACTTCTTCAACGGCAGGCTCACGGCGCAAACGAACGCGTTCAATTCGATAATCAGGAGGAATTAAGGAATCATCTTTTGAAAAGCGGATGGTCATTTTCCATCTTTGTTCAATGTCTTGAATTTGCTTTCGTTTTTGATTCAACATATAAAGAATAATAGGTGTCGGAACATAAACAATAATTTCACTGACCTTTTGTTGAATAGCCTCTTCCTCAATACCCCGGAGAACATGGAGGGAAGATGATTCAACTGAGCGAATCATGCCTGTACCGCGACAAGAATGGCAAGGAATGCTCGTGGATTCAATAATGTTTGGGCGAAGACGCTGGCGAGATAGCTCTAAAAGACCAAAGGGACTAATACGTCCAACTTGAACCCGGGCCCGATCATGGCGCATGGCGTCTTTCAGGCGGCGTTCAACGGCCTCGATATTTCGACTTTCATCCATATCAATAAAGTCAATGACAATCAGGCCTGCCAAGTCACGCAGACGCAGTTGGCGCGCGATTTCTTCGGCCGCCTCAAGATTTGTTTTAAAAGCAGTTTCTTCGATATGGCGCTCGCGGGTGGCTTTTCCTGAGTTCACATCAATAGCAACAAGGGCTTCCGTCGTCCCAAAGACGATGTATCCCCCGGCCTTGAGCTGGACGACTGGATTATGCATCGCATCAATCTGCCGCTCGACACCAAATTGATAAAAAAGAGGCACACTATCATTGGCGTATTGCTTAACCTTTTTGGTATGGCTTGGCATAAGTTTGCGAACAAATTCTTTTGCTTCCTTGTATCCTTCGTCCCCTTCAATGAGGATTTCTTCAATATCCCGGGAGTAGTAATCTCTGATTGCCCTTTTTACCAGATCTCCTTCTTCATAAATAAGACTAGGAGCAATGGAGTGAAGGGTTTTATCGCGGATATCATTCCACAAACGCATCAGGTAATCCGAATCACGCCTGATTTCAATTTTACTCCGCGCCATCCCAGCTGTCCGGATAATGAGGGACATGGATTCAGGCAACTCAATTGACTCAATGATTTCTCGCAGGCGCTTCCGATCACCAACATTTGTGATTTTGCGCGAAATACCGCCACCTCGAGCCGCATTCGGCATCAAAACACAGTACCGCCCTGCAAGGGAAAGGTATGTGGTGAGTGCAGCGCCCTTCCCGCCCCGCTCCTCTTTTGAGACCTGAATGAGCATGATTTGGCGGCGTTTGACAACTTCTTGAATCTTATATTGACGATGAGGACGATGCCTTTTCGGACGATCGTGAATTTCCTCCACATCTTCGCCCCCTAAGATCTCAACTTCATCGCTTCGAGGATGCTCCTCCACGACCTCATCTAAGGATGGGAGGGACTCCTCCTCAGCCATCAAGGATTCACGATCTTCGATCGGAATACGATAGTAATCGGGGTGAATTTCATTAAAAGGCAAAAAGCCGTGGCGATTCCCGCCAAACTCAACAAAGGCCGCTTGCAAGGACGGCTCTATGCGGATGACTTTCGCGAGATAGATATTGCCCTTAAGCTGTTTTTTCGTCGTTGTCTCAAAATCAAATTCTTCAAGACGGTCATTATTTAAGATTGCCACCCGTGATTCTTCGGGATGGGAGGCATCAATTAACATTCTTTTAGCCATGGTCCAAACTCCATACTAATCCTCAAAGAGGATGTTGTTGGCCGTCGGAAACCGTGGACGATTCGATTAACTTCCTTCAAACCTCATGGATAAAGGTATACATAAAGGCAATGCGTGACCGCGAGGAGATGGACTCGGGTGAAGAGTGTTCCTATGTAAAGTCTCATTCCTGAATTGTTCTCGTATGGTCATCGTTTTCAAAATCGAACCTATCATTGGTTTCGTCATGCGTTATTCATTCAAATCTTTCTTGGCGAGTGACACACAATTAGGGCTCTAATCTATTCTTGTTTTTGGCCCAGAAACCACATCTTTACACCAAGAGGCAATTTATATAAGTCCAGCATAGCCTTATCTTCGACAGAATACAACTTTTTTATGGCATCTTATTGAAAAAAGAGCAAAAAAATAAACCATGCTAGAATTGGAGGGCTTTCGGTAAAACTCCGCCAAACATTTTTCTTTATATTCAAATAGATATTAAAGCTATTCCTTTAATAATTTATCAAATCCGGCTTTTCTGAGGGCGTCTCGAATTCTTTGAACAATATAATGTTTAAAAACTCTTTCTCCCCCACTCTTATGGGTCGCAGACATGGTAACCACAGGTGGAAGCTCAATAATAGTTCTCTCCCCATCAACCCAAAGATCAATTTGCTCAGCCTTCATTTTGGAATGATTTGCAGTTGCTCCTTTGGGAATAAATCCAAAAAACTCTAACAGGGTCAAGGATTCATCTACATTAATAGAGTTAATATTTTCTGCATTCAGAAGCGTATCAAGGACCTTCAGCCGCCGCTTGTGAAGTTCACTTGGAGACTCTGTGGGAGTTGAAGAAGAAGGTATCTCAGAAGGCTCAGAAGATTGTTTTAACTTCTTTGTAGCTTTTTCAAGAGCGGGTTCTTCCTCAAAAAAACCATTAAGACTTTGAATGAAAAGCTGCCCTTCATCAGGCCGCGTCTTCCTTTTTTCTTTCTTTCGAGGGAGGGCTTCTTGCTTTAATTCATTTTGCAAAACGGGTGTATCCTCAAGTTTTTCTTCAGGTTTAGGAGGAGGTGGTGGTGTCATTATCTCTTCAGGAGGGTTTTTAATGTTTTTTTCAGCAACTTGTTGGTTGGAAGTATTTTTTTGTTCAAATTTAGGTGTCTTTCCTTTTGATACTTGTTCGGGCTGCATTTCTTTTTTATTTGATAAAAAGATAGCCTGGCCATTAGATGACTGCACCATTTTTTGAATCTCGTCCTTTCTTGCGAGTTCGTTCTTCTTTGGCGCAGCGTTTTCGTGCTCTTGTTTTATTAATCCTTCAATTGTTTGATTTGCTTGATTACGATATTTTTGAATGACATCACTTACTCTTTTATTTTTTTTTAGATTTATTTGATTTACATGGGGTCGGAGAACTCTAAAAATGGAAATAAAATCTTGTAATACGTAAGACTCATCATCCCCCGCAACCATTTCTAAAAAGAAACGCGTGTACGAATTTTCCTCTGAAGCCATTCTTTTGGCATGATTTTGGAGAGATCCATATACTTTTTCAATTTTAGAAGCAATTATATCATAAAAAACACACAGATCACGGGGACTCGAAAGATCAACCTTATGGACTAGCCCCCCTGGAACTCCAGGTGTCTGGGGGTAAAGAAAAAGAGTATCAACTCCAGGATTATTAAATAAATCTATGATTTTTTTGCTTTTATTAGCAAAAGTCGTTCTCCACAAAGTATCAAACTCCTTTGCCTTTTGCCTGAGAACGTCTTCTGAAGAGGAGTCATCCGAAAAATGGTGTCGCAACAGAGAAATGTCTGAATTAGGCGTTGGCAAGATCCAAGCAACTGTAATGTCATCTTTCGTTCCTAAAGTCGTTACTTCATTCCCTTTTTCGATTTCTTTGATCTCATCCTTTAAAAGATTTTTTCGGCTCTTACAGATAGCCTCGATGTATCTTTCAAGATGTTTCGCCCGGATAGAAGGATCGCGTTTTGGGTCTTCAAGATCTAGGATATTAACTGCAGAAACATTATACATGTATAATGCAATGAGGATAAGAAATAAAAATACCTTACGAAACATATAAAAACCCTTTATTAAATATAGAAATATTTTTTATATAGTTTTCTTTTTTATGCAAGTTTTTTCTTAAAATAAAGCTCATGCAATTTCCTTAGAATTTTTTTAAGTCTTTTGTCATAATAAAAGTGAATAACATGAGCGGTTCTTGATTAGCATGCTTCCAGAGATACTCCATCCTCTCTTCTCACCTCTGACCACTTTAAAAGGGGTTGGACCTGAGCTCTCTAAAATACTCAAGCGGTTAGGCTTACAGAGAGTTGTGGATATGCTTTGGCATCTTCCAAGTGGTATTTCTCATTTTCCTTTAAAAAAGTCACTGAGAGAGTGTCGCTCAGGTGAATCGGTTGCCCTCCTTGTGAGAGTTGTTGATTATGATGCCCCTTTTCGAGGTCAAAAACGTCCTTTTAAGGTAACCTGTGAGTGTGGAGGTGACTATTTAGACCTCACCTTTTTTAAAGCCTATCCTCAATCAATCAAGACGCGACTACCCCTCGGTGAAGAGCGTTTGATTTGTGGAAAACTTGAACGGTTTTTGACAACCTGGCAAATGACCCATCCGGAAAAGATTGCACCTTCAGAAGTGGCCTCATTTTGGAAGGAAAAAAGTCCAATTTATCCACTCACTGCAGGGCTTCTCCAGTATCAAGTCCAAAAGATGGCCCAGATGGCATTAAAACGTCTTCCTGACTTACCCGAATGGCTCCCCTCTTCCTATAGAACCCTCTGGCCATCATGGAAGGCGGCACTTGAAAAAGTTCATACTCCCCAAGGCGGGGCTGAACTTGTCTCAACCCATCCTGCCCGGGAAAGACTTGCCTTTGATGAATTACTGGCGGATCAATTGGCCCTCGGTTTAGTGCGTCGTTTTCAACCCAAAGGAAGGCCTATTCTTTCTCAAGGAGTGTTAAAAGATAAGATTTTAAAGGCTTTTGGCCATTCCTTAACGCCAGGACAGGAGGCTGCCCTTAAAGAAATTGAAGCCGGCTTAGGAAGTCCTTCTCGAATGGTTCGCCTTCTTCAAGGAGATGTTGGCTCGGGGAAAACACTTGTGGCTTTCCTGGCCATGGCCCATGCGGTAGAAGCCGGTTTTCAAGCGGCTTTTTGTGCCCCTACAGAAATCCTGGCAAGCCAACATGCCCAAACTTTGCAAGCTTTAGGCAGTCAGGTGGGCATTGAGGTTGCTCTTCTCACTGGTCGGCAAAAAAAGAAAGATCCTCTTTATGAGGGCCTCTCCACAGGTAAAATTCACATCGTCGTGGGAACTCATGCCTTGTTTGAAGAAGCCGTCCAGTTTTCTAACCTTGGGTTTGTTGTCATTGATGAGCAACATCGTTTTGGGGTGGAACAACGTTTAAAACTTACCTCCAAAGGAGAAGCTGTGGATGTACTCGTGATGACAGCAACCCCTATCCCTCGCACCCTTTGTTTGACAGCCTTTGGAGATTTAGATGTTTCGCGTATTCTCGATAAACCCCAGGGCCGCAAGCCCATACAAACACGCGTTTTAGGGCTAAACCGATTAGAGGAAGTCTATACAGGGCTGAGAAACCTGATGGGAAAAGGTCATAAAGCTTACTGGGTCTGCCCTCTTGTAGAAGAATCAGAAGTTCTTGACCTTGCAGCTGCTAAGGACCGATATGAGCACCTAAAATCCCTCTTTGGAGAAGATAAGGTAGGTCTTGTCTATGGTAAACAAAAAAGTGAAGAAAAGGAAGCCGCCTTCAAGGCCTTCAAAGAAGGGACATGCCAAATCCTTGTTGCAACCACCGTGATCGAAGTTGGCATTGATGTCAAAACGGCCAATGTCATGATCATTGAACATGCCGAACGCTTTGGACTGTCCCAACTTCACCAACTTCGTGGCCGAGTTGGAAGGGGAGAGGAAGAAGCCCGTTGTCTTCTCCTTTATGGCTATCCCCTTTCGGAGATTGCTAAGCGCCGACTCCAAATCATGCGCGAAAGTGATGATGGATTTCGTATTGCAGAAGAAGATCTTGTCTTACGAGGAGGGGGTGATATTCTTGGCACAAAGCAGAGTGGACTTCCTTCATATAGACTCGTAGACCCCTTAAATTGTGGCCCCTTACTTGAAAATGCCTATCATGTTGCTCAGGATTTATTACGGGAAGATCCTCATCTTCTTTCTCCCCGCGGACAAGCTGCCCGCTTGCTGTTGTATCTATTTGGACAAGATAAAGCTATATATTCCATGAGATCTGGGTAAATTTTAACCAAAAATTAAGAATTGGCGGGCCTTTCAAGAAATTTTTTTTCGAATTACAGTAATCATTAACCTATTGATTTCTAATACAAAACCTTCCTCAAAATGGCCCTGGCAGCAGTTAAAATTAATTTTTTAATCAGAAAAGCTTGATTTAAGAAGATTTGTTTATTATTCTAATCAAAGTCTCTCCTATTAGGGAGGCAAGTTTAACTAACAAAGAAGGAAAGAAATATGACTAAAGGAGAACTTATTTCAGCCGTTGCTAAAAAGGCTGGTTTAAAGAACACAGAAGCTACAAAAGCTGTAGATGCAGTTATTGAATCTGTGATTAAGTCTGTTGCAAAAGGAAATGATGTCCGCCTCGTTGGCTTTGGAACATTTTCCGTTGTGAAGCGTGCTGCTCGTCAAGGTCGTAATCCACGGACAGGCGCTCCTCTGAAAATTCCTGCGAGCAAAGCTCCAAAATTCCGTCCAGGTAAGGAATTCAAGAAAGCAGTTGCTTAATTAACTTATTAAGCAAATGAATCAAAAAGGATAGGGCTTATTGTCCTATCCTTTTTTTATGAGCATTATACCAATTCCCATTCTTCCAATGAGGGTGTCAGACTTTGGACTCGGGGTGCTCACGTATTTGAATACGCTCCGCGCTCCGCGCCCCTCGCCTCGTCTTCCTACGCATTGTTTGAATGCAAAATGGTATGACAAATCCTGTTCAGGTTTATCTTCACTTCTTTTTTCAAGTCGGCTATAAAAGGGCTATGAACACTGATGTTTTTCACTGCGATGGTCAGGATATCCCTTTAAAATATAAACCCAGCCCCCGGGCGAAGCGCCTTTCACTTAGGCTTTCCCCAAAGGATGCTTCCCTTGTCCTTACGGTTCCAGCCTCCACCAGACAAGCCCAAATTAAGGCATTCTTAAATAAATGTATCCCCTGGGTGAGAGGCCAACTTAAAAAAGTCGAAACGCGACTTACCATTGAACCAGGAGCTCAGATTTCCCTCCATGGGACTTTATTTCAGTGTTTAAACGATCCTTTGAGGCGGAAGCCAGCACTTTGTGAAATGACGCAAACCTTTCACCTTCCCTCGCGCTATGACCCAAAAGATCTTCATAATCTCTTTAAGAAATTGGCTGACAAAAGGCTTACCCCCTATGTTCACAAAGCAGCTGCTTCTTTAGGGCAAAAGGTTGAAAAAGTTACCTTTCGAGATACGAAGTCCCGCTGGGGGAGTTGTTCAACAACCAAAACCATTTCCTTAAGTTGGCGCTTGATCTTAGCACCTCCCGAAGTCGCATACTACGTCTGTGCCCACGAAGTAGCTCACTTGATCCATATGAACCACAGCCAAGCCTTCTGGAAGGTTGTGGGAGAGTTATGTCCCGGCTACAGAGTCCATCGAGCCTGGCTGAAGGTCAATGGTCCCTCATTGATGAGGGTGTGAATCACTAGATCTAACATTCTTCAAAAAACATTCAATTTTCCTCTTGAAAATCTCAAATGAAAGTGTAATATAGTAAAGTAAGACTTAGGTTGTTTTTAAAATGGTTTCTTTATCTCTTATTAAATTCAAACTATTCACAGTTCTCAGCATGGTGTGTATGGGGCTTTTCTCCCGATTTGTGCTGGGATTTCCAGTCCTTTTACCGCAAAACGACCCAAACTTTTCAGGCCGATTTGACTCTCCTCAATTTCCTGATAGTGGAAGCCGATCTTCCTTGCGGTTTTTACCCGCGTCTCGCCTCAACCAAAAACGCAAAGGGTCATATAAAAATGGCAAAATGCTTGAAGAAGAAATGACTCTATTCCAACCAAATCTATATGAATCTCATTTTGATTTCATTGGGGAAATTATTCATCAAGAAAAGCATTCAGTAAGTTATTAAATCCGAGTATAGTTATTAACTAAGGTCCCGAAAAAAATTATCTCATTTTTTTAATGATTTTCTCCCATCCTCTTATTTTTATTAGAAAAAAAGAGAAAAAAATAAATTTACAATTTGTTAATTTCTATGTTAACTTAAGGAGATAATAACCAAAAGGGAGAAAACCAAATGAAAATTTCAACAATAACAAGTATTTTAGCTTTAAATCTTTTTGTCATGGGCACTACCGCTATGGCTATGGTGGAGGAAGAAACGACCGACGCCTCAAAAGCACCTACTCCTAAGTATGTCTTTAAGCAACAAGAAGTGACATTACAGGCGATTTTTGATAATACTGTCACTCAAAAAGATAAATCCATTGAAGTTGCCACCAAAGAAGGAACCTGCGAATACCACCTTGTGGGTCATGTTTCAGTCAAGCAAGCTCCCTGTGTAAAAGTTTCATATGAAGTTGACCTTCAAGAGAATAGCGGATTTGCTGTTGGTGTTTTGACAGGAGATCAATCAACATGGATGAGAAATGTTGGGTTTTCAACCCCTGGTGTTCATAAGGGAACAATAGAAATTGAAGATCCTAACCAAGATAATGTTTGGCTTGTTTTCACAAATAACTTAGCAACAGCAGGTATTTCGAAATTTAAGATACTTAACTATGCTGTGGAAGTGGGAACAGATCCTGAAGATCTTTTAACAGCAAGCATTATAGCAGCTCAAAATCCTGATGATTACAAGATTATGGTTAAAGCTTCAAAGAAAAATGCTAAACCAGAAGATATACAAAGGGGTCAACAACTCAGAGAAAAGCTTATAAGCCAAGCGCTTGAGAAAGATAAGGTAAAGCAGGAACAAGCAAAACAAGTAGCAACTACTGCACAGAAAAAAGCCGGTAAAGGATTCTTTGGTTGGCTTTTTGGCACCAAATAACATTAATTTAAAAAGAGAAATTTAATTCCTCACCTCCCTTCGGGGAGGTGAGTTTTTTTATGAAGGACTCCCTTTAAAAGTTATACACATTAATCATCTTATTTGATTTTTATCTATTAAAGATAATCACGTGCTCCCAAAAATTAACAGCTTTACAATAACTCAAAAAAATCTTGACACCTTTTTATAAAAAAACTAATTAGACAGAGAAAATTAACATTTTTAACTTAATAAATTCTCTATGATGAGGTATCCATGAAAATTAAAATTATCTCTCTCTCTTTTATGATAGGTGTAGCAGGCTCTGTTGCAATGGCTGCAAATAGTCTTCAACAAACTACTCCCAAAACCCCTTCTCAAAAAATAAATGTAACTCCAGCAATTACCTTAAAAGATCTAGGGCTGACTTTTACCAGAGCTGTTTCTGATACCCAAGTAACTCAGGAAAAAGATAATGTTATCAATGTTACTACTAATGCTCACCCATCTGCATATCAACTTATGAGTAATCCTATTTCTGTTAGTAAACCTAATATATTTAAAATCACCTATGAAATAAACCTTACAAAAGGGGGTTTTGGCGTTGGTCTTTTATCCGCAGATCAAAGTAAATGGGTCGTCCATCAATCATATAATACTCCTGGCACTGTCAAAGGAACAATTGAGCTTCCTAAGGGAAGTAAAGAAAAGACGGTTTATTTAGTATTCGACAATAATGAACCCAAGGGTCGGCGTTCAACTTTTGAAATCAAGAAAATTACTTTAAGTAAATAACGAATAATCTAAAATCCACTAAAAAAGCCCCTTAAAGGGGCTTTTTTTATGCTTTTAACCAAACAACTTCTTTGCCCTTTTTTCAAAAGAACTCAACATTTGGTCAAAGGCACTTTCGAATACCATTTGGGTTGCTCCTTGAAAGAGGCGGCTTCGAAATTCAAAGTCAATAAAAAAGTCAATATTCGTCCCGCGATCGGGTCCTTCCTTAAACACCCAGTGATTATTGAGGTAATGAAAAGGGCCACTAATATACTCAACATCAATGCGGGTTTTAGAGGTTAAATGGACTCGGGAGCGAAAGGTTTCTCTCATAAACTTATACCCAACACTAAGATCAGCGAGTATCTCACTCTCAGATCTTGTGAGAATACGAACAGCCGCACACCAAGGAAGAAATTCAGGATATTTCTCAATATCCGCCACCAAATCATACAACTGACCAGGACTGTAAGGAAGATAATGTGTATGAAGGCGAGTTCCCATATTAGGTTTTGAGTTGCGCTTCTCGAGCAGCTTTGAGCTGTTTGAAGTCATCCCCTGCGTGATAGGAAGATCGCGTTAAAGGAGATGCAGAAACCATCAGAAATCCTTTTCCTCGCGCCATACGGGCATAATCATCAAATTCATCAGGATGAACAAATCGATCAACTGCATGATGTTTCGGGGTAGGCTGAAGATACTGACCAATGGTCATAAAATCAACGGATGCGGCCCTGAGATCATCCATCACCTGATAAACTTCGCTTTTACTTTCACCCAACCCCACCATAATCCCTGATTTTGTAAAAATAGAAGGATCAAGGTCTTTGACTGTTTGCAATAATCGCAAGGAATGGAAATAGCGCGCGCCGGGGCGCACTTCTGCGTATAACCGAGGAACTGTCTCCAAATTATGATTAAAGACATCAGGCCTGGCTTTAACAACAATGTCGATCGCCCCTTCTTTCCTCAAGAAATCAGGCGTTAAAACCTCGATGGTTGTCTGAGGCGCCTTTGCTCGAATCGCTTCAATCGTATGTGCAAAATGAAGCGCCCCCCCATCTTCCAGATCATCCCGATCGACTGACGTCACCACAACATGATGGAGCCCCATTTCAGCCACAGCAGCCCCGACCCTTTCAGGCTCATGAGGATCAAGGAGATCAGGCCTTCCTGTTTTAATATTGCAAAAAGTACAAGCGCGTGTGCATACACTGCCTAAAATCATGACGGTTGCATGCTTTTTCGCCCAGCATTCTCCAATATTAGGGCAGGCTGCCTCTTCACAAACCGTATTTAAGCTTTGACGGCGCATGAGATCCCGGGTTTCCTGGTATTCTTTCGAAACCGGCGCTTTCACGCGTATCCAATCCGGCTTTTTAAGCTTTTGTTCCACTATTTTTAATCACTACTGTTTTCACTGCCACTACCCTAATCCATCACTCTTCAGAGACGCAATAATAAAACACTATAAGTACGACTCCAGATCAAGCGAGGAAAATTCTCCCTGATCATTCATCTTTTGAATCTTAAATCCCTGCTCACGAAGAAGATTTAAGATCCCCTTCTTTCCAAAGAGATGATAACACCCCACCACAAAAAGGGGCTGAGGTTTTGCCTTATGAAGGTGAATTATCTTTGGCAACCACTTAAGGTTTCTTGCCCCCGTTGATATTTTAAAAGGCCAGTCTCCTTTTGGTTTTAAAGCCTCTATATCACCTTCCCGGTAGGGAGCCATAAGTTTATCCTTTTCTGGAGAGGTTTGATAATTGTGCCCTGTCTTCAGATAATAAGCATAATCTTGAGTTAAGATTTTCCGAAACACCTCTAGGTTTGGGACATCATACCGAATCAAGTTCATGGCTGATTCCAGAGTTTCTAGGGCATGCTTTTCAGAGTTCTTAAAATGTTTATGCTGAAGTTCATAATCCATCCCAAAATGTGATGGAGAATTATACTTCAGGAATGCAGCCCAATATTCCAAGTCTCTGACTTTTAACTCGGGATGGAAGGCTTGAATCAGGGGTTCAAATTCTTTCACAAGATAGTCTTGAAGCTGGGAACTGAGCTCTTCGAACCAAGGTTCTCCTCTATTCTGGCGAAGGATGGGAAGTTCTTTTAAACGCTCTTTTGATAAGTCTGAAAAGGTCTCGAGTCCTTCTAACACAAGGGTTTTGGAGGATAAGAGCTTGTCCTTTACAAGAGGGGAAAATTCACTCAAAGAAATGGAATGACAGGATCCTAAGAGGAGACTCTCCTTTCCCTCATAAGAGACCTTAAAAAGTAAGGGATCGGTTATTTGTGCAAAAGCTGGAGAAATGCATAGGAAAAATAAAACAACAAGTCTTAACACCATGAAAAACACCCTCTTTATTTATAAGTATAGACTTACTTTATAAACAAAGAGGACGTCAATACTGATTTATAATATTTTTATATTTACACCCACTCAGCAACCGGCTCATGAGGCGGGGGTTCTGGGGCATGGGAGAGCGATTTAAAGGCGTCTTGAATTGAATCTACGAATTTAAAGCATTTTCGATGCTCAGGTTTAGCAAAGTGTTGTTCAAAAATGTTGTTTGTTAACTCCTGAAGGGGCGACCAATAATGGTTAATGTTAATGAAGATGATTGGTTTTTCATGCAATTTTAACTGACGCCAGGTAATCAGTTCAAAGGTTTCATCAAGGGTTCCAAAACCGCCCGGAAGAACCATAAACGCGTCAGAGTGCTCAAACATCAGGCGCTTTCTTGTATGCATGGTATCAACCATATGAAGTTCTGTAATGGCCCAATTGGGATCTTCATATTTTTTAAGATGATGAGGCATAAACCCAATTACACGTCCCCCATGCTTCATCACCGCACGAGAGACTTCTCCCATAAGACCAAGCGCCCCTCCTCCATAAACCATGGTCATATGGTGCTCTGCCAGCTTTTGCCCTAACTCACTGGCCGCTTTGAGATAGAGTGGATCTAAACTCTCATAAGAGCTGCAATAAACCCCAACTGATTGAATTTCTTTCATGTGTTTTACCTTTGCGAAAGACAATAGCCAATTCTATGGAAAAGCGCTATAAAATCTACAACGTTTTTCACGGAGGACCTATGAAGAGTATTTTAGCCCCTATCCATCCTGCAGGATGGCCATTTATTCTTCTTTTTATCGTCATTACATTAATTGTCATCATGTTCTCTAAAACACTCGGATTTATCTGCATTGTGTTAACAGTCTGGTGTATTTATTTCTTTCGGAATCCTCGGCGTGTTACGCCTATAGGGGAAGGACTTATTATCAGTCCGGGAGATGGAATCATCACTCAGATTGAAAAGGCAACGCCTCCTAAAGAACTGCATTGGAAAAAGAAACCCCTCAATCGAATCAGCATTTTCTTGAATGTTTTTGATGTCCATGTAAATCGCATTCCCATAGACGGGATCATTACAAAGGTTCATTACCATCCAGGAAAGTTCTTTAATGCTTCACTCGATAAAGCAAGTGACCATAATGAACGTAATTCGATCATTGTAAAAACACCCTCAGGCCAAGAAATTCTTGTGGTACAGATTGCAGGCCTTGTAGCGCGTCGTATCTTGTATACCTCAGAGGAAGGTCAAGAAGTCAAAGCAGGCGAGACTTTCGGAATCATCCGATTTGGAAGCCGTGTGGATGTCTATCTTCCTGAAGGAGTTAATCCCCAGGTGATTATAGGACAGCGAATGCTTGGTGGAGAAACAATTATGGCCGATCTTCACTCCAAGGCCCCTGCTCGTTTAGGAGAGTGCCGCCCATGAAAACACTATCCAAACCACAGGCCCCTCCTCTAGTTCGCATCATCCCAAATGCCATTACAATTACAGCGCTTTGCACCGGGTTGAGTGCCATCCGCTTTGCGCTCCTTGAGAGGTGGGAACTCGCCGTTTGTCTGGTGATCATTGCAGCCATTTTGGACGCCCTTGATGGGCGGATTGCCCGTTTTTTAAGAGCCGATAGTCACTTTGGAGCTGAACTTGATTCTCTTTCTGACTTTATTAGTTTTGGGGTCGCGCCTGCTGTTGTAATTTATCTTTATAGTCTCAATCTCTGGAAAGGAACTGGCTGGGCCATTACCCTCTTCTTTTCAACCTGTATGGCCTTGCGGCTTGCACGGTTTAACACCAGTATCGATATGCCAAAGCCTGAGTGGGCAAAACAATTTTCAGTAGGCGTCCCTGCACCGGCTGGGGCCTTCCTCGCCCTATTCCCTCTCATGGCCAGTTTTGCCTATGAAGAATCTTTTCAAACTTATCCCCTTGTCTTTGCCGTGAGCCTTCTCGTGAGTGGGCTTCTCATGATTAGCCGAATTCCAACCTTTGTTTTAAAGAATAGCCGCATTCCTCACCGGTATGTTCGCGTTCTTCTTGTGGCTGTTGCCATCTTTATGGCAACTCTCTTCAGCGTCCCTTGGTGGACCCTCAGCATTGCTGCAATTTTGTATCTCTTCTCAATCCCTATCAGTTATTGGGTCTATCGGCAGAGGAAGAAAGGGACGTAAGTATTTCGAATTTATCATGTTCCACAAAGGTCCGGGAAAAATTATAATTAATTCCCCAATTTGGTCATCCTCGGGCTAGAAGTCCTTGCCCTTGCGAAAGCGAGGGCTTAGGACTTCTTGACCCGAGGACCTGTATAGCTCTTGAGGTCCTCGGATGAAGAAAAGCTACTATTTTCCTGCGGAAAATAAAGCTTTTCTACTCCGAGGATGACAACTTTAGGGGGTGAGTACTTTTTCCCAACCAGCAGTGGATCTTGTTTCAGGTTGACATAAAAATTCTAGATGACATGGATTGATTCTTTGATAATTTTATCCCGTAGGTGGGGGTGAAGGGCTTCTTCAGTTACAAGATCAACTTGTGATCCAAGTAATCCTTCTAAATGATCTTTAAGCTCTAAAAAAGTAAAGAGTCCCAATGGTTTCTTAAATGACACAAGAATATCTATATCACTACCCTCTCTTGCCTGGTTCCTTGCATGAGACCCAAACAAGGAAAGAGTTTTGACACCATAGTGTTCAAGTTCTTTTTGATCTTTCATAAGACATTTTAAGACATCTTCTTGTTTCATGGCATTCCTAAGAACTCATAATATATATTGCTGATTAATCATATCACAATTAATTGAATTCGGAGAAAAATTATTTACTCATCAACCCTATGGTCACAAAAAAACCCCCTTTCGGGGGTTTGATTTACTTATCTGCGATCTCCGATGAGACGCAATAACATTAAGAAAAGGTTGATAAAATCGAGGTAAAGTTGGAGAGCGCCAAAAATCGCTTTCTTTCCAGCAACTTCTGAAGAAGTCCCTTCAACATACCCTTCCTTAATGGCTTGGGTGTCGTAGGCTGTAAGCCCTGTGAAGATAATGACCCCAGCAATGGAAATCATAAATTGTAGCATCGTACTATGCCAGAAAAGACCAACAAGAGATGCAATGATAATCCCAATAAGGCCCATGAAGAGGAAGGATCCCCAAGCACTTAAATCTTTACGGGTGGTATATCCGTAAAGGCTCATGGCCCCAAACATACCTGCTGCAATAAAGAAGACCCTGGCAATACTTTCATAGGTATAGGCCAAAAAGATCACGGAAAACGCCACACCATTCAGAGCCGCATATAGCCAGAATAGTATTTGTGCTGTCGAGTATTGAATCGCATTAATTCTAAAGCTTATAAAGAATACAAGAGCCAAAGGCGCAAGGATAAAGAGCCACATCATTGGCATAATTGCATGAAGGAGTGCAGGTGAAGACACAACCAAAAGGGCAACG
>Ga0206848_1140_pt1 | contig 17031 bp, 15 predicted proteins | sample Alteio_BWOrgCont_18_FD_152635 | JGI IMG/M metagenome (GOLD analysis project Ga0206848, IMG submission 152635) | Enriched cells from forest soil in Barre Woods Harvard Forest LTER site, Petersham, Massachusetts, United States -... | ecosystem: Environmental > Terrestrial > Soil > Temperate forest >...
GATTCTTACCGTCAATCAACTGCCCATCATGGGCGACCCCAACCGCGTCTCCGTCCACGAATTTCCCGGCGGTCACATGTTCTACACGCGCGAAGCCAGCCGCGTCGCCCTTCGCAAAGACGTGATGGAAATGTTCAGCCAGCACTGAGACCCAGTGCCGTCCGTGGCGAAATCGAGGGGCAGGGAAGTCTCCACTGCAATGCGGTGCTCTGCCCCCCTTTCTTCATCACGGCTGAGGAACGGCTCCAATCGCATCCAGCTCCGCAATCGTCTCCGCGGAAAGCTTCAGCGTCGCAGCCTGCAGATTCTCGCGAAGATGCGTAACCGACGATGTCCCGGGGATCAGCAAAATATTTGGCGAGCGATGCAGCAGCCACGCCAGCGCCACCTGCATCGGCGTGCGTCCCAGCGCTGCCGCAGTTGTGTCCAGCACCGACGACTGCAGCGGAGTGAATCCCCCCAGCGGAAAGAACGGGACGTAAGCAATGCCTTGCCGCGCGAGGTCGTCGATAAATCCATCGTCGCCGCGGTTGGCAACGTTGTAGAAATTCTGTACGCACACAATCTCCGTAATCTTCTGCCCCTCCGCCAGCTGCGCCGGACTCACGTTGCTCAGCCCCAGATGCCGAATCAGTCCCTGTCTCTTCAATTCCGCCAGCACCGTCAGCGGCTCTTCTATCGACCCTTCCGAAGGCCCCATGATTCCGCCCACCCGCAGGTTCACCCCATCGAGCCGCTCCAGTCCCAGGTTGCGCAGGTTGTCATAAACCGCATCCGTCAACTCCTCGCGCGACAACGCATGGTTCCACGATTGATCCGCTCCCCGTTTCGCGCCCACCTTGGTCACAATCACCAGGCCATCCGGATAAGGATCGAGCGCCTTCCGAATAATCTGATTCGTCACATGCGGCCCATAAAAATCACTGGTGTCGATATGGTTCACGCCCGCTTCCACAGCTTCGCGTAAAACGGCCTCCGCCGCATCCACGTCCCGCGGAGGTCCCCACACCTGCGGCCCCGCCAGTTGCATCGCGCCGTACCCCATGCGATTCACGCTCAACGATTTGCCCGGCAGTGTGAAACTCCCGCCCAGGCGGCCCCTCAAATCAGTCTGCTTCGCCATTCCATCTCTCCTCTGCCTTGCACCGATTGTGCCGTCCCGTGTTAGATGAAGAAGGCTTCAGCTTAGGAGTTCGCATTTGCCTCAGCGCGCACCATTGCTCCTTGAACCCCGTAAATCGCCGGTCCAGGCACGTTCCACCGCCAGTGTCGACGCCATTCTCGACGCGACGATTCAGGTTTTGCTCGGCGTGGGCAAGGAACGCCTGACCACCACAAGAGTAGCGCTGCGAGCCGGCGTTTCCGTGGGAACCCTGTATCAATATTTCCCCAACAAAAGCGCTCTTCTGCAGGCGGTTTTGCGGCGTCACCTCGACGCCGTCACGTCGGCGGTCGAACGAGCGTGCCACGACCGGCGCGGCGCGCCACTCCAGGCCATGGGCACGGCGCTCATCGACGAATTTCTCAAGGCCAAAATGAAGGATGTGAAAACCAGCGCAGCGCTCTACTCCGTCAGCTCCGATGTCGACGGAGCAAAGATCGTCCACCAGACAGGAGCGCGCTCCAATAAAGCCATCGTCGGAATGCTCGCCACCACCAGCGACCAACTCACCCGCGACCCGCAACTGGTCGCATCCATGCTGCAGGCAACCATGGTCGGAGTCAGCCGCCGGCTGCTCGAATCCGCTGTTCCGGAAAAGCACTTCGAATCCGCACGCCAGGAACTCGTCTTCCTCGTCCGCGCCTACCTCGAAGCCTGCACTGCGTAGCCACCGCTTCACTTGGATAAATCCCAGCGTTCAAACTAAATCAGTGAAGCGGATACGCCTGGACGGCTAGTCCTCCCCTAACACCGCAGCTTCTTCCCGCAGCGCGTCCGGAGCATGCGCAATCCGCATCAGCTTCCCATGATCCAGCCAGTCCAGCGAGCAGCGCTCGCAGTCCGACAGAATCACATTCCCCGGTCCCGCATAGAAATGCGTTTCCATCCCCTGGCGGCAATGAGGACAGGTCAGTCGCCGTTGCAGTTCGCTCCGGTCCGGCGCCTTCGGAGCCACTCCGCCATCGTGCCCGCTCCGCAGCGTCTGGATCAGATCCGCGAATATATCCATCTGGATCAGCATCCCGCGACACCGCGTGCAGTACTGGATCCGCACGTTCGCGAACGCGGCATCCACCAATCCGATCGCGCATATCGGACACATCTCGTTCGACGGCTGTCCCAACACCCGCACGCCATCGTCATTCTTCTCAGGAAAAATCAGGCTTCCGCAATAGTCGCAGGTCAGGCTCTCCGCGCCCGACTCCAGCCGCATCGGCGCGCCGCAAGAAGGACAGTTCATTGCGCCTTCCCACACTCCGGGCAGAATTTCGCCGCACGCGCGATCGGCTTCCCGCATGAGCTGCAGAATTCTCCGCCGCCGCGGCCGTCCCCGCACTCGAACCCATAGCCCCCATCATCGCCTGTCCCATCGCGACGCCCGCGCCCACACCCACGCCCGCGCCGGCCGCGCCTCCAGGATTCGCCGCCGCCGTACCCAGCGCCTCCGCTGTCGCAAACTGCGTCAGGCTCCCCAGGTTCCCGGCCATCTGCACGCCGATCCGCTGATCCATCACCTTCGTCAGCTCATCGGGCAGGGAAAGGTTCTCCACCGTAAACTGATTCAGCTCCAGACCCAGCGCCGCAAACGATGGCTGCGCCGCATCGGCAATTTTCTGCGCCAGCGCTGCCTGGTTCTTCGCCATATCGAGAAACGGCACATCGCTCGCGGCGAACACGTCCGTCATCCGCGCCACAATCGTCTCGCGCAGCTGCCCCTCGAGGTCCGACACATAATACGTATCGCGCGTCCCACTCACTTCCGTGAAAAACTTCCGCGGGTCCTTGATTCGATACGAATAAATACCATACCCGCGCAGCCGCACCGCTCCAAATTCCTTTTCGCGAATCGTAATCGGTGTCGCCGTGCCCCACTTCTGCGCCATCTGTAGCCGGGTCGAAAAGAAGTACACATCCGACTTAAACGGCGACTCGAACCCCTTGTCCCAGTTCATCAGGTCCGTCAGCAGCGGCAGGTTGCGCGTCGTCAACGTGTGCAGCCCCGGCCCAAATACATCGGCAATCCGGCCTTCATTCACAAATGCCGCCAGCTGCGATTCACGCACCGTCAGCTGCCCGCCGTTCTGGATCTCCATGTCCTCCATGGGATACCGCCAGGCCAGCACACCGTCTTCGGTCTCGTTCCACTGAAGGACATCAATCAGCTGTTTTGTAAGAAATTCACGCAGGGTCACATGGTCCTCCTGATTCTGCCCTCAGGAATTTACCATCGTCCTCCGGCCGCGCCACTCCCACAAATGGATGAGTGCACATTTTGTTACTGGCGTACTTCAGTGCATGAAAAAGGGTGAGCCGAAGCCCACCCTGATTCCAACCGATCCCACCGTCCTCAGTAAGGCGTTCCATCGCCATGCACCTTCGTCTGCAGCGACCACCCTGGTCCAGGATTCACATTGGGTTCGTTCGTCTGGTAATACTGCGATCCGTTCGACCACGTTTGCGCGTATGCAGCCGATACTTTCGCCGTTCCGCCCGATCCTGCCACCGTCTGCTGACCCAGTGAAAAATCGCACCAGTCCTGTGCAATCGCATGGTCCGTGTCGGCAACCTGCGCCGCCCGCGCCATCGACGCGTCCGTGCCCGCCTGCATCTGTGCCATGAACTGCTGATGCTCCTGCGTGCGAATAGCCTGCGCCTGGTTGAACTCCGCCTGCTGCGCCCGCATAATCGCCTCCGACTGCGCGGCCGCCTTGTTGACCATCTCCTGCATATACGCCTGGCTCCATTGCGGATTCGGGTTGGCGCCCCCCTTCTGTGCCTTTATCGCATTCACCAGCGCCGTCAGTTGGCCCTGCGGCGCGCGCGTCAGCGTCGGCCACGCGCTGCAGTTCTCCGTCATCACCGTCTTTGCCCCGATACCCATCGTGTTCTTCGAGCACAGCGTCGTCACTGCAATCTGCTCCTGGATCGTGAATGTTCCGTTCTTGTACTGCACCAGAGCAGCGTCCATATCGGCAGTCGTCACCTGCTTGCCGCGATTGGCCGCATTCGTTGCCGCCAGCGACTGCTGCAGACTTGCCAATTGCGCGGGCGCCCCCTCATCGCTGACATAAGCCACCTGCAGCACACCCACCAGATACTTGATGAATTCCGCAGCCGTCAGCTCCTGGTTTATGTTCAGGCAATTGTTTCCCGCTGGAGGAGCATAACCGGTGTTATTCCAGCTCCAGTCCATGCGCGGCAGCACGCGGAATTCCTCCAGCCCGTCCGTGGAGTACGACCGGACAACCGGAAACGGATTCGCCTGGCACGACGAGCCCGCCACAAACATTCCCTGGAACTGGAAACCCGCCGGGATCTTTACGTCGTAGGCCGTCATCCTCAGCGTCGGATCCGCAATCGTCTCGTCCTGAAAACTCGCGCTCAGATCGACCTTGCTCGACGAGGTTCCGGATGAACTTGCCGGAGCAGCTCCGGAGCCCGCCGCCGGACCGCTCCCGGTGGCGCCTGACCCGGTGGCGGCAGCTGAAGGTGTGCGCGACGAACAGCCAAACAACGCAAGGGTGATCAATGCCGCGGCCAGTTTCCGTCCTGCCATGGGTTTCCGGACCTCTGATTTTCTTCGGATTTGAAAAGAGCGCCTCTCGATACTACGGACAGTCCTCTTCAAAGACCCGACAATTTGTGAAGTGCCCTGCGATGTCCCCTCATGCCCCGGCGTTTCAGTGCCCGCCCCCGCCGCCACCACCTCCGGCCTTAAAGTTCTTCGTCAACAGAACCAGCGGCACCGCCAACAGCGTGATCACCCCGATAATGTGGAAGCAATCCATAAACGCCAGCAGCTTGGTCTGCGCCTGCAGCTGCGCGTACGCCCGCGCATACGCCGCGCTCATGGCGTCCGCCGGACTGAACCCACGGCTTTGCAGAAAGGCCGTCGTCTGCCGCACCGCGTTCTGCAGCCATGGCGACGACGTTGCCAGGTTCGCCCCCACCGTCGCCTGATGAAAATTCTGTCGCCGCTCCGTCATCGCTGTCGTGAACGCAATGCCGAAGCTCCCACCCCAGTTGCGGAAGAAGTTCGTGATCGACGAAGCGCGGTTGTTTTGATCCGGCCTCAGTTGCGAATACGTAATGATCGACAGCGGCACAAAGAAAAATGCATACCCCAGCCCCTGCAGCGCCCGCGCCCAGGCGTAGTGGCTGTAATCCGTCGCCAGCGTGAAGTGGCTGTAGTGCAGAAACGACTGCCCCACCACCACCACGGCCCCGGTCAGCAGCACTCGCGGATGCACCACTCCCCGCTGCACCAGCTGCGCCCCCACCGGCGCCAGCAGCGTAATCACGAAGGCTCCAGGCCCCAGCACCAGACCCGCATCAATCGCCCGATACCCATACAGCGATTGCAGCAGCTGCGGAATCATCGTCGTCGATCCAAACAACCCAAATCCAAACAAGAAATAGAAAAAGCACGCAATCCCAAAGTTGCGATTCCCCAGCAGCCTCAGGTCGATAATCGGATCCTTTTGCCGCAACTCCCAGAAAACCGCCGTCCCCAGACACAGCACACCAATCGCAAACATCCAGCAGATAAACGTTGACCCGAACCAGTCGTCGATCTGCCCCCGATCCAGCAGCACCTCCAGCGCCGCCGACCCCAAACCCACCAGCGCAATCCCCGTCCCATCGATCCGCAGCCGCCCACCCACGCGTGCCGACCTGCGTTCTTCCTCAAAATGTTCCGGATCGTGCACGAACCGGCTGGTCAGCGCCAGCGAGAGAATCCCAATCGGAATATTGATCAGAAATACCCAGCGCCAGTTGTAATTGTCCGTAATCCATCCGCCCAGCACCGGGCCAATCGCCGGCGCCGTCACAATCGCCACCGTGTACAACGCGAATGCCATCGCCCGCTTGTTCGCCGGAAACGTATCCACCAGAATCGCCTGTTCCACCGGCGCCAGTCCGCCTCCGCCTATCCCCTGCAGCACGCGCGCCATCAGCATGATGTTCAGGCTCGGCGCCAGCCCGCACAGCAGGGAAGTCACCGTAAACAGCGCGACACACATCATGTAGTAGCGCTTCCGCCCAAACACTCTCGAAAGCCACGCCGACATGGGCAGCACCACCGCATTCGCCACCAGATACGTGGTCAGAATCCAGGTGACTTCGTCGTACGATCGTCCCAACCCGCCGGCGATGTAAGGCAGTGACACGTTGGCAATCGATGTATCCAGCAACTCCATGAAAGTTGCCAGTGTCACCGTCAGCGCGATAATCCATGGATTGATCTGTGCCCGCCGGGCAACAGGTTGCGGCAAAGCCAGGGACGCTGCCATGCGGCTCCTTGCGGTGAGATGAGACCAGCCGGTCCCTTTCTGCATCAGATTCAGCAGAAAAGAGACCGATGCGTCTTTTTTCGCGATATGCTGTCTAAACCGAAGGGACAGAGCATGAAAAAAGGCGACCTGACGCGGCAACGAATCATCGCCCTCGCCGCCCCCCTCTTCAACCGGCGCGGCTTCGACGGCTGCTCCATGCACGACGTGATGGACGCCACCGGCCTCGAGAAGGGCGGCCTTTACCGGCACTTCGCCAGTAAGCAGGAGCTCGCCGCTGAGGCCTTCCTCTACTCCCTCGACCAGGCCATCAAGACCCGCACCGACGGCCTCGACCACATTCCCGGAGCACTGTCCAAATTAGCCTGGATCATCCGCCGTTTCGTTGAGACCCCCGGACCCGTCCCCGGCGGCTGTCCGCTCCTCAACACCGCCGTCGATGCCGACGACGGCAACCCCATCCTCCGCAAGTTAGCCCGCAAAGCCTTTGCCGACTGGAAGCATCGCCTTGCCGTCATCATTGCAGAGGGCATACAAAGTGGCGAGATTCGCCGCAGCACCAGTCCCGACCAGCTCGCCAATACCATCATTGCCGCCCTCGAGGGCGGCCTTGTCCTCAGCCGCATCCATGGCTCTCGTGAGGCCCTGAAAGACGTCGAAGCCTCTCTTGCCCTACTCCTCGATTCCGTGGCTGCTCCAGTACGCCCGTAGGTCGCAATCCGCCCAACTCCCCCAAATGAAGCAGGCCTTTTGTCTGATAGTGGGTATTGGCCCTCGCTGCCAGCCCATTAAGATAGTCGCTAATGCCTCCTCAGTACTGGAACAACGGAGCATCGATGCGGCTTTTCGTCGCCGTGAAATCTCTCTTGGCGCTCCGAACGAGCGCGTCCGCCTCAGAGCCTGCCCTGAGCGCAGTCGAAGGGGCGAGTCCGTGCTGACCTACGCCATCGGCTTCGTGCAGGACGTGCAACTCACCTGCTTCGCCGTCATCCTCACCTGCATGGCGTTGCAGGATCGCGCCAACAAAAGCCTTCGCTGGCTCGCTTTCGGTTACATCTCCGGGTTCGCCGGCGCCATGCTCGATCTCAGCGGTCACTGGCTGCCCCACTGGCTCTCCATGGGCGTCTTCATGGAAGCCGCGCCCATCGGCTACGCCTGTTTCTATACCAGCGCAGCGCAATTTGTCCGCCGCGGCATCCGCAGCAGCTGGCTCCTGCTCCTCATCGTCACCGGCGCTTTGCCGGTCTTCCTTCTGTGGAGCGTCACCGGCCACATGAGCGCCAGCGCCACACTCCAGGACGCCATCCTCTCCCTCGAGACCGCGCTTACCGCCATCCTGCTCTTCTCTGTATCTGACCGCGAAACCCGCTGGCCGCGCCGCACCATCTCAGCCTTCCTCGCCATCTACTCCGCGGTCGAGGCCACTCGCGTCATCATCTTTCTCGTTACCCACAAAATGCCGGGGCAAATCGCATCCTGGGCCGAGATCTCCAGCGGCATCGTCTACGTCGTCTCCTGCTCCGTTCTCCCCCTCGCCTTCATCTGGATGATGAACGCCCGCCTCCTCCTCCACCTCAATCGCCAGTCCATGATCGATCCGCTCACCGAGCTGCTCAACCGCCGCGGTCTGCAAGCCGCCGCCGAAGTCGAGCTCGCTCGCTACGCCCGCACCGGACACGACCTCGCCATCGTCATCCTCGACCTCGACTTCTTCAAGCTGCTCAACGATCGCTATGGTCACGCCGCCGGCGACCTTGTTCTCTGCGAGTTCTCCGTTTTCCTGCACTCCATGATCCGCGAAACCGACGTAGCCGGCCGCATCGGCGGAGAAGAATTCGTCCTCATCCTCCCCGGCCTCGGCCCCATCACCGCGTTTTCCACCATCGAGCGTCTCCGCCTCGCCATGGCCGACCACTCTTTTCCCATCGGAACCCGCCTCACCCGCATCACCGCCAGCTTCGGCATTGCCGTCTCAGCCGGACGCAAAGACCTTTCCTGGGATATGCTCCACCACGAAGCCGACCTCGCCCTCTATGCCGCCAAACGCGACGGCCGCAACATGGCACGGCTGTACGACGCGTCGCTCGCGGTCGAATCCACCGCCGTCTCGCAAAAATAAAAGGGCGCGGGAATCAACTCCCGCGCCCCAGGGGTTTGGTTTTTCTAATCCCTAATCCCTAAACTCAGCTCTCACGCTGTCTGCTGCAGCACCTCTTCGCGAACTTGCTCGTCGCGTTTTTCTTCCGCCCGTGAGCGAGGCAGCGCCACCGCCAGCACATCTTCAATCCGGCTGGCGTAGTGGATATCCACCCCTTCGATCTGCTCCGGCATCAGGTCCTCTTCTACGTTCAGCCGATTTTCCGCCGGCAGGATAATGTCTTTCACCCCTGCCCGCTTGGCCGCCAGGAATTTCTCCTTGATCCCGCCCACCGGCAGCACATTGCCGCTCAGCGTGATCTCCCCCGTCATCGCGGTCAGCGGACGCACCGGCGTGTCCGTCAGCAGAGAAACCAGGGTCGTCGCCATGGTTACGCCCGCCGAAGGACCATCCTTCGGAATCGCGCCCGCCGGCACGTGGATGTGCAGGTCGGTGTCCTTTAGAAGGTCTTCCTCCAGTCCCAGCGAGTGCGCATTCGAGCGCACCCAGGTCAGCGCGGCCTGCATCGATTCCTGCATCACCTCGCCAATCTGGCCCGTCATCGTAAAGCCGCCCTTGCCCTTCATCCGGTTGGCTTCGATGAACAGGATGTCTCCGCCGGCCGGCGTCCAGGCCAGCCCAACGGCCACGCCTGCGCGCTTCGTGCGTTCGGCAATCTCGGTATCCACGCGGACTTTGATTCCGCCCAGAAATTCCTGAATCACCTCGCGCGTGATCACCAGCTTCTCGGTGTTTCCCTCCGCGATCCGGCGGGCCTGCTTCCGGCACAGCGTCCCAATCTGCTGTTCCAGCTTGCGTACGCCCGCTTCGCGCGTGTAGTGCCGAACGATATAACCAATCGACTCGTCAGGGAACTCGATGTTCTCCGGAGTGATTCCGTTCTCCTTGATCTGCCGCGGAATCAGATACCGGAAGGCGATGTGCTTCTTCTCCTCCTCCGTGTATCCCTGCAGTTCGATAATTTCCATGCGATCCCGCAGCGGCTCCGGAACCGTATCCAGCACGTTTGCCGTGCAGATAAACAGCACCTTCGACAGATCGAACGGCTGATCGAGGTAGTTGTCCCGGAACGTATTGTTCTGCTCCGGATCGAGGATCTCCAGCAGCGCCGACGCCGGATCGCCCCGGAAATCGCGCCCCAGCTTGTCCACCTCGTCCAGCATGAACACCGGATCGTTCGCGCCCGCACGCCGCAGGTTCTGGATTATCTGCCCCGGCAGTGCGCCAATGTAGGTGCGCCTGTGGCCGCGCAGCTCCGCCTCGTCGTGCATGCCGCCTAAAGAAATGCGCCGGAACTCTCTGCTCAGCGCCCGCGCCACGCTCCGTCCCAGCGAAGTCTTGCCCACGCCCGGAGGCCCAACGAAGCACAGGATCGGCCCCTTCATATCCGCCTTCAAACGGCGCACAGACAGGTAGTCGAGGATGCGGTCCTTCACCTTCTTCAGATCGTAGTGATCCTCATCCAGAATTTCCCGCGCCTTTGAAATATCCACGGTCGTGCCCGACGACTTTGCCCACGGCAGCACCGCCAGCCACTCGATGTAGTTCCGCGTCAGTGAGTAGTCGGCCGCCATCGGAGACATGCGCGAGAGCCGCGTCAGCTCCTTCAGCGCCTCCTTCTTCGTCTCCTCCGGCATCCCCGCCGCTTCAATCTTCTGCTTCAGCTCTTCGATATCCTTCTGGCCCTCGTCCATTTCGCCGAGTTCCTTCTGGATCGCCTTCAGCTGCTCTCGCAGGTAGTAGTCGCGCTGCGACTGCTGCACCTGGTCCTGCACTTCAGTCTGGATCTTGTTGCGCAGTTGCTGAACTTCCAGCTCCTTCGCAAGATGCTTGTTGATGCGCTCCAGCCGCGCTGCCACATCCGGCGTCTCCAACAGCTCCTGCTTGTCCGCCGTCGCCAAAAAGGGCAGGGAAGACGCGATAAAGTCCACCAGCCTTCCCGGCTCGTCGATGTTCATCGCAATCGTCTGCAATTCGTCCGACAACGTCGGAGACGCCGTCACGATCTGCTGGAACTGCGTCACCACATTCCGCTGCATCGCTTCAATCGACGGGTTCTTCGGTGCCAGCGTCTCCGGCACCGTCTCCACCGACGCCACCATGTACGGCTCAATCCGCGAAAACTCGCCCAGCCGCACCCGTTCCGTGCCCTCTGTGAAAACAAAAAGGCTCTGGTTCGGCATCTTCACGACCTTGTGGACGGTCGCCAGCGTGCCGTATGCATGCAGATCCTGCGGCTGCGGTGTGTCGACCCGCGCATCGCGCTGCGCCACCACCACAATCGTCTTTTCCTCACCGAGGGAGTTGATCAACTGAATCGAGCTTTCCCGCCCTACCGTCAACGGCAGCACGGCATGGGGAAACAAAACCGTGTCCCGTACCGGCAGGATGGGCAGGCCCTTTTCGCTCCCGCCTTCCCGTTTGTTGGGGTCGCCGGGTTGAATCACGCTAATGAAATCGCTTGCCATGAGTGTCCTTATATCAAATAATTACTCATTGGATTCAGCAAGTTTGAAAAAGTATCATTCCCCCTCTTCCAAACCCTCAGAATTCCCCTCGCCCAAACCCTAAGTCCATTATCTCTGCCATTTACGCCCAAGAGCGGCCCGCCGCCTCGTCCAGCTCCCGGTTCCCGGCTGCTCACCGGTCCTATCGGCAAAAAGCAGTTTGCGATGAGATGCGCTCCCGAACTCCCGGTTTGGGCGCCCCTTTTCCCCACACCTCAGACCCTCGCCGCCGCCCGATACCGCCCCAGTTCCCGCACCATCGAGCAGTGCCTTCTCAACATTTCGAGCGCCCCATCAGCCGCCTTCCCATCCCCCAGCTGGTAGTCCGCGTAAAACACGTACTCCCAAGGCCGTCCCGGAACCGGCCTCGACTCCAGTCGCGTCACATTTGTCCCCAATCCGGCGAATACCTGCAGTGCCTCCACCAAACTCCCCGGCCGATTCTCCACCGCAAACACCAGGCTTACCTTATCCGGACGCGCCTCCGCCTCCACCCGCTCCCGCTTCCGGATCAGGAAAAACCGCGTGTAATTCTCCGCGTTGTCCTCAATCCCCGCCTGCAAAATTTCCCCGCCGTAATGACTCGCCGCCTGCGCACTGGCAATTGCCGCCACACTCGGCTCCCGCAGCTCCATCAGTTGCTTTACGCTCCCGGCCGTATCGTAGAACGCTACCGCTTCAATCCCCGGATGCTCCTGGAAAAATCGCCGGCACTGCGCCAGCGCCACCGGGTGTGAGTACGCCTGGCGAATCCGCTCCACCGTCGTGCCCGGCACCCCGATCAGGTTGTGCCGGATCCGCAGCAGCCATTCGCTCTCGACCGCGACATCGTGTGCCAGCAACAGATCGTAGTGCTCCAGCACCGACCCCGCCAGCGAGTTCTCAATCGGAATCACCGCCGCATCCACCGTGCCGTCCCGGACCGCTGCAAATACCTCCGCCGACAACGCGCACGGAAGAATGGTTGCCTCCGGCCGCGCTTTCAAAGCCGCTTCGTGACTGAAAGATCCTGGCTCTCCCTGGATCGCGATCTGCACCGTTATCATTCCTCGCTTCATTTGTATCGCAACGGCAACCCCAATCGTTCCCGCGCCCTCTATCCATAGCGTTGGGACAGAAAAAGAAGTCTGGGAAAGGAGACCGCCGGATGCTTTGGACATTGTTCGTGATCCTGCTCATTGCCTGGCTTGTAGGCCTGATCGGGTTTCACGTTGTTGCCTGGTACATCCACATTCTGCTGGTGATCGCACTCGTCGTGCTCGTCATCCAGCTCATCAGCGGGCGCAGGCCGGTCGTTTAGCAGGTTCTGCGCCGGAAATTGCATCGAGAAGGGGGACCCATTATGAATTCGGATCAGGTTAAGGGCAAAGCCAATCAGGTCATCGGAAAAGTGAAACAGGGCGCCGGTGAAGTGACCGGCAATGACAAGCTCGCCAACAAGGGCGTCGTCGATCAGGCCAAAGGTGCAGTGCAGGAGACGTGGGGCAACGCTAAAGACGCCGCCCACGAAGCCGGCAAAACCCATGAAGCGGAAAAGCAACACAAGTCTGCCGAAATGCGCGACAATATCGCCAATAAGGTGGAGGACGCTAAAAACAGCGCCAACGACAAAATCGACAACTTTAAGGACCAGCAGCGTCAGCGCCGGTCGGCGTAGCCGGTCATCCGCTTCTGATCCACAAGACCCGGGGGTGCGGTGCCACCAAGGCCTGATCGCCCCCAGGGTGCATCTACCTCACCGGGCTCGCAGCGCAAGCTGCGAGCCCTCTTTTTTTGTCTAATTTTTGGCCTGCAGCAACGCCGCTCCCGGAAACCTAGGCCTGCTGGCCGTCCGCCGCCCGCTCCCACGTCTCCGCTGGACAGATTTTCCGAAGCTGCGCCAGCAGTTCCTGCGGATCGTACGACGAGCAGTGGTATTGCTCTCCCCCGCACGCGTCATACCCGCTCGGGGAGACGGTGACGATCGGAATTTCCCGTCGAATCGCGCGCAGCCGGTCGATCAGTTGCCGGCAGCTCATCCCCTGAACCTCGCTGTCCAGCACAATGCCGTCCACGTTCGGGAAGCGCGTCAGCGTCTGAATCGCCTCCTCCGCGCTGTAAGCGGTCACTACATTCAGCAGGGCCGTTTCAATCACGAGCTTGCGCGTTGAAATGCTGCCGGGAAACTGATTGTCGATAACAAGAAAACAAGGTCGTATCACGTTCACTGAGATGCGGGAACTCAGCACCATCCCCTAACCTATCGCCGCCCGCTGCCGATATTCCTCGTAGCGCCCCCACGGGGCGTGCCATCAGGAAAGGTGCCATCGCTATGTCGTCAGTCCGCAACCTCCCCATCGCCCGGAAATTCATCTACGCCTTCGGCATCATCTGCCTGCTGTGCGTCGGCCTGGCGGTTTACACCTTCATCACTCTCCGCAGCATTTCCACTGAGGCTTCCGACGTCCGTTCCCTCAATGTCCCCTCTATCGTCGATCTCACAACCATGCGCTTTAACGCCATGAGCATCCGCCGCTCTGAGCTGGCTCTGCTCCTCTGTTCCAGCCCGGAATGCACCGCCCACTACCTGGAGATCCGGCAGAAATCGCTCGACGCCTTCCGTGCTGCATCGAAGGACTACGAACCGCTCATCAACACCCCCGAGCAACGCGACGCCTACCAGCAATTTTCTACCGCTTTCTCCCGGTATATTGAGGCCACCGATCAGACCATGGCGGCTTTCAGGGCCGGCCATCTGGATCAGGCCCGTGCGATCGTCATCGATCCTGTCCAGATCAAGCTTCACGCTGAGGCTATAGAAGCCGGGACGAAGAATCTCGAGGTGAACATCCAGCAGGCCGACGAGAAAACCGGCGCCGTCTCCGCTGCGTCCACCCACGCCACCTGGATCAGCGTCATCATGACCCTCCTGATCGTCGCCGTCAGCATCCTCATCGGCATGCAGCTCAACCGCTTCGTCACGCCCCGTATTCACAAGGTCGTGAATTTGGCGGAAAGGCTGGCCGCCAAAGACATGACCGCGCACGTCGTCGTCACCGCCGCCGACGAGCTTGGCCGCATGGGCGACGCCCTCAACACCAGCATCGCCGTCATGCGCGATGTCCTGCAGCAGGTCGCGCGCGGTGCCGAAACCCTCTCCGCCGCCACCACCGAAATCAGTACCCGCGCCGGCGAAAGCGCCGACAATGCCAAAACGCAGTCCGGCATGACCAGCCAGATCGCTACCGCCGCTCAGGAGATGACCGCCACCATCGGCGAGATCAGCAGCAATGCCGAAAGCGCCACCATCGCCAGCCGTACTTCCGCTGAAACCGCCGCCCAGGGCGGCGAGGTCATGCAGGCCGCTGCCGCGACGATGGAGAAGATTTCCGCCGCCACCCACTCTGTCTCCGAACGCATCACTGCCCTCGCTCATCGCTCCGAAGAGATCGGCAATGTCGTCAATGTCATTCAGGAGATCAGCGAGCAAACCAACCTGCTGGCCCTCAACGCCGCTATCGAGGCCGCCCGCGCCGGTGAGCACGGCCGTGGCTTCGCCGTCGTCGCTGGCGAAGTCCGCCGCCTCGCCGAGCGCACCAAAGCTGCCACTGAGGAAATTGCCGGAACCATCCGCAGTATCCAGGAAGAAACCCACCAGACCCTCGACGTCATGCAGAACAGCCGCACCGCCGTCAAGAGCGGGATGGAAGAAACCGCCAAAGCCCGCCAGAGCCTCGATGCCATCATCCAGTCCTCCCAACAGGTCGAGCGTCAGATTCAGCTCATCGCCTCTGCTGCCACCGAACAGACCGCCGCTTCCGGCGAAATCTCCGAATCCGCGGGCCGCATCTCCCAACTCGCCACCCAGAACACCCAGGGCGCCGAAGAAGCCGTGGGAGCCCTCAAAGAGCTCTCCCGCCTGGCCGTCGACCTCGACAGCCTCATCCATCAGTTCAATCTGGACGACGACCGCAGCGACCGTCCGCGCTCGTCCTTCACTTCCAGGCGCGAGCCGGCGCCCGCGCTGCGGCCTGTCCAATCCACCTGACCAGCCCGCTACTCGCCTGCCCGATCCTGCCGCTCCGGCCCAACCGCCGGGGCGGCTCGTCGTTTCATCCCATCCATCCCGTGATCGCCATCACATCTCGACCAACCCCGCCCCGGCGATCATACTGACGCGGTTCAACCGCTGCGGCCCTCGTTCGTCCGCGATGAGCGCCGCGCCAGGTCTTATGTCGTGAAGGACTCCGATGAACACCCTGCGCCATCTTTCCACCATCGCCCTCGCCGCCCTGCTCCTTGCCGGCTGCTCTTCATCCACCAGCACCTCTGCCCCTGCGCCGGAAAAAGCTGCCGCGCCCGCCGCCGCTCCTGAGATCATCACCGCCAAAACGGCTCTCTGGGAAATGTATAAGACCGCCCACGCCTGGTCTTCCGATGCCGAGCCCATCCGCGTGACCGCCAGAGACGTCCCTGGCTACAAAAACGAAGCCGGCAAAGCGGGCATGTGGGAAGCCATCTTCGGCTCTCCCACCCTCGGCATGTACCGCACTTTTACCTACGCGATTATCGATGCCCCGCCCAGCGTCTCGAAGGGCGTCTCCGCCGGTCTCGCGCTGCCCTGGCATGGCGCAACCCGCGACGCCATGCCCATCGATACCTCGATGTTCAATATCGATTCCGACGCCGCCTACACGGCCGCTGCCGCCGATGCAGCCGCCTGGCTCAAAAGCTATCCTGGCAAAGAAGTCTCCGACTTCGAAATCGGAGATACCTATAAATTTCAGGCGCCTGTCTGGTATGTGATGTGGGGAACGAAGGCCTCCGGCTTTGCCGCCATCGTCGACGCGAGTACCGGCAAGGTTGTCAGCCACAAATAACCCGGCCATCGAAGCGAGGCTCAGATCCGTAGCTAAGTGAGACCGGTTCTACTCGCCCCGCAGCGCCAGGTTAGGATCCACCGACGCCGCCCTTCGCGCCGGCAACGCCGAAGCGACAATCGCCAGCGCAAACACCACCGCTGCGGTCACAACCATCACCATCGGATCGAACGGGCTCACGTTGAACAGGAACGACCGCAGCACACTCGACACCGCCGCAGCACCCGCCAGCCCCAGCACGCACCCCGTCGCCGCCAGCTTCAGTCCGGCTATCACCACCAGCCGCACAATCGTTGACCGCGGAGATCCCAGCGCCATCCGGATCGCCATCTCCTGCACGCGCGAGGCCACTGAAAACGCGATGACGCTGTAAATGCCCAGCACCGCCAGCAGCACCGCGGCCAGCGCAAAACTCGAAATCACGATCGTGTTGAAGCGGCGGGGTGCCTCGCTCCGCGCCACCACCGCGTCCATCGTCTGAATCTGGCTCACCGGCAGCAGCGGATCGATCGCCCGCACGCTCGCCCGCATACCATTCTCCATCTGCTCCGGCGGCAGCGCCGAACGCACCACCATGTAGCCGCTGTTGCCCACCCGATCCGTCGGCAATACCGAGCTGCCGGCATCCTTCAGCAACTGCGCCACCGGCTGGTAGAACTGCTCCCGCGCGTCGAGGTCCGGCGAGTTCAGCTTCGCATCGGCTACCTCACCCACCACCGTCATCCACGGCGAGCCCAGTTTCAGCGTGCCCACCCGCATGCGCTTGCCGATTGGATCCTGATGCGGCCAGTAGTGCTCCGCGAATTCGCGATTCACGATCGCCACCAGCTGGCTGTCCGCCGTATCCCCATCCGTGAAGTACCGTCCGCGCACCAGCGGAATGCCCATCACCTTGAAAAAATCCCCGATCGTTTCCGTAGGCGCCGCCGCTGTCCGGTCCGGCCCGCGCGGATCGACATAGCCATCCACGACAAACGATTCGATGCCCGCGCCGGTTGCCGGAATCGTGTTCGTCAGCGCAGCCGCCTCCACCCCCGGCAACCCCCGCAGC
>Ga0206848_1141_pt1 | contig 17027 bp, 10 predicted proteins | sample Alteio_BWOrgCont_18_FD_152635 | JGI IMG/M metagenome (GOLD analysis project Ga0206848, IMG submission 152635) | Enriched cells from forest soil in Barre Woods Harvard Forest LTER site, Petersham, Massachusetts, United States -... | ecosystem: Environmental > Terrestrial > Soil > Temperate forest >...
TTCCGCCTCCCAGAACCAATCTACAGGTATTTATGATCCTTTTCCTAGGCTACCAAAAATAATGACAACGATGGTGCTCAAGCATCTCGATAAACGAAGTATTTGAGAACAACCCCTCCCACAATGATCACGGGAAGTTTAGGATGAGCCTCTCGGAAGTTTTCTAACTACCTCTTTGAGGCATTCCGTTCGCAGTCGTTCTTTTCTTGCCCATTACTTTTGACAATGGGCTCAAAGCCAAGGGGTAAAACTTGCTTCATATCGGGGTAAACAATAAATTCCACAACCGTTTGATGGCTGTAGGTTATGTCTCCTCTTCTATGGTGTTTCTCACAACAATAATCGCAATGAATGATAGAGGAAGAAAAAAACACGTCCCATCTAAAGGAGCTAAGTAGGACTGATCTAAAAACTTCCAACTCTCAAGAACCTTACCCCGCTGCAGGCGCTCAATGATAGCTTTGGTTGCTGCGCAAATCCTTGCTAAGTCAAGCCCATCCAAACGTTCTCGCATCTGCATATTACTGGGAACTCGGTGAATTCCATAAAGCGTACACAAGTTATGACACAAGAACTTTTCCGAAACACGATCATTCTCAAACTGATGGATGATAGTCTGCCAAGTGAAATTAACCACTTCATTGTTTATTAATTGTTGCAAAAAATAATATAAAATAATACTAATCATTTTAATATGAATTCAAAAAACATAGAACACATTATACCTACCAAGTTATTGTAATAATTTGCACTGTTGAAAAATGTAATCTTGTATAATGATCGTTAACATCTTATTATCATCAAATAGAATAGATAAGAAATGACGGAAGGCTCAATGAATTCTTTGAAAATTTCTCTTTTTTTATTGATATTTTTTCTTTGGAAAATTCATGAAACATGCGCTATGGAACAAGATTCTAAACAAGAAAGAGAAACAAGACATACTCAAGTTTCCAAAAAGTTCAACCCAAAACCGAATAAACCAGTGTTTAGTTATAAAAAATCAACGTATGCAGCCGAGCATTGGGATAGTTTTGACAATACAAAATTACCGTATCTTTCTGAGAGTGATTGGTTAGCTTTTAATGTTGTGAGAATAACTACAGGAAAAGTGTCTTATAAGGAAGGAAATTCGCAAGTTACAAATCTTTCTTCCCGAGAATACTTTCAAGAAGTTAGCACTGGGTTTTTAATTTGGTCTCCTTATGTTTTGAAAAACCCATTATCAGCAATTAGTAAATCTTATAAAGAAACCAAAACGAGAGAACCTCTACTTATTACCTGCCAGCATTGTGTAAAAGAATGGCCTAAGGAGGAAGAAATTGAACTTTATGAATTTAATATTCATTATGTTGATCCACTAAAGAGGCAATTTTATTTAATGACCATTAAGCTACCAAATATAGAACATAAAGTACATTGGATTTTTGGAGATAGAGATATATCTGTCTTACAAGTGGGGAAAATTTTACAGGAAGGTAAAGAAAAGCTTGATGAAGAACTTAAATCTAATTTTTATCCTTTTTTTAAAGCAATCGATCTAAACGAGCCCCTTGGGGAAGAAAGAAATATTGGGTATTTATCAGATGTTACTATGTACGGGTATCCTTATGAACTTTCTGCTTCTAATAGTTTGCCCTTAGCACGATTTGGACACTGTTCTACTGATCCCAAACAATCAATATGGGAAACTTCAAATGATCCTGCAGATTTTTATATTGATATGGCGAGTATAAGTGGATCTTCGGGTTCTCCTGTATGGTTTTATTTTAAAACACATACGGGGGAACTCAACAATGACGAGGTTACGATTAAGGCAGAATTAGAACAAGACGAAGTTGAAAAGGAAGGAGAAGAACTTAAACTAACTTCCACAAATATAGAAATACAAGAAGCTACGTTAGATGACAAGGAAGTCGAAATTGAAGAGAAAATACAATGTACTTTTGCAGGTATGTTTTTTGAAGGCCCTGAATTTGAAGATAATGATGTGAATCATCACACTAATTCACATAGAGTTCTCCAAGATATTCATTTAGGAAGGGTGCTCAATAGAAAAAGTGTTTTCTCTTTTGTCAATACATTGAAGGAGGATGACCCTACGAAAGAAGAAGTTACCAAAGGAAAGGACGAGGATTTTAGTACAACTTCTTTACAAGGAAAATATTCAACAAAGAAGAAAACAAATAATGAGGATGCCTAAAATCTCTATTCTTATTTTACATTATTTGTTGTCAATAATACCTTCTTGCCTTGGTTTAATTGATGTGCTTAAAAACGATTTTACCTTCTTGTCTAGGTTAAGTTCCTTAGCCTTACTTATAAGCACATTACTTTGAATAATTTTTGCAGAAAGTTCCTTAAGTTCCTGAGCTATCTGTTCTCTACCTTTACCCAATGATAAGCCGGCATTAAATTGTCTAAAGGCTTCTATGAAATGGGTTAAAGGACAATCTGAACCTAAATTATGATTCCAAGCATCCCCTTGAAAAAGAGGACATATTTTTTCAAGGATATGATCAAAAGCTTCACTCGCATTATAATTTTTAGAAGCTTCAGATGTTAATAATGGTTTGATATCATTATAGTAAGTTGGGTTCAGGGATTTCATGATGAGATTTTTTTCTAATTCCGCTCTTGAGAAAACAATTCCTTGGTGATTAGCATAGGCAGAGAAACACTCAATAACTTGGCTCAAATTTAAAGTAGGATGATATTTTAAAAAATGATCCACATCAAAAAGGTCTCGCCCTTTTTTCCTTTGATAAAGGGCTTTTAATTTTGTTCCAATTAATTCTTCAAGAATAAAGGTGGTAATGGGAGCTTCCCCCTCAAACCAAGGACTTGAAACTCTATAATCCGTTTCATGGAATCCAAGCACAGTAAAATGTTCACGGGTGTTGACTTCAATTTTAATTCGCATAGACACACCATCTTCAGCTGTATAGCGATAGAAAAATTTCATCCCATACTCATTTTGCAAGTATTTAGGATTTCCAAGCCAAGGATTTAGGACTTTTCGTAATTCAGCCATAATCTCACCAATAGGCCCCTGTTGTGTTTGAACAAGGTCTATGTCTTCGCTGTATCTAAAGGGCTCATTCACAAATAGCTTTTGAAGTGCTGTTCCGCCCTTGAAGGCTAAATTTCTACGTAAGAATTCGTTCGAAAATATGTCCACAAGTGTTCTTGAAAGGATAAGATCTTGTTCAACTTGGCTATCTGTTTGCTAAGGGGCTTTTGTATTTTTCCAATGCTCAATATATTGCTTGGGGATCATAAATCTGGCTCCACTTCTTCATTAACATAAATTTTCCAGGGTGTTATCAATTGACTAAAGTCATACTCTTTGTTAGGAACTAAAGGAACAGGATTAGTGTCATGTTTAAGAATCCAATCATGACAGATTCTACTAAGCTTCTCGATACCCAAGAAATCAAATAAATAGCCCAACCTTTGAATGGCTGCATGATCGTGAGCTGCTTGAAGAAAACTTTTAAAATTCGAAACCTTAATTGACTCTTCGAGCTCTATCAACACGGTTGTAATATTATGAATTTGCCCTGACGCATGAGGGTACCGAATTAAATCAAAAGCCGTGAGTTCAGGAGAAGATATATTGACATATCCTGTATCAGTCTTCATGGGTTGAATATACTTTGAGTCTGGAAAATGAAGTTTTTTATAAAAACGAATATGTGCCCCGGGTTTTGTGACGGGTTGAATCTGTCTTTCCGAGATGATTTGAAGAGCTTGAGGCTGTTGGTGAGCGGCTCCATAGCGTTGAGCTGCAGATAAAAGACCAATATAATAATTTGAATTTAAGAACTTCATTAAATTATCTATATAATAAATGGGATCGATAAACCCTCGGACTTGGTCAGGGGTAGGAATAATGACGTAAAACCCTTTCTTCGGCATAAATAGCATTTTTTTATTTATGAGTCGATTAGCGCTGACTTTAATATAATCCACCGAGAATCCAAGCTCATCCCGTGCTTCTTTCTGCGTAAAACCAAGACGTCCGAGCTGCTGGAGATGTATGATGTACTTTGAAAGGCTCATATTCATATATTTATATTATCATATTTTGATAATATGTAAATATATTAAATTCAGTCCTAACCATCTTATCCCTTCCTATTAAAAACATACTTAGGCCATTAAAATCTCCCATTGAGTCATCCGTTCAATCTCACAAGTGTTGTGATAATCAAGAAGGGTTAAAGCCGTCTGTTTCCAAGAAGTCGCCACTTCTCAAGGTTCTCCTCATCGAAGCTGTTCTCCTCAAAACATGTGATAAGGAACCCCAAAAGCTGAGTGGCCTTGGTACGATTTTCATAGTTCTGAAGATCATCTCCTGGTGTGATGTTGAATGCCTCCAGAAGGCCAGATTTGAAGATTAGGCCTCCGCATTGGATGAGGCCCCGAGTACGGGTTTTGCGATCACTCTTGTGCTGATGCTTCATCCTATTGATCTCGCGGGTTAGATGACTTTTGAGATGATTGAGCCTTTGGTGGAGACGCTTGAGTTTGTTGGGAAGAGGAGTTCTTTTTGGATTTAGAACGTCGCAGAAATCGCTCTCCAGCATCTTGCCAGACCTCCAGCATCTTATCTTGAGCGCTCACTTGGTCTTTGATAAAAAGGAGGGCTCCAACTAAGGTTTGATCTTCAAGAGTAGCTAAATCAAGGGTGGAGATGAGCTTGGCAATGTCCTGCTGTCGTTGCTGAAGGAGGTGGTCATATTGTTGTTGAAAGACCGTAACCTTGGCTTTAATTTGATGCATCCCTTGGAGAGGATTCTTCCGGAATTTAGAGGCAAGTCCCCGTTGGGATTCGAGGGTAGACTTTAAAGAGGTAGGCATAAATGTACTCCTTTGTGTGAGTCTTCAATGTTGCCTCTTTATGGTGGGAGTATAGCAAGTTTTAGAGGGCTCCACAAATGGGAAAAGAGAATGCGAAAATGGGGGAAGGATAAAAGTCAGAGAAATAAAAGAAGGGGAAAGAAATAAACAAAAGAAAAAACCTAAGAACCTCTTCAATAAGTGATCATCGAGAGATGTGCACTTATGCGCATTTTGCAAATGCGCTTGTGCTTAACGGCCGCAGGCGCTAAAATAAGCTTTATCAAAGGCAGAGTAGTTAATTTACATAGCTTCTTATCTCAAGAGATTTCGCATCATCCAAAACAACTTCGCAGACTTCCTGATACCCGTGGGGAGAATGAGCAGCTGTAACACCCAGGTTTCCTAATAAGTCCCCTTTTCACGGGAATAAGGATTGACGCCTAATTTGTTAGGTGCTTCTTCATGGCGATTTATTCGCTTAATCTTGGATTTATTTCTCGCAGCGCTGGACGTTCTGCGGTGGGCTTCAGTGCTTATATTTCCGGTGGGCGCCAACAGGACGAGCGCACAGGAGTGATTTACAATTACGGGTGCAAAAGTGACGTTATTGTTAGTCGCATTTTAGCCCCTAATGATGCTCCCGAGTGGGTAAAGACCTCGGCTATTTTGTGGAATAAAATTGAGCAATGTGAGGATGAATATGCTTCCTTTCGTTTTCGGGGAGATCACCATGATCCTGAAAAGAATCAGAAAAGCCTGAAAGCCAAGGAGCAATTTTTAGCTTCTGCTCAACCCGCACAAACCATCATGGGAGCTATCCCCATTGAGTTCTCAAAACTTGAGGCTGAAGTGTGCATAGAACAGTTTCTAAAAGAACGATTTGTCTCTCGAGGACTTGTGGTTGAATATGCTATTCATTGGGATAAAGGGAATCCTCATTTCCATGGAATGATTACAAGGCGTGCTCTTATTGAGGGAGAGTTTTCTCAAAAGAAAGACAGAGAGATTGTCTCAAAAGGTGAGCACAATATTACCCGTAAAGAGTGGGAAGTTATCATTAACAAACACCTAGAATTAGGGGAACATGAAGTCCGGATTGATAGCCGGTCTCATGAAGAGCGTGGTTCTCTTTTTATCCCAACCCACCATGAGGGATGGTATGCCCAAAGGCTTGCTGAGCGGGGACAATATTCTCGAATTATAGCAGATAATGAAGAAACTCGGCAAAAGAATATTGAGATTCTTTGTGAAAATCCTGCAGCCTTGATTCAAGAAGTTTCCCTCAAGCGCACAACCTTTACCCGAAAACATATTGAAGATGAAATCATCCGCCGGGTAGGTGGAGATGAAAGGCTTTTTAGTTTGTTAAAATCAAAAGTTGAAGACATCGAGATCCCTTCAGAACTTATCTTAAAACAAGCCAATAATAATATTCTGATTGAGGGCCATTCTCATAAAGGACTCCCGCCACTTCAAGAAGCTTTTGCAACAGAGCTTAAAAGTCTTGCTCAAAAATTTACAGATCAGATTTTAGAAAACAAAGAGATTACCCACAAAGTGGGCGAAAACATTAACCGAGATCAAATTTTTGCCTCTAAAGCTTATAAGGACCAAGAAGCAAAACTCATTAGGTTTGCCGATTGTCTTCATGAGAAACAAAGCAAAAATATTTCGGAAGAATTCGTTTCAAAAGCGATAGCCGTTTGTGAGAAAGAACAGAACTTTTCCTTTTCTGAAGAGCAAGCAAAAGCGATTGCTCATCTTTGTTCTGGGCCTGATATCCGTCTTCTCAATGGCAGAGCAGGAACAGGAAAAACCACCCTTTTACGCGCTGTAGCGCAAGCATACCTTGATGCAGGGTATCGAGTCATGGGCACATCCTTTCAAGGAAAAGCAGTTGAGATCATGGAAAAAGAGATCGGCATCCCTTGTAAGACTTTAGATAGTTTGGATTATGCTTGGACAAAGCATCAACAACAATGTGACCTTGTTGAAAGTGGACGCCTCTGGGGCAGACCTTATCTCTATGCTTTTAACCGAATGAAGGAGCTTGAAAAGGAGCGACTCACTTCAAAGGATGTCATTATTTTTGATGAGGCCAATATGATTGGAGGGCGTCTTTGGGAAATTCTTCTTAAAGAAGCCAGTACTCAAGGATCCAAAGTTCTCATTGTCCAAGATCCAGCTCAAATTAAATCTCGAGAACCAGGAGATTATGGCCGCCTTTTTGCGGAAAGGTTTGGATATTGTGAAACAAGGGAGGTTGTTCGTCAGCGCATTTCTTGGCAACGAGAATGCTCAAAGTACCTGAATGATCATCACGTATTAGATGGCCTTAAACCTTATGATGAGAAAGGCCATTTAAAATGGTTTGAAGGATCTCATCAACTGAATTCTGTTTTAGCTCAAGATTATGTAAGAAGCCTTATAGAGAATCCTCACAAAACCCATATAGCCCTTGCTTATCGAAATAGAGATGTATATGCCCTCAACCAAACCATTCGCGAGGTTTTGAAAACTGAAGGTTATCTCAAAGAATTCTTTAAGATTCATGGGGAAGAATACGCCCTTGGAGAAAGGATTCGCTTTACCCAGAATGATCATCGTGGCCAGTACGTTCATAACGTCCATGGGAGCCTTCTGGAGTCCATTAGAGAACAATGGACTCAATCTTATAGTAGGGAAGCTAAAGGTGTCAAAAATGGAAGCTTTGGGACGATAGAAGCCTATGATGAGAAAAAGTCCCTTCTGACTGTATGTCTTGATGATAAGAAAAGAGTTCAATTTTACACCAAAGACTATCCACATATTGTGCATGGCTATGCGATGGGTATCCATAAATCAGAAGCCTCGACCTTTGATAAGACTTTACCTGTTCTTGATCCTTTGATGGACCCGGAAACTCTTCTGGTTGCATTGACACGCCATCGAGATGATACGCAAGTTTATGTGAATCGAGAGCACTTTATTGACTTTAAGGACATCATTGGCAAACTGGGAAAGGTTTCCTTTAAGGAGACTCTTCAAGATTATTCTATCTCAGAAGAGCAAAGGCCATATTTTGACCGTGTTCAACAATATCGAGACTTGATCATAGAAACTAGTACATTACGGGAAGAGATGGAGGGAAGCCCCCGATGGGACTCGAAGGCAGGCCTTGAACCGTCAGAACCTCTTTATAAACACCCCTCTTATAAAGCCTATCAAACCTGCTTTGAAGAAAAAAAACGAGTTGCAGAATCTATCCTTAAGGACTGGCAGAATCATGCTCCTTATGTTCGTTTAGCAGGCATTCGAAAAGACATTTTGGAGGTTGAAGCTGGATTTCGCCCTCGTCTTCTCTCAGAGCTTGAATACCGTGCTTCAATTCAAGTGCAGGGCTATATGGACCTTGTAAGAGAAACTCGCAATCTTTGGTGCACCATTTCTCAAACTCATCCTGCATCCCTTGCAAAATCTCATGCTCTTTATGAAGACTATAAATCATTAAAAACAGAAAGAGATTCATTGGCTGCGGTCTTTCTAGAGAACCTCAAGCTTTATAAACCTTTTTTGAGAATCACAGCGGATGATACAGGAAAGCTTAAGGATTATTGGGGAGAAGAGCTCACAAAAGAAAACCGAGTTACCATAAGCTCAATTAAATCTCATGCTGAGTCTCATAGAAAATCCCAACTTCAAAATCTTTATTATGAAAGGTTAAGTTCAGAGCAAAAAATCCATTATGATGTTGTAAATTCCTATATCAGCATTCGAAATGAAGCCGCTACCACCTATAGCCATCTTCAAAAACAAAAAAATAAGCAAGAGCTAGCCTCAATTCGGATTACTTCTCCTGAAACTTTCTTTACGCTTGAGAAGTTCCAAGAACTTCAAATTCAAAGAGATGCACTTGCCCTTAAGGTTGTTGAATCTCCTAAGAAATATCAATCCTTTTTTGAAGCCCTTAAGGTCAAAGAAGATAAACTCCTTGACCATGCTGTATCAGGAGAAATTCGAGAAAAGGTAACTTCCTATGCAAATGAAACAAATTCCTCAACACGAGCTTTCAAAGCCGAAGAGCTCAAGAGAATTCTCACAACTTCAAAAGATCATAGAATTTTTAAAGAAAGCGGATTAGAGTTTAGTCGTTTAACTTTTGATATTGCTTTTTACGAGAAGATAAAAAGTGGTGAGATTCCTTCTACTCTTGATCCCAATCAAATTTATAAACCGATTCAAAACTATCTCAATTCATCAAAAGAAGCCGTACGCCTCTGGAAAATCATTCAATTAAAACCCCATGATAAAGATATAAACTCTAAAGACCTCCTCAAAAAAGATTGGCAGCTTGCCCTTACAGCTCGCAATGAAAATGCGACCGCACTTCTAGAGGACAAAGCAGCCTTATCTGTTATTTCAAGTATGAGAGAAGGGATTCATTCTAGGCTTGTACAACAAGCAGGATACACTAAAAGTAATACCTTAGAGAGATCTTCCAGTGAATTATCGCAAGCTAATAAAGCAAAATTCGATCTTCCCCTATCTCAAGTTCTTCAAGTAACTAAAGGTAACTGTGAAAAGATTATTGCAGATTTATTAGGAAGCCCAAACAAATTCCTAAGTTCAAAGACAGAACTCAGATTCGGAAAGAAAGGATCCCTGCTGATTAATATAGCAGGATCCAAAGAGGGATTATGGAAAGATTTTGAGACGGGAGAAGGAGGAAATATATTCCAGCTTATTCAAAGGGAAAAGAAATTAGGCTTTAAGGAAGCGGTTTCTTATTTAGCTCATAACCTTAATATAAAGCCTAACGCTCAAACTCATTTTAAGAGGGGATCACACCAACAAAAGCAAGTTCCTGAGCCTCACCCCCTTGAAGAGGCCAAAGAGATTGCTCAACGCCTTAATGGTGTTTTAGAACTGCAGATGAAATCAAAGCCTATTCAAGGCACCCTAGCAGAAACCTACCTTCGGAAAGAAAGAGGAATTCTAGGCCCCCTCGCACCTGACCTACGGTATATCCCTCAAGGTACAACGTTCATGTATCGGGGAGAGCGTAAAACCGTAACTCACCCTTGTTTTGCAGTTTTTGGACGAAACCATGAGGGGTGCTTAAGTTCAGTTCAACTTACAAGGCTTGACTATCAAGGCAAGCGAGCTCTCACAAGGGAAGGAGAAAAACTTAATAAGATTCAATATGGAATTTCCAAGGGATCGTTTGTGACAATACAAGGAGGGAAAAGCCCTGATGGTACCTCTACAGATCGTGTTTTTATTACCGAAGGTATTGAAACTGCTCTTTCCATTAAAGAAGGAAATATCAAAGGCAAAATCGTTGCTTCACTGGGTATTCATAATATTTCCAATTATCCCGGACCTGAAAAAGAAATCATTATCTGCGCTGATAACGATAGTGATAAATTGAATTCTCAGACCCATAAAATTATTGAAACGGCTCAAGAACAATTTAGGAGTCAGGGGAAATCAGTCTTAATGGTTAAGCCCGCTCATCCAGGTGATGATTTTAATGACGTTCTCAAGAAAGAAGAGAAAAAAGGCATTCAAGATTACGTGAAGGAATATCTGGATACTGAACCTCCTGCTCTCCAGACACAGAGAATCCAAAAAGCCGAAAGCCTACCCCAAATGAAAGCTGATCAACCAAGCCCTATAGCAAAAATTGCCTCTTACTTAGAAGCAAAAATAAAAGAAATGAAGACCTTTGAAGGCACTTATATTGCTGATCAAGCTAGGAAGGAGCTAGAAACTTATGCTCAAATTTTTGCAAAGAATGAAAATATGCTCCAAAATCTTAAATTAAATAATCAAGAAGTCGCTAAAGAAGTTCAAACTTTCTTACAATGCCAAAGATTGCAAAATAAAAAAGAGATTGAGAGGTAAACCTTACCCCAGCAGAAAAATAGATAATTTAGGTGAAAATATTATCTCAAATCACTTAGTTATTTTGAATCAAAAGCTTATAGGTTTTACATTCAGGTCATTCAAGTTCTTATCAAAAAAGACCGGGAGATTTATCCCCTTTTTTTTAAATAATGCTTTCTGGCAATCAAATAGTTTAGCCAATATTTTTCGCTGTGATTACTTAAGTGTTGACATGGCTATCTCTGCTAGATTAAATTTCCTTAAAGTGTATAAGATAATATAAAAATAAGGAGCCATCGTAGATTAAGAGATAATTTAATATAGTAAAATGAGTATAAGACGTTCTAAATAAAAAGAAAAAAAAGTGAGGTTATTGAACTTTTTGTAGCTGAAGTTACTGCGCGTAGTGCAGCAGATATTTTAGGTTTTTAGGCCAATACGGTTGCCTTGTTTTATCGTAAGGTTCGTGAAGTTATTATTAAACCTCCCAGATATTGCTCCTGAGCAGGGAGAGTTTGAGGTTGATGAAAATTACTTTGGAGACGTTCAAAAAGGAAAGTGAGGCCGAAGTGCTGCAGGAAAAGTTGCTGTATTTGGGATACTCAAAAGAGGAGGCAAGGCGTATAAAATAGTTATTGATATAAAATCGCAAACTCTGTTTGATACCTTGAAAACTAAGGTTTTACCTGATTCAGTTATTTATACAGATAGTTATCGGAGTTATAATATTTCTTGATGTTTCTGACTTTAGACATTGTTAGCTAGTTATTGAATTGAGTATGATTTTGAGAGAGACAATAGCAATGAAATCAAGAGTGTCTCATCTAACTTCTCAAATCACATTGTAATCCTTTTGTTTTCTTAATTCCTCCAACGAATATTTCAATACGCTTACTCAGTCTGTATAGTCTTTTGGGCCCCTCCCTGACGGTGAACTTTAAAAGTGGTAGAATCTGCAACACAATATTCATTGTTAGTTACTTGCGCGCTAGACATTATCGCATCAATCACAGCAAATCCTTTGCCCATAAGCAAAATCGTATTAATGGCATTGAAAACTTTTGGAATCAAGCGAAACGTGTGCTAAGAAAATACAATGTGGTATTCCTCGTGAAAAACTTCCGCTTGTTTTTAAAAGAGTGTGAGTTTAGGTTTAATTATGGATTGCCAAATCAACAATTGGCTGTTCTAAAACATTGCTGTATTTGACTCTAACCTACCACAGTCCCAAAAAATTTATTGAAAGGATCACAAAAATGTCTCCACAAAATAAGTTTAGAATTACTAAAATTAGATCAGCCGGGGCTGGGGGTAGTCTACCTGTAGTTGAACCTACAGAAAACTTAGACCCGGTTGAATGGGTAAAGGCTAACAGAGAGCTGTTTGAGGATTTCTTATCAACTCAGGGAGGTATTTTGCTGAGGGGGTTTGATATTCACTCACTTTCAGAATTTAATAAATTTTCGCAAGCTTGTAGCCCAGCCCTTCTTGAATACACATACCGGTCCACTCCCCGAACACGACTGGGTGGTAAAGTTTATACTGCTACTGAATATCCTGCTGACCAACATATCGCCTTTCATAATGAAAATTCTTATTCTAAACAATGGCCAAGCCGGATTAACTTCTTCTGCCTGATTGCAGCCCGAAGGGGTGGGGAAACTCCGATCGCGGATAGCCGCAAGGTTCTCAGTCGAATAGATAAAGACATTATAGAGAGTTTTAAATCCAAAGGTGTAAAATATGTTAGGAACTATTCATCTAATATTGACTTAAGTTGGCAGGAAGTCTTCCAAACCACAAACAAATCAGATGTGGAAGAATTTTGTCGAGCAAATGATATTGAATTTGAATGGAAAGATGGACCTGTTGAATTGACAACCTCTCAAATTTGCCAAGCTACCACGATTCATCCCAAGACAAAACAAGAAGTATGGTTTAACCAAGCCCATCTCTTTAGTACCAAAAACTTGGAATCTACTTTAAGAGAACAGCTTATTAGTGAATTGGGTGAAAAAAATCTTCCTCGTGGTACATACTATGGCGATGGCTCCCACATAGAAGATTCAATAATTGACCACATTAATGCAGCATATGCCCAAGAACAAATAGTCTTTAAATGGCAAAAAGGTGATATAATGGCACTTGACAACCTGCTTATGGCTCATGGAAGAAACCCTTATGAAGGTGAAAGAAAAATAGCGGTTACAATGGGATAGAACGGGTGTAAGCGCCAGAGTAAGCTTTCAATTACCCACAACTCTCATTGCAACTTTAAATCCCAATCCAATGTCTATCAGACAAGATAGCTCCCACATGACGGTGTTGCCAGGTGGAGGATCAGGGGGGATACCTGAAAGGAGAAGGTAGCAGGTAAGGCAAACGAACTGAGAAGCGTCAAAAGATTAGGCATTTAAACGACTTCCCATTTTAAGAACTTCCATAAAGTGAGGGGTGATTCTATATATGGATTTGTAATGAAGGGATTATCTATTAACGATAAGTCTCTTAATACTTAAGAAAAAAATGAATTGGCTTATATTCCAGCAAATTGCATCTCGTCTTGAAAATAAAGATTCAAAGTTTGTAAATTTGGTTGTGGATATAGCATGGAGAATGCTTAGGAGAAGATGATACAGAAAATTTAGAGTTAAGAGCCTTTTTAAGAATTCTATTTTCAAAGCTCATGTGGTTTAATCTCTCTTAACAAAGTGTTCGGAGTTTAGAAACTTGCTTGAAAAGGCAAGTCAAAAAATTGCTTTAAAAAGCATTTTTTACAAAATCTCTTGAATAGGTAAGAATATTTTTTACTAAAGATAAAACAAGTATATTTAATATTAAATAGAAAATTTTTATGATCACTGCTCTTTTTAATTTTGTAAAACGTCTGGATACTATTATACTCATAATAATATCTATTGTTTCAGCTATTATTTTTAAAAATATAATAGCTATGGATTATAAAATATTAGCTTACACAATAAGTTATGTAATTAAGAGCATATTAATATTCTTGATCCCATTGTTGATTCTCCCTTTTATCATTCAAAGCATTATTGAAATGAAATCTCGAGGCGCATCTCTTATATGTATTATTCTAGTAATGGTGTTTTTTTCTAACATTATTTCTTTGATAATTCCGTATGCAATTGGAATACATATAATTCCTTATCTGAGTATAACAGAAGCTCTGGAAATCCATCCTGACGAAGGAATTATATCATCTTTATATAATTTTAATCTGCCAGAAATATTAAGCATTCCTCAAACCATGGTGCTAGGAGTTAGCTTGGGATTAACCCTAGGATGCATACCTTCACCTTTTGCTATTAAAATAGTAAAATACTACCACAATCTTTCTTGTAAATTTTTTGAGAAAATCTTTATTAGGCTTCTGCCAATTTATATTTTTGGCACTATGTTAAAGATTATCCATGAGATTGATTTTATTGCCTTACTTCCTATTTTTGGTAGCATGATATGCCTAATCGTAGCATTACAAATTATTTATATAAGTTTCTTGTTTTTTATAGTATGCGGAGGAAATCGGAGGCATACGCTCGTTGCAATCAAAAACGCTTTACCCGCAGGGGTAGTGGGCTTTTCAACTATGTCAAGTCTTGTAACTATGCCTGTTACATTGAAGGCAGCTGAAGAGAATACTCAGAATTCTGAAGTTGCTAATGTTACAATTAGCACAACTGTGAATTGTCATGATGTGGGAGGTTGTATATCACTGCCTATGATAGCATTAACTATATACTATATCACTAGCCTAACCTTTCCTGACGTTACTACCTATACTTGGTTTGTTCTTTTAGTAGCTTTTGCTCAGTTTTCTAGTGCTTCTGTTCCTGGTGGTAGTGTAGCCATTATATTACCGTTTCTTACTCATACGCTTGGATTTACTAATGAGATGGCAAGCTTAGTAGTTGCTTTATCAATTTGTTTGGACCCTATAGAGACTGCGAATAATGTTATGGGAAATAGCGTTTTTGTGATCTTTATAAATAAAATTTACAACAAGATTTTGTCGTCTATCAGTTTAACCAAGAAGCCCAAAGAGGATGATGACGTAAGAAGACTTAAAGGGAATGCATAATAACATTGCAGCCTGCATTTAAAGAGAGAAGCTATGCGCCTAACTAAAAGTTTTTTAGCCATTGTGGTCGATACCGCGGAGAGGGTGGCGTTTATCTTGTTTCCGAGTCTGCCTTTGAGAAGACTTCCTCCCAGATGTCCTTGATTTTTGAGAGGATCGATGAGATGCTTGATGGATGAGCAGGGCGTTGATAATGGAGAATTTAGCTCTTCTGCTCTGTTTTAAACACCCCACATTTTTAAAGAAAAATCATAACTCTTATCATATTGTTACACTTTTTAGAAATTTCTGTGTACAATTTATTTTCCATATGACGTTTTTTATGCTAGCTTATATTTATGGATAATACAATGGCTCACTTAAAGCAAATAATCTTCACAATATTCTTCCTTGTCTTTTCGACTGTCAACTGTTTGGCTATGAATGATAAGGAGGTAGATGATCTCTCTGGGCATGTTATTCCTCTTCGGACCCAGACTAATGATTCTCTGGATGTAGAATCTGACCTTAATAATTTAACCCCGAGTTTGTTAGAAACCAGAGCCTTACATTTGGCCCCAACCATTGATAATTTAAATGTTTGGACTAGGTATACATCTAGGATGGCTCTACCAAGTCTAGGAATTTTAAAAGAAACATTGGTTTTTTGTGCTCCCTATATGCTTGCAAAAACCGTGCTTGGCGGAAACCTCCTCTGGAATGCTTATTTGTATGGGCAAATAGATGAAACAGCTGTTGCTTCTGATGGTCTTATAATGACTTGGCAGTCTCTCGTTACAGGAACGTGGTTGGGAGGATTACAAGCAACATCTATACTTGTTGGTCAACTCCATACTGACGATGAAAGTATTGCTGCCGCTAGAGGAAATGTGGGAAAAGTGGCTTTTGCTTTATCAGTAGGATACTCTATCTTATCAATCCCTCTGCTATTAGAAGCTGGAAATATTTCTGCTAGTCTCATGAGTCTATTCCATCTTACACGTAGTCCAACAGTTTTTGAGCGTGTTCAAGACTACTTCAATGGTTTTATTTGGGGTGTGGCTCCAACTCTTTTCTTGTATAATGATGAACAATTCTCTCTTGGAATTAAAGATATAAAAGTGCCTCTTATTTATGATTCAATACAAACTTTCGTGGCATGTACACTTGCTTACCCATTAGCCCTTGGTAAATGGGGATTCCCAGAACTTGGTGTTAGAGGCATTGGTTATTCAATGGCTGCTGGGGCTTGGGTGAGTTGGATAGCTCTTCGTATGCATTATGCTTTGGATAAGAAGAAATATGGGCAATTTAAATTATATAACTTTGCATCTATCAAAGTTAAGGCTATTAAAAAATACTTAGAGTACGCTATTCCTTTAGGTCTTGCCAATTCAGTCGGATTAATCACTAACTTTACCTATAGCTCATTTATTGTAAGCTTTGGTGAATCAGTAGCAAGTGGATATAATGCATGTGCTGCGTACTTTAGAGGTATTAACATCACTTTTTCTGGTTACACCTCCGCAATCACTGCACTTGTTGCTAATAAAGATATCAGGGTGTCTAATAACTTAGTCACTTCTCTTGAACAAAATGATGTTCTAAGCATCAAGAAATACTACAATGCTTCAGTTATAACTACTACTGGACTTGCCATCCTGGCAGCAGCGCCGGTGGTGTTGTGGCCTGATAGGTTTATTGGCTTCTTTGGAAATTCGTTATCAGAAAATGCACTGCGACTTGCACATGCATACATAGGGTTCAATATAACTAATAGTATACTTACTATGCATGCTCTTGCCCATGAATCTAGTCTTCATGGGCTAAAGGATGTTGGTGTGCCTTTGCTTATTAATTTATCTGTGAATAGTTGTTGGTTGTTATTTTCAGGCATTTCTATTGCTAGCAGCGACAATCCGACCCTGGTTGTTGCAGCTAGCGTGGTTGGATCAGGCCTAAGTACAGTTGTTTACGGAATTAGATGGCGTCAGATGTTTATGAAACTTTCTTCACAAGTTAATAATGTCACAGGTGAAGAGAATTGTTTTGTGAGGATGTGGCATAAAGCGAAGAGAACAGTTGAAACCAGCTTTTTAGGAAGAGCATGGCAAAGTGTAAAAGGGTGGTTTACTACTGATAAGTCGACCGTTAAAAATGCATTTAAGAGGAATGGTAGCCACAAAAAAAGTTGATAGTGAGAAAGAAGGCAAAGAGAAGTTTACATAGA
>Ga0206848_1142_pt1 | contig 16917 bp, 11 predicted proteins | sample Alteio_BWOrgCont_18_FD_152635 | JGI IMG/M metagenome (GOLD analysis project Ga0206848, IMG submission 152635) | Enriched cells from forest soil in Barre Woods Harvard Forest LTER site, Petersham, Massachusetts, United States -... | ecosystem: Environmental > Terrestrial > Soil > Temperate forest >...
AGCTTAATTGTAAAAAAATTATACTTTTGAATGATAATAAAGCAAAAGCATGCCCGATAATTCAGCTTATAACGATCTCGATTTATCCTTTTTGAGCAAACCCCCGAGTTGCTTTCTTTGGTTACCGAAGCGCTTGATAACGGGGATTGGGCCGCGGCCGCATCATCGGCCCACAAAATGAAATCGAACCTTGGCTTTTTTGGGATGCTTACCAGCCAGGCACTAATACAGGATGTTGAACTGTTATGCAAAGCAGGTGCGCAGTCGCCAGAGGATGTAACCCTCTTATTTAACGAAGCGAAAACTTTAATCAACGGCAGCATGGCCGATCTTGAACAAATAAAAGCCGAAAAATCTGCAGAGCTTTAAACCTGCTGCAGCTTAAAGCTGTAGCTTTCCATTATCAAATTAGCCAATAAATTTTTACAGGCCAGGTCAACCTTATCATGGGCTGCGGCTTCGCTATCAGCATCAATTTCCAGCGTAATATGTTTGCCTATGCGTATGTTTTGAATCTCGGCAAGGCCAAGGTTTTTCATACTGCCGGTTACTGCTTTTCCCTGTGGGTCAAGTATTTCTTTTTTGGGCATTACATCAATTTCTGCTTGGAACTTCGCCATGTGCTATTTTAAATTGGATTATTGATAAAGTGATATATATAAAGATAACCACCGGAACTGCCGCGAATTTAAAAAATAGTATCAATATTGCCGAAAATAGCAGCAATAAATACCGGTAAATATTTTCCTGGAAATCGCGGTTTTTAAATTTGAGCGACATCAGCGGCACTTCGGCAACCAGCAATACGCACATCACCACCACAAATACCGATAAAACGTATGGGTTAAGTATGTACGTTGCCACATTATAGTGCTGTTGAATAATAATGGGCAGCGATGCAATTAATATAGCATTTGCCGGTGTTGGCAAACCTATAAATATTTCGGCCTGGCGGGTATCTACATTAAACTTAGCGAGCCTTAAGGCCGAAAATACGGGTATTAGAAAGGCGATAAAGTTTAAATAACTGCTCACCCTGTCAATTTGAGGAGCCTGTAAAAACAACTCATACATTATAGCCGATGGCAATACGCCAAAGCTCACCATATCGGCCAGAGAATCCAAATCCTTGCCTATGCCCGAGTAGGAGCGCAGCACGCGCGAAGCCAATCCGTCGAAAAAATCAAAAATGGCTGCCAAAAAAATGGCATACGAAGCAAATATCAGGTTATCCTGAAAACAAAATACGATGCCGATACACCCGCTGAACAGGTTAGCACAGGTTATTGTATTTGGAAGGTGTTTTCTGACGCGATTCCTCATTACGGTATGAAGGTATCAAGATTATTTAAAGTATCTGTAAAGTTAGGGGTTAACTTATCATTAAATATAACTTCACTAATACAAAAATATTATGAATTCATAGATATTAGAAACTCTTCGTTGGTCCTGGTGCCTTTTATTTGCCCCTGTAAAAACTCCATCGATTCCTGCGAATTCATATCGGCCAAATGGTTTCTTAATATCCATATGCGCTGTAAGGTGTCGCGGTCTAACAGTAAATCATCACGGCGGGTACTTGAAGCGGTAATATCAATAGCAGGGAATATGCGTTTGTTAGATAATTTACGATCCAACTGCAGCTCCATATTACCGGTACCTTTAAACTCTTCAAAAATAACCTCATCCATTTTAGATCCGGTTTCAGTTAATGCCGTAGCGATGATGGTTAATGAGCCGCCATCCTCAATGTTACGCGCGGCGCCAAAAAAGCGTTTGGGTTTGTGCAATGCGTTGGCATCAACACCACCCGATAATATTTTACCCGATGCCGGTGCAACCGTGTTATAAGCACGTGCCAGGCGGGTGATAGAATCTAACAGGATAACTACATCATGCCCGCACTCAACCATACGTTTGGCTTTCTCAAGCACAATATTGGCAATTTTTACGTGGCGTTCGGCCGGTTCGTCAAAAGTGGATGATATAACTTCGGCGCGTACGCTGCGGGCCATATCGGTAACTTCTTCGGGGCGTTCGTCAATTAACAGTATAATTAAATAAACTTCGGGGTGATTTTTGGCTATGGCGTTGGCCACATCCTTCAACAGCATTGTTTTACCTGTTTTTGGCTGCGCCACAATTAAACCGCGCTGGCCTTTACCTATGGGCGAAAACAGGTCCATTATGCGGGTTGAGTAATTGCCTGCATCAGTAAACAGGCTTAGTTTTTCCGAAGGGAAAAGTGGCGTTAAGTGGTCGAAAGGTACACGGTCACGCACCTCGGCAGGTACACGGCCGTTAATGGCTTCAACACGTACCAGCGGGAAATATTTTTCACCTTCTTTTGGCGGGCGTATGCTGCCGCGCACGGTATCGCCGGTTTTTAGGCCGAATAATTTTATTTGCGACTGGGATACATAAATATCATCGGGCGAAGTAAGGTAGTTATAATCGGATGAGCGTAAAAAGCCATATCCATCGGGCATAATTTCCAGTACGCCTTCGTTTATGATAACGTTATCAAAATCGAGGTTAATAGCTTCCTGGTTTTTTTTGCGGATTGTTGTTTTGGTTTACCCGGCGCTCAATTTTTTGCGGACGGCCTTCGGCAAAAGGTTCTTCAACCCTTGCAGGCGCTTCGCCTTCCTGTTGTACAACAGGCTCTTCAACAGCTACGGTTTCCTGTTCTTCAGCATCTTCCTGCTGTTGTGCATCGTCATCGTCGCCGTTAAACAGGTTGGTATCATCTAAAGGCACCTCAACGCGTGGTTCGGTGCTGCTTTTAGTTTTTATAGTGCGGATTCTTTTACGGGATTTTTCGCCATCGGCCGATGCTTCAGCATCGGCAGTTTGTATAGGGGCGTAGTTGTTTTCAACAGTACTTTGCTGGGCACGGGCTGCCTCTATTAAGTTTTGTTGTTCAACAATAGCCGAAATTAACTGTGCTTTTCTAAGTTCTTCAGCTTCAGCAATTCCTAAGCTTTTTGCAATTTCGCGCAACTCCGAAACGAGTTTGTCGTTCAATTCAGTTGTATCAGACATGATATGGATTATAGTTCAAAAAGATTTTTATAGATTTTTTGTGTTTTGCAACAATAAGTATTTGGAATGCGTTTGTATAAAATTGTATTACGCCCCGGAATATTTATTTGAAAAATTTTATCCTGCAAACTTGTTTAAGCAACATTTAAAACCATGTACCTATTGGATAAATAATGTGTGGAGTTTTAAACTGTTTCTTTGGTGCAAGAAAAATTCAAAGGAAAACGCTGCAATTGTAACCAATTTATTTCAATTTACAAATTTTTTAAATAAATATCGTTAATGCTATAACTCTTAAACTAATTTTTAGTTTTTTTGATAGCTAAATAAATTAATGTCCTATTCATGATATCCCGGCAGCAGTTAATAGACCAGATTAAGCAAAAAAAAACATTCTTATGTGTCGGGCTCGATACGGATATCGATAAAATACCCCCATTTTTAAAACAATACCCCGATCCCATATTTGAGTTTAACAAGCGCATAATTGACGCTACTAAAGATTTATGTATTGCCTATAAACCCAACGCCGCTTTTTACGAAAGCCACGGGGTTAAAGGCCTGCAAAGCTTAATAGCCACCTGGCAATACCTGCCAAAAGATTGCCTCAGTATCATTGATGCCAAACGCGGCGATATTGGCAATACATCCGGCATGTATGCCAAAGCCTTTTTTGATGAGGCCACATCGGGCATGAGCTTTGATGCCATAACCGTGGCACCTTATATGGGTAATGATAGTGTTACGCCATTTTTAGCTTTTGACGGCAAATGGGTGATATTATTGGCGCTAACCTCATCAGTTGGCAGTAAGGATTTTCAGTATTTACAAACCGGAGATAGCTACTTATACGAAACCGTTATCCAAAAAGCCAATACTTGGGCCGGTGCCGATAGGCTGATGTACGTAGTAGGCGCCACCAAAAGCACCGAGTTTACCAACATCCGAAAGTACGCACCCGATAGCTTTTTGCTGGTACCAGGCATAGGCGCGCAGGGCGGCAACCTTGCCGAAGTATGTCAATATGGCATGAATAAAGATTGCGGTTTGATAGTGAACGCATCCCGTTCCATCATCTACGCCAGCAACGGCGAGGATTTTGCCGATGCAGCGCGTGAAGAAGCTTTGAAATTACAGCAAGAAATGCAGGAAGAACTGGAAAAGGCAGGGGTGATATAAAACTGAAAATGTCATTCTGAGCGATAGCGAAGAATCTGTCGCTTGGTGCACCACCATGCAGATTCTTCGCTATCGCTCAGAATGACAAAAATATTTATACCCATTGGCGGTGTCCTCACCGCCAATAGCCAATAATTCTACGCAAACACCAGCATCCTATCCGGGTACCGCATGGCGTAGGTAGATACCATATTCCTGATATAATCATTGCCAGGGTAAGGTGTAAGGTAACTTTTTAGCTGATCGGTATTATTGGCTTCAAAATAATGGGAGATGTAGCCCATGCCATAAAACTTTCCTTTTTCTATCAAAATACAGCTATGCTCATCATCGGTACGGCCGGCATCGCGTATGGCGAAAGTGGGGAGGGCCTGTTTTAGCTGGTCGATGGCATGGTTTACTTTTGCATTATAATCATCTATGCTCATATTTCCCGTGCAGGCGCAATGCTCGCCATGGGCGCCTGTGCAGGTTTCGGTGTTTTTTTGTATGAAGCAAAGTTTAGGGCAAAGTTCAAACTCTTCAATCAGTCGGTTAAGCAGTTTGTAGCCATCCAATAGCGAGTTACACGAATAAATAGGCTCGGCAAATTTGCGGTGCTTATCAACCGCCAGCCGCACATATCCCCGCTGATCGATAAAATCATATATGCCAAAAGCATGCTCAAAGCGCTTTAAAGACCGGTTGTATTTTGGCCACAAGCGCTTTATTTCCACCGCTTCCAGCACAAAGGCAATCAACTCGGTACCGCATTGCTGAAAAGTAATATGATGGATATTCCGCAAAAATTCCTGTCGTTGAAAACTGGGATTATTACCTGTAAAATGACTGGAAACGCGCTTTCTTAAATTTTTGGCCTTGCCAACATATATAACCTTGCCCTTTTGGTCGTGAAAATAATAGACCCCAGGCGATGGTGGCAACTGCTCCACATCTTTTTTCGATAGGTTAGGCGGCAGCACATGTTCCTTTGAACGTGCTTTTAATGCTTCGGGGATATGGTTGTTTTTATCGCTTTTTAGTAACAGGCTAAATAGTTCGGCTGTAGCCTCGGCATCGCCGGCGGCACGGTGCCTGCTCTCGTTATCAATACCCAAATGCCTGCACAATTTGCCTAAGCTATAGGAGGGAAGGCCCGGCAATATCTTTCGCCCAAGCCTAACAGTACATAGCTTGTTGCACTGCAAATCGTACCCAGAGGCAGCCAAATGGTACCGCACAAAAGAATGGTCGAAATTTACGTTATGGGCTACAAATATTTTGCCGTTAAGCAGGTGGTAAATATCATGCGCCACATCTCTGAATAGCGGGGCATCGGCCACCATTTCATTGGTAATACCCGTTAGGGCACGTATATAAATAGGTATATCCCGCTGCGGGTTAACCAGGGTTGAATACCGCTCAATTACCTTTTTGCCGTTGTGTATGCAAATAGCAATTTCTGTAATGCCATTAGCGCTGGCATGCCCCCCGGTAGTCTCAATATCCACAATTGCATACATGGATGTAAATGTAGTATTCTTTACTAATATATTTAGTGTTTTGTCGGGGGATTATTTAATTTGTTTCCCATCACTATTTAGTGCGTATTGAAAATTTTGGAAATCAGTTAGCTTGATTGTATTGCCGGTTATTTCAAATTCCTTCTTTCCATTTACACTAACAAAAATATCGCGTCCGCTAAACTGCCATTTTATTGTACCACTATTTGTTACCCGCGATATTTCTACTTCGCCGTGAACTATAAAATCATCTTCAAATTCATAAATCTCAAAGCAGGTAGCAGTGTCAATTTCTTTATTCCAATTCAATTTGAGCGAAGGGATTTCAAGTGAATACACTTCTGAACCGCAGCAAATAAAAAGGGTATCGTTTTTTATTAAAAAGGATTTTTCATGAATACCTGTAAAGCCTCCTCCTGCACTGATTAGCGCACTGGAAATTTCTTTGCCATCTTGCATAATTCGGATTCCATGTTTAGAAAGATTTCGATAATCGCTGGTTTTATCTGGATATACTAAGGCATAAGTAATTAAATTATCAGCGGAACCGGGTGTATAGTCTGGTTCATTAATTATTTCTATTTTAAAATTCTTGTAATGTGTTGTCATTTAGGTTGAATAGGTTACGCAATTTATTAATTCATAACGAATTTTCACCTCACAAAAAAACCTGCGATAAAATATCGCAGGTTTATATTTTTAATGAAGTTAACTAATCTCTAATCAACCAACCACTAATCTCTATTTCTTCTTCTTCACCGTCTCCAGTTGTTTTTGTTTCATCATGTCTTCCATGCGTGCCTGGAAACCAGACTTTTTCTTTTTCGTGTCCTCGGGTTTCTTTTTATTTTCCTGTATCTGGGCATGTATCTTCTTATCATCAACCATAAACCTGATAAGGTATTGCTGAAGGAAAGTTAGCATGTTGGCCAAAAAGTAATAATAATTTAAACCTGCCGGATAGCTGTTCAAAAAGCCGATGAACAGCACAGGCGTAATGTAGCCTATGTACTTCATTTGCCCGGTAGCGCCCGATATCTGGTTATTGAAATAAGTATATATCAAGGTAGATATGGTCATCAGCAAACACATTAAGCTCAGGTGGTCACCGATAAATGGCACCTTGGTACCAAAGTTTATAAAGTTATCGTAGGTCGATAAATCGTGCATCCATAAAAAACTTTGCCCGCGCAACTCAAACAAACCCGGGAAAAAGCGAAAGAACGCGATTACAATAGGCATCTGTATCAGTAAGGGCAAACAGCCGCCCAGCGGGTTTACCCCGGCCTTTTTATACAGCTTTAAATACTCCTGCTGTAACAGGGTAGGGTTATCCTCGCCAACTTTAGCTTTAATCTCGTCCATCTCAGGTTTTAACACCCGCATTTTAGCCATGGACAAATAAGATTTATAAGTTAATGGCGATAAAACCAGTTTTAACACAACCGTTAAAGCCAATATGATAAAGCCATAATTCCAGTTAAACTGTTTCAGGAAATTAAATACGGGCAATACCGCAAAACGGTTAATATATTTTAGCGGGCCCCAGCCCATATCAATTTGTTTTTCAAGGTCGTTACCTTCGGCCTGTAGGGCATGGAACTGCAATGGCTCAAAATAAAAGCTCATGGGGTAAGTTTCGGCGCTGTTGCGGTTAAGCACCAGTGTAGCCCGCATTTCTTTCAAATCCTTGTGGTCGCTGGTATCGGTAGCCGATGCCAGGCTCACCTTGTTAAAGCCATCCTGGCTCAGCAATACACTGGAAAAGAAATGCGCTTTAAATGATACCCATTGTGTTTTTAAATTGGCAACATCCTTTGCATCATCGCTGGTTGCGCTCAGGTAATCAACGGTACCATCGCTGGTTTTAAAATACAGGTTGGTATAGCGGCGTTCCTGCTCAATATCTTTTTCCTGCGTTGGTAAACCTGCCGCCCAATCGATATTAATAGTGCTGTTACCAGCTAAAACATCATTTAGCCCGGTTGTTTTTATAGTTAATCCAACTTTAAAACCAGTACCTTTTAAGCTGTATATATAATCAATATACTGGGTGGCGCTATAGCTTAAACGCATAGTAACCGAACCCGAATCGGCCCCGGCAACAGTAAGCTGCGGCGCGCTTGGGGTAAAGTACAGGTTATTGGTGTGTATGCTATCCTTGCCGGTTAAAAACTTTAAACCAAAACGGTTTTGGTCTCCGTTAAACAATACCAGCGGCTTGCCATAAAAGCTTTTGTAGTTTTTTAATTGTACCGAGTATATCCTGCCGCCTTTGGTGCTTAATTGCAAACGTAAGTCCTGGTTTTCAATGGTAATTAGCTTTTGGGTGCCAACGGTGGCGGCGCCAAAAGGTGTTTTTAATAAGGCCGAATCAACTACCGCTGTCTTTGTAGTGTCCGCTTTACTGTTAGGCGTGGTTGTGGCAGTAGTTGCAGCCGGGGTGCCTGCAGTTTTAATTAATCCTCTTTTTAGCGAGTCGGCATGTACTCTTACCTGGTCTTTTTTTATGTCGGCTGCTGATGGTTTCATTAAATAAAATGAACCAATAAGTATCAGCATAATCAGGAATAACCCTGTAAACGTATTTCTATCCATTATCTTCTATCAACAAAAATTACTAGTGCTTGCGGGCATAAGCCAGCGAAGCGGCGACAAAGTTAATAAAAAGTGGATGCGGATTAGCAACTGTTGATTTTAATTCGGGATGAAATTGTGATCCTACAAAAAACGGGTGGTTTTTTAGCTCGACAATCTCTACCAGGTTGTTATCAGGGTTAATACCCGATGGACTTAAACCGGCGTTTTCATAATCTTTCAGGTAATTATTATTAAACTCAAAACGGTGCCTGTGGCGTTCGCTGATGTGCGTTTTACCATATATGGCTGCCACTTTACTGCCTTTTTTAAGGTCGCAAGGATAAGCGCCCAGGCGCATGGTGCCGCCCTTGTTAACAATTTTCTTTTGTTCTTCCATCATGCTGATAACGGCATGCGGGGTATCGGGGTTCATTTCGGTGCTATTGGCGTCTTTTAAACCTAAAACATTGCGGCCAAACTCAACAACAGCGCACTGCATGCCCAAACATATCCCAAAAAACGGGATGTTGTTTTCCCGAACATAACGTATCGCTTCAATTTTACCTTCAAAACCACGCTGACCGAAACCCGGCGCTACCAATACGCCATGCAAGCCTTTCAGGCGTTCCACAGCATTGTCTATAGTTAATTGTTCCGAATGGATATAATCAACCCTCACTTTACACTCGTTTTTTGAACCCGCGTGTATAAATGATTCCACAATTGATTTATAGGCATCCGGCAGCTCAACATATTTACCTACCAGGCCAATTCTTACTTCGGAGGTAGGGTTTTTCAGGCGACCTAAAAAGTCTTTCCAGCTTTCTAAATCCGGTTCGTTTTTGTGCGATAATTTTAACTTGGTAAGTACAATTTTATCCAGTTGCTCCTTCAACATCAACAAAGGCACATCGTAAATGGTAGATGCGTCTATCGACTCGATAACCGCGTTAACATTTACATTACAAAACAGGGCTATCTTTTTGCGAATATCCATGTTTAGATGATGCTCGGTACGGCAAACCAAAATATCCGGCTGTATACCGTATTCCAGCAGCATTTTTACCGAGTGCTGGGTAGGTTTGGTTTTAAGCTCGCCGGCTGCAGCCAAAAATGGTATTAGTGTTAAGTGGATAACCAATGAATTTCCTGAGCCTATTTCCCACCTGAACTGCCTTACCGCCTCAATGTATGGCAGCGATTCAATATCGCCTACGGTGCCGCCCAGTTCGGTTATTACAATATCGTATTTGCCATCCTCGCCTAAAATGCGGATGTTCCTTTTTATTTCGTCGGTTATATGGGGTACTACCTGTACGGTTTTACCTAAAAATGCGCCTTCGCGTTCGCGGTTGATAACATTTTGATAAATACGGCCGGTGGTAATGTTATTGGCCCTTGATGTAGGCGTGTTTAAAAAACGCTCGTAATGGCCAAGGTCAAGGTCGGTTTCGGCGCCGTCCTCGGTAACATAACATTCGCCATGCTCATAAGGGTTTAATGTTCCGGGATCAATATTGATATACGGGTCGAATTTCTGGATGGTTACGCTGTAACCGCGCGATTGCAGGAGTTTGGCTAAGGAGGCTGAAATAATGCCTTTCCCTAACGACGAGGTAACGCCGCCCGTAACAAAAATGTATTTAGTCATAAATTTTTTTGTGAATTTGGTTCGGCTTTATGCCTCAACAAATTGTTTGTGTACGGGATACAAAAGTAACAATATTTTTAGTGTTTGACGTATTTGTGGAGAAAATAGGAGGGTGTTAATTAGTTTATTGATAATGAGTGGCTAATGATAAAAACGTGTATAATTAACTCAATCCAACCTAATCAACCCAATAAACTTTATCCAACTCATTTCCCCGTATACTCATAAACCGCCCCATCAGGAAAACCATAGAGTTTTTTAAGCGTTCCATGCTTTAAAATATCCGGCAGGCCAATCAACTCCCAGTTATTTAAACTGCTAAACCAGATAAGGTAATAATGCTTCACCGTAAAAAACTGCTTCACCGTATTCTGGAAATATTTATGCGGCAGCAGGGTAGCTGTAGTTCCCGCAAAAAAATAGGTTGCCTCATCCGCATCGGTATATTTGGGTATATCCAGCGTGTAAATATCCTTATGCGTTTTCAGGAACATGATAAACTGCGATTTATTCCAGTCGTCATCCGTATAGCCCGGTACGCCATAGTCATTCTCATCATACCAGCGCTGGTAATCGGTCATCACTAACGAGTAATCCGAAAACAGCATAATAGCCACAAACGGTATAGCAAACAGCAGTTGAGTTTTTAGTTTACGGCCTTTAAACATGCCCGGCGCCCAGCAGGTAATCCCTATTAATAAGGGTACAAACAAAGGCGATAATAAACGACTGTTCAACGGCTCGAACCTTGATATGCTTGCAAAAACAGGTATAAACCAGCCATAAACCACCGCAAAGCATATAATTACGCTTTCGGCGGTATTAATTTTGCCTTTATAGGCGCGCCAGGCCAGCAAGCCGGTAAGGCTGAATAATATAATGCAGGCAATAAGTATAGCGCAAGGATAAAACGTTTGCGGAAAGCCAATCCAATCGCACATTACGGTGCCAAAGTAATACAGGTTTTTGCTTAGTGATGTTAAAGACGATTCACGCGTACCCGTGCTTAAACCCGATGTAAGCCGGTTTAATATCAAATTGCCTACCAGTAACGAAATACCTATCAACCCAAAAGTTAATACATATTTTATTTTCTGGCGGATGATGAGCTGGTTATCCAGCAAAAGCAGCAAACTGCCCGCACCCACAAGGGTAACGCCCGCATAACGGGTTAAACAGCCAAATGCCGCCACTATAGCAGCTATTATCAGACTTCTTAAAGTACGTTTTTGCTGATAGTTCCAAAAGGCCAGTATAAATACCAGCGTTATAAATATAAACAGCGTTTCCGACCATAAATAGGTGTAAATCTCCAGCAGGGCAGGGCTTAATACCACGGCAATTAGTATCAGCCATTTATAAATACCCGAGTACGTTTTAAATTTGGTAACAATAAGCCCGCTCATAAATATAACCCCGCAAAACAAAATGCTGTTGATAACAGGCGCGGCAGCAACGGTATTAACCTGTGTTATAAATAAAATAATACTTAAAAAAACAGGGTAGAAAATGGGGAAGAAAACAATGGGGCCGCCGTTAAAAGTGAGCAGGTTGCCATGCTGCGCGATGTTTTGCGCCGTGCTGGCGTACATAATACTATCGGGCGATATGCCTATGCCGCTGTAACTGGTATATATTTCATAAATAGCGTAAAAACCCACGGCGCAGGCTAACAAACTATCGTAAACTTTTAAAGATTTGGGTATTTGCATGAACTACAAATTTACAATGCGAAACTATTAATGGCATTTTTATTTTTAAATACTGCATTTAGCGCTATTCAATCAAATCTAAAACGGTACTTATCGGCTGGTCGCTGTCAATCAAAATGCCTTTTACGCCTGCTGCTGTACCGGCTTCTATGTCGCGTTCCCTGTCGCCAATAAAGTACGATTGCGCCGGGTCGATATTATATTTTTCAATACCGCGCAGCAACAATCCCGGCTTAGGTTTGCGGCAATCACAGTCGCCGGTAAAATTAGGGTGGTGGGGGCAATAAAAAATATCGGTAAACTCAACTCCATGCTCGTGGTAGATTGATTTTAGTTCGGAGTGCATTTTTGCCAGTTCATCTTCGGTATACCAACCTTTGGCTAAACCGCCCTGGTTGGTGGCTACTATTAAAAGATAACCTTTATCCTGCAGGGTTTTTAAGGCCTCGAAATTATCCAATACATGAAAATCTGAAACTTTGGTAACGTAGTCGCCCATTTCCCGGTTAAGCACACCGTCGCGGTCTAAAAAAACAGCTTTATTTTTTGAAGGCATTTAAATAATTTGTAATTTGCTGCAAAGGTAGCATTTCTAAAATAATAGGTTTTTTGCTGGTATTTATTTGTACTAAAAGAAACGTGTTTTGTGCCTGTAAAAAGCCGTTTTAATCTACTTATTTAGTAGTTTTTGGGCAAAAACCCCTGATAATTTATATTAGATTAATAAATTGAGTTAAAAAACGCCATTTTTTTAACAAATTGATAATTTTAAAAGATATTGCTAATAATTAATTTAGAAATACTTAAAAATATTAAGAAATTTTTAAATTAGTACAGCAAACAGTATCTTCGTTGTTACACCTAAGTTTAAAGGGATAAGTTTTACGATGAACCAAGATGACAGCCACCAGGGCCTTTACCGGCCAGAATTTGAACACGACTCATGCGGGACGGGCTTTATAACCAACATTAACGGCCATAAAACCAACCAGATAATTGATGATGCGCTTACCATGCTCGAGAATATGGAGCATAGGGGTGCCTGCGGTTGCGACCCGGATAGCGGCGACGGCGCAGGTATATTAATACAACTTCCGCACGAATTTTTGATGGAAGAATGCTCAAACCTCGAAATGAGCCTTCCCGAACCCGGCGAATACGGCGTAGGGATGATATTTTTCCCGAAAGAATCAGCACTGAAAAAAGCATGCCGCACTGTAATTGCTAACGCAATAGAAAAATTAGGCCTGCACAATATGGGTTACCGCAAGGTAGTGGTTAACTCGTCTACCATTGGCGTAACAGCACGTGAGGCAGAGCCCGATTGCGAGCAGCTTTTTATAGCAAGGCCGCACAACATTACCAATATCGACGATTTTGAGCGCAAGCTATATATATTAAGAAGGTATATTAATAAAACCGTTACCGAAACCATACCCGGCGCGGGCGAACACTTTTATTTTACTTCGCTCTCTGCCAAAACAATTATTTATAAAGGCCAGCTAACCACTTACCAGCTGCGCAATTACTTTGCCGACCTTAGCGACCCGCGTATGGCATCGGGCTTTGCCATGATACACTCGCGTTTCTCAACCAATACCTTCCCCTCGTGGAAACTGGCGCAGCCTTTCAGGCTGATTGCCCATAACGGCGAGATAAATACCTTAACCGGTAACCTTAACTGGTTTTACTCGGGCTTAAAATCATACGCTTCTTCGTACTTCACTGCTGAAGAAATGGACATGTTGCTGCCGGTGATTGATAATAATCAGTCAGATTCAGCATGTTTGGATAACATCATCGAAGTATTGCTGCATTCCGGCCGTTCGCTGCCGCATGTAATGATGATGCTGGTACCCGAAGCATGGGACGGCAATGAGCAAATGGACCCTATTAAAAAAGCGTTTTACGAGTATCATGCTACCTTAATGGAGCCATGGGACGGCCCTGCCGCCATTACTTTTACCGATGGTAAACTGGTAGGCGCTTTGTTAGACCGTAACGGCCTGCGCCCATTGCGTTATGTTATTACCAATGATGGCCGTGTTATAGCAGCATCAGAAGCCGGTGTTTTAACTATTGATGAATCAACCGTTATTAAAAAAGGCCGCTTGCAGCCCGGTAAAATGCTGTTGATTGATACCGAAAAAGGTAAGATTATTACCGACGAAGAAATTAAACTCGAAATAGCCTCGCGCCAGCCTTATGGCCGCTGGTTAGAGAATTATAAGATACGTTTAGAAGATTTGGCCGAGCCGCGTTTGGCTTTCGCCAGTCTGTCGCCCGATTCTGTTTTCCGTTATCAGCAGGTATTCGGCTACAGCCGCGAAGATATCGACACCATTATTAAACCAATGGCTGTTGATGGCAAAGAGCCTATCGGCTCAATGGGTACTGATGTGCCTTTGGCGATACTGTCTGATAAGCCTCAACACCTGTCAAGCTACTTTAAACAATATTTTGCCCAGGTTACCAACCCACCTATCGACCCGATACGCGAGCGTTTGGTAATGAGCCTGGCTACCTTTATAGGTAACAATGGCAATTTATTGGATGAAGATAAAATGCACTGCCATTGCGTAACGCTGAAACACCCGGTATTAACCAATCACCAACTGGAGCAGCTGCGCAGTATTGATACCGGTATGTTCCATGCCAAAACGCTGCAAACCTACTTTAAGGCCGATGGCCTGCCCGGCTCCATGCAAAAAGGCATTGAGCGCGTTTGCCGTTATGCCGAAGATGCTGTTGATGATGGTTTTGAAGTACTGATATTATCCGACCGTGCTATCGATTCGGAGCATGCGCCTATACCATCGTTACTGGCGGTATCTGCCGTGCATCACCATTTAATTAAAAAAGGCCGCCGTGGTTCAGTAGGTTTGGTAGTTGAAGCAGGGGATGTTTGGGAAGTACACCACTTTGCCTGCTTACTGGCATTTGGCGCTACGGCTATCAATCCATACCTGGCTTTATCAACCATTGAAACCATTAAACGCAATGGCAGCCTGGAAACCAGCCTCGACGAGAAATACCTGTTAAAAAACTACGTAAAATCGGTTAACGACGGCTTGTTGAAGATATTTTCAAAAATGGGTATCTCAACCCTGCAATCATACCATGGTTCGCAGATATTTGAGATATTGGGCTTGAACAAAGAAGTTGTAAGCAAATATTTCTGCGGCGCGGTAACCCGTATCGAAGGTTTAGGGCTTGATGAAATTGCCCGTGAATCGCTTTGCAAGCACCGCATAGGTTTCGGCAGCACCAACAGCGCCGAAAGCCATTTATTGCCCGAAGGCGGTATTTACCAATGGAAACGTAGGGGCGAGGCGCATTTGTTTAACCCGACAACGGTCCACTTGCTGCAACACGCTACCCGCACCAATAATTACAACGTTTATAAAGATTACGCTAAATATATTAACGAGCAGGGAGAAAAGCATTTCACCATACGTGGTTTGCTTGATTTTACCCATCACCGCGAATCAATCCATATTGATGAGGTTGAACCTGCCGAAAATATTATGAAACGTTTTGCAACTGGCGCTATGTCGTTCGGTTCCATCTCTCACGAGGCGCACAGTACTATGGCTATTGCCATGAACCGCATTGGCGGCAAAAGCAATACCGGCGAAGGCGGAGAGGATGAAATGCGTTATGAAGTAATGGAAAACGGCGATTCGATGCGCTCGGCTATCAAGCAGGTAGCATCGGCACGTTTCGGGGTTACTTCAAATTATTTGACTAATGCCGATGAGCTGCAAATAAAAATGGCCCAGGGCGCAAAACCCGGCGAAGGCGGGCAGTTGCCCGGCCATAAGGTTGACGATTGGATTGCACGCACCCGCCACTCAACACCGGGCGTAGGCTTAATTTCGCCGCCGCCGCACCACGATATTTACTCTATCGAAGATTTGGCGCAGCTGATATTCGACCTTAAAAATGCTAACCGCGCCGCGCGTATCAATGTAAAATTGGTATCAAAAGCAGGCGTAGGCACCATAGCCGCGGGTGTTGCCAAAGCACATGCCGATGTTATCCTGATTGCAGGGTACGATGGCGGTACAGGCGCATCGCCAATAAGTTCGGTTAAACACGCCGGTTTACCATGGGAACTTGGTTTATCAGAAGCACACCAAACACTGGTACGTAACAAATTGCGCAGCAGGGTGGTGCTGCAAACCGACGGTCAGCTTAAAACCGGCCGCGATTTAGCCATTGCAGCCTTGTTAGGCGCCGAAGAATGGGGTGTTGCAACCGCAGCCTTAGTAGCAGGCGGCTGTATCATGATGCGTAAATGTCATTTAAATACCTGTCCCGTAGGTGTTGCCACGCAAGACCCGGAACTTAGAAAACTGTTTAGCGGCAAGCCCGAGCATGTGGTAAACCTTTTCCGTTTTATGGCAGAAGAGTTGCGCGAGATAATGGCCGAATTAGGCTTCCGTACCATTAACGAGATGGTTGGTCGCGTACAATTTTTGAAAGTAAAGGATAACCTCCAAAACTGGAAGGCTAAAAAAGTCGACCTAAGTAGCATATTGCACCCGGTAACCAACGCAAAAGGCATGACGTTGTACAACAGCGAAAAACAGGACCACGGCATGGATGCCATACTCGACCTTACCCTTTGGGAAAATGCAAAACCTGCATTAGCCGATAAAACCCCGGTATTTGCTACTTACAATGTAAAAAATACCGACCGTACGCTGGGTACTTTATTATCAAACGAAATATCAAAAATATACGGTTCGGCAGGTTTGCCTGATAATACCATCAACTACAAATTTAAAGGCTCGGCCGGGCAAAGTTTTGGTGCTTTTGCTACCAAAGGTATTTCCTTCGAGCTGGAAGGCGAGGCTAACGATTACGTAGGCAAAGGCTTATCTGGCGCGCAACTGGCTATTTATCCTGCTGAAAATTCGACTTTCACACCCGATGAAAATATCATCATAGGCAACGTGGCCCTGTATGGCGCTACAGCCGGCGAGGTATTTATCCGCGGTATGGCAGGCGAGCGTTTCGCAGTGCGTAACTCTGGCGCTACAACCGTTGTAGAAGGTATTGGCGACCACGGTTGCGAGTACATGACCGGCGGCCGCGCGCTGATATTGGGTAAAACAGGCCGCAACTTTGCTGCCGGCATGAGCGGCGGTATAGCCTGGGTTTACAACCCGGATAACGACTTCGCCGAAAACTGCAATACTGAGATGGTCGACCTTGACCCGCTATCAATAAAAGACGAGGA
>Ga0206848_1143_pt1 | contig 16885 bp, 9 predicted proteins | sample Alteio_BWOrgCont_18_FD_152635 | JGI IMG/M metagenome (GOLD analysis project Ga0206848, IMG submission 152635) | Enriched cells from forest soil in Barre Woods Harvard Forest LTER site, Petersham, Massachusetts, United States -... | ecosystem: Environmental > Terrestrial > Soil > Temperate forest > O...
ATGCTTGTCGAAAGTCCACGTAGAAATAAAAATATCTCTGCTAGAGCCCGTTATGGAACGGAACTAACATGGCGAAAAATCGATGTAATTTCGGAGGATTCAGATGCATTACGTTTCAGCGGGGCATTCTTTACGGTCTCTGGTAGGCCGGATTGGCGGATTGAACGCAAGCAGAGCCCTTGTCCTGTTGTGCTTGTTAAGCGCAATCTGTACGAAGCCATTCTTTGGGCAGGAGTTCCGCGCAACACTTTCCGGGCGAGTGACAGACCCAACGGGCGCGGTGGTCGTCAAGGCTACAGTTACTGCTGTCGAGGTAGATTCCAAAACGACCTATACGGCCAAAACAACCAACGATGGCACATACTACATCCCCTATGTGCTTCCGGGCACCTATACCGTCAGCGTCACGGCCAAGGGATTCAAGACTGCCGTCCAGGACAATGTGCGTATGTTCGCGGCGCAGGGATTCGGCCAAAACTTCAAACTGGAAGTGGGCGCAACCAGCGACCAGGTAACGGTCACGGACGCTCCTCCGGAGCTTGAAACGACCACCGGCTCTGGTGGCAATTTGATCCAGGAGCGTGAGCTGCAGGCAGTCCCGCTCAACGGGCAACAAGTCTTTACGTTGATAGGGACCACGCCCGGCAGCCAGTCCTATAACGGCTCGATGGGACCGAATGGAACCGGCACACGCGGCTCGGATAACAACAACGGATACAGCATTGGCGGTGGCGCTCCCCAGGGCGACGCAGCCCTCGGATCCTCCAATCAGTTCACCCTCAACGGCGTCAATATCACGCAGCAGACCACCTTCCAGAACCAATCCGCCGGAGCCTGGAATGTCTCGCCCGATCTCAACACCGTGGGTGAAATCAATGTGATGACCACCAACTACGACGCCCGGTACGGCAGAACTGCCGGAGGCACCATCAACGTTGTCACCAAGGCCGGAACTAACAAGTTCCATGGCGACGTCTCGGAGAACTACGGAGGCGCGTTCCTTGCGGCCAATACCTTTCGGAACAATCTTATCGGCCTTCCTCGCCAGGGGTATGTAGAAAACCAGTATGACGGAACCTTCGGCGGGCCGATTTTGAAGAACAAGCTCTTCTTCTTCTTCGGATTCGAAGGATACAACGAATCGATTAGTGGCGGAGTCTCGATGAACGTTCCGCCGGCCTATCTGCGGCCGGGATTCAATGGCAATTCGGGCGTGGATTTTGGCCTTGTCTCCGCAATGGATCCCACTCATTTTGGACCTTCGTCGGGCGAACCCGCCGGAATTCCGATCTATCAGCCGGGCACCGCTGCTTGCCCAGCCAGCGAAGGCGCTTCAGCGGCTGGCTGCAGCAGCAACAACGACCTGTATCAAACCCCGTTCCCGAACGACACGATTCCCGGCAGTCAGATAAATGCTACCGCGTTGGCGATTTTGAAGTATATCCCCTTGCCGAATATAGCCGGCGCTACGAACTTCGCGCAGGGCGACAACTACTTTCTGCCTCAGCCGCTCCTCACGCACTATTACCAACCCAGCGTCCGCGTGGACTACAACCTTAGCGACACTACCAAACTGTACAGCTATTTCGAGTGGCAGACCGGCTCCCAATACCAAAGCACCAATGGCCTGACCGGATTCGCCGCCAACGGAAGTATCAACCAGATCCGTGAAAATTGGGCGGCAGGGCAGGACATCACCCATACCTTCTCGCCTACATTGCTGCTCGACGCTAAGGTCTCCTTTAGCCGCTTCGTGGAAATAGCGCCGGATGGGGATCTCTCCCTCGCGCAATCTTCATCAGCCCTGGGCCTCACCATGCCGCTTCCCGGCAACACCAACGTTCAGAACGTTCCTGAGATTAGCGTCGGCGACAGCTATACCGGCGGCATACTTGGCCAGAGTACAAGCGGCAACAATACAATCTTCGGCAATGGCGTGGGATCGGACGCAACGACCAACATCGAGTTGAGCGTCGATCTCACCAAGATCAAGGGATCGCACAGCTTGCACATCGGCGGGACGATTGCCGACTACCGCTATGGCGATTGGTCTCTTTTCGGCCATCCCAATGGTGACTTCCAATTCAACGCGGCGTTTACCCAATACAATCCCACCAACAGCGGCTGCTTTGGCAGCACTCCGGGGTCGGTCGGAAATGGATGCAATAGTAATCAAGGGAACGGTTCTTCCCTGGCCGACTTTTATCTAGGCTATCCAGGCAGCGGAGGCGTTGACTGGTTCGGTACCAATGCAGAGGGGCAGCCGGTCTATGCCATCTATTTCCAGGATGATTGGCGCGTAACCCCGAAACTGACATTGAACCTGGGCATCCGCTACGATGTGCAGCGCGGCATGCGGGACCGGCATAACGCTCTTGATCAGGGCATGTGCCTGACTTGCGTGAATCCTGTCAGTAACGATGCGAACTTTCAAGCGAATGTTGGCAACGCCGGCAACATTGCCGCATGGCAGGCAGCGGGCGTACCGACCCCGACACAGGTGCTGGGAGGTCAGGAGTTTCCCGGTGTCGGCGGTAATTCCCGCGATGCCTACTTTACCGATTGGAGCGACGTTGGTCCGCGCGCAGGCTTTGCCTACGCTCTCAATTCCAAGACTGTGATCCGCGGTGGCTGGGGTCTTGTCTATCAGGGCGGTCTGGAAGGTGGAAGCAATGGTGGCTACGCTGAAACCACACCCTACGTTTCTTCCCCGAATGGCGGCATCACGCCCTCCACTTCCTTCCAGTCAGGATCTCCCTACGGTGGCGTGAGCCTCCAGGTGCCTCAGGGGAATTCGCAGGGGCTTTTGACAAATATAGGAAACAGCGGTATTTCATTCGACTTCCCCCAGCGCAAGCTGCCTCGCGGAGAGGTTTTCTCCGGCGGCTTCCAGCGCGAGTTGCCGGCAAGGATCGTCCTCGATGCCCGTTACGCGGCGAATTACTCGTATAGAAACCGCACATTTGTCTGGCTCAGCGCGGCCAACACAACTCTGGCGGACTGGAAGACAGCCATCGCCAACCCCAGCTACTTTACTGCGCAGGTACCCAATCCCTACTACGGTGTCGCCGCTGCGGAGCAGGGAGGGAGTGGTTGTGGAGCCTATCCAACCGTCTGGGCTCTCGATCTGAGGGAGCCGCTCGGCCAATACTGCTCCGGTGGCGGTCCCTCGCTTGTAGGCCAATACAACAAGCCCATCGGCAGAAACTGGTACAACGGACTCGAAATTAAAGTCAGCCGTCATATCTATGGAAGCAGCCGCGGGCTCTTCTTCCAATCCGCCTACACCTGGTCAAAGACGATCAACGGAAACGGTTACCCATTTGGATGGCCCTTCCAGGGATCGGCCGCTGCCGTTCCCGGCGGCATCAGCACGAACCAGGTGCATATTATCGCCAGTACGGATCGCGATCAGATCCTGTCGGTCACTCCGATCTGGGACCTGCCTATCGGCAATGGTTCGCGGTTATTCTCGAATCCCCCGGCGCCGGTTGGAGTGTTCATCAACAACTGGACGCTCAGTTCGGTAATCCAGATTCAGAGCGGACAGCCCGTTGGGCTCAATAACGGCTGGACAGACAGTTGCCCTCTGAGCCAGATACGTCCCGCGCACAAACCCAGCATGGGTGCATGGTTAAGGAACGACCAGGCCACCATCAGCAATTGCTGGAGTAAGATCCCGAACGTGGATGGATACACCTGGGGACTGCAGACTCTGCCGCAGCAAGTCAGCGCGGTGCGCCAGCCTACCGTCCCGAACATCGACCTTTCATTGATGAAAAGCACGCCGATCAAGGCGGGGCTGAATTTCACTCTTCGCCTGGATGCTTTCAATTCATTTAACTCGCCGCAATTTGGTGGACCGGACAGCAATCCTGGGGACGGACCACCGGTATACACTCAGGGCGTCGGCTGGAGCGGTTTCGGCACGGTCGGCCCAACTCAAGGTAACTTTCCGAGAATCGTGAAGATTGCTGGGAAACTCTCGTTCTAACCCATTACCAACGGCCCGATTTCTGTGCAGCCAGCCACGGCGCGCAGAAATCCGGCTTTTCTTTGACGCAACTCCGCAGGGATGAAAACATCATGATTGCGTCGGCTTGCTACAAAGGCTGACGCAACTGCGGAGATTGCGCAGAGTAATCTTCGGGCACGATCATCCGCGCGAAATTTCTATAACGTCTTCCCCGAAATTTCGGAACCGGCGCAGTAAAAAGTAACGCTGAATTTGCGACGAAGAAAATTCAGCACTATCGTCTGGTCTGGGGAAACGGTGAGACTGCTCTCCGGTCCATTTCCACCTGATAAATGCGCAGTTTTTCCAGAAAAACCCTGGGAGTTCGGGTTTTTCTCTCAAATCGATAAATTTATGGACTTAATGGCGGAGAGGGTGAGATTCGAACTCACGGTAGCCTTTCAGCTACGTCCGCTTTCGAGGCGGGTGCATTCAACCACTCTGCCACCTCTCCGGATCGATTGGACTTATTTAGTCTATCGGGTCATGACCCCTGTGGCAATGCCGCGACAGCCAGATCTGTCTCCTGAGCATCACACACTCTCGAAATGATACTGTACCCTTTGATTGCGTTTCGCCGAAAAGATGCCGGACAGGAGCAAGCCCATCCCATGATGGAATTCCACATAGCGCGTGCCGCGCGCCAGCGCTACCATTTCGACGAAACTCTTTTTGCCTTCAATGGCAATGTGATCTTTGCCTCGCTCTCCGCCTGCCGCGACTTCGCGCATCGCATGAATCTCGTGCGCGAAGCGGATAGGCATCCTGAACTCACCATCCACGCCGGACAGCTCTACGCCATGGGCCTCATTGATGAGGCCAGCCACGCCCTCATCGCCCGGTATCGAGAGCACTTCGACCCTGAAGTTCTCACCCGCGCCCTCGATTGGTTCGCTGAGCAGGTCGGCAGCGCGGAAATCGACAAGCTTCTCCTCACCTTCGTCGAGCAGTTTCCCGGCTCCACGGTCATCCGCGGCGACCAGACCCCGCAACAATGGCTCCTTGCCTCTACTTCAGGTCGCTCACATCGTGAAGTCGCTCTTGAAGAGCTTCTTCTTCTCTGGGCTGCCAATCACAATCCAGCCTTCCAGCCTTTCAACGAGCTCTTCAACGACTCCGTGCTAGCTGAATCCACCGTCTACCGTGAAGTCGCGGAGCAGCTTCCCGAGTACTTCGCCACGCGCCCGCTCATTGAGGTAGAAGGCGCGCAGCCGCTCAATCTTCTTTCACTCCTCACCGCTCCCGCACAAGCCGCACCAACATCGCTCCGCGACCAGCTCGAACGCCTGCGTCATCTCTGGAAGCCTCTTCTAGGCGAATCCCTCGACCGCTTCCTCTTCGTCGCCGGAGAAGTCCTTCACGAAGAAGAACTCGCCATCTGGATGCAGTTCAATCCTCCTGCCGTGCAGGCCCAGGCGGCCGCTGCACAAGCAGCGCAGCAGCGCGAGCTTGCCCGTCAGCAGGGAATTCATCAGGATTGGGCAGGTCTTGAAAGCCGCGCAGAAGTCCCCACCTATGGCGATCCCGCGCACGAATACGAAAAGTTCTCGCCAGACACGGCATGGATGCCGGAAACGGTGATGATCGCCAAGAGCACATACGTCTGGCTAGCCCAACTCAGCAGAGCGCACAACCGCGAAATCACGAAACTCGATGAAATCCCCGACGAAGAGCTCGCCACTCTGGCTGAGCGTGGCATTAACACCCTCTGGCTCATCGGCGTCTGGGAGCGCAGCCGCGCCTCACGTACCATCAAGCTCCTCATGGGCAACACAGACGCCGTCGCCAGCGCATACTCGCTCTTCGATTACCGCATCGCCGACGATCTCGGCGGCGATCCCGCCTACACGCGCCTCCGCGACCGCGCCTATCATCACGGCATCCGCCTCGCCAGCGACATGGTTCCCAATCACATGGGCATCGACTCGCCCTGGGTCGTCGAACACCCTGAGTGGTTCATGTCTCGCGGCGACTCGCCCTACCCGGCCTACAGCTTCAACGGCCCCGATCTCTCCGCGGACTCGCGCGTAGAAATCAAAATTGATGACAAATACTATTCGCAGGAAGATGCAGCCGTGGTCTTCCGCCGCCGTGACAACTACACCGGCGACACTCGCTACGTCTACCACGGCAATGACGGTACAAGCTTCCCCTGGAATGACACCGCACAGCTCGACTACATGAACCCCGCCGTTCGCGAGCACGTCATCCAGACCATCCTTCACGTCGCGCGTCTCTTTCCGGTCATTCGCTTCGACGCAGCCATGACCCTCGCCAAGCGCCACTTTCATCGCCTCTGGTTTCCCGGTCCCGGCGCCAGCGGCTCCATTCCATCGCGCGCCGAATACGGCATGAGCCAGGCCGAATTCGACCACCACATGCCGGAGGAGTTCTGGCGAGAAGTCGTCGATCGCGTCGCCGTCGAAGTCCCTGGCACGCTGCTCCTCGCGGAAGCCTTCTGGCTCATGGAAGGCTATTTTGTCCGCACCCTCGGCATGCACCGCGTCTATAACTCGGCCTTCATGGTCATGCTCCGCGATGAGGACAACGCCAACTACCGCACGGTTCTCAAAAACACCATTGAGTTCGATCCTGACATCCTCAAGCGTTACGTCAACTTCATGTCCAATCCTGACGAGCGCACCGCCATCGACCAGTTCGGCAAAGGTGACAAATGCTTCGGCGTCGCCGTCCTCATGGCCACGCTCCCAGGCCTGCCCATGTTCGGCCACGGCCAGGTGGAAGGCTTCACAGAAAAATACGGCATGGAATATCGCCGCCCGCGCTACAACGAAGACCCCGACCCATCGCTCGTTGCGCGCCATCAACGCGAAATCGCTCCGCTCCTCAAGCTCCGCCGTCTATTCGCAGAGTCTGCCAACTTTCTCTTCTACGATTTTGTGCAATCCTCCGGCGCCGTCGACGAAAACATATTCGCTTACTCCAACCGCGCTGGCAACGCAAGCGCCCTCGTCGTCTACAACAACGCCTACAACAACACACGCGGCTCCATCCGCCAATCCGTCCCATACGCAGACAAGTCCGCCGGCACACTTCGCGAGCAGTCCCTCTGGCAAGGCCTCGGTCTCAATCCCGCAGACAACATACCCGGCGCCATAATCACTTTTACTAACTCGCTCACGGGCCTCGAATATCTCGTCCGCTCGACGGAACTAACCAACCGCGGCCTTACGCTTTCGCTCCACGCCTATGAGTCCCGCGTCCTGCTCAACTGGCGTGTCCTTCATATATCGGCGCGCAAGCCATGGGACAAGCTCTGTGATCAGCTCGCCGGCGCTGGAGTTCCTCATCTTGAAGATGCACTCGCCAACTACGAGCTGCGCCCCGTCCACGCCGCCATCGCCGCCGCACTCGATCCAGTTCTCATCCGCCACCTCGCGGACAATGCCACCATTACACCCACGCTCATGCCTGCAGCCGCCGTCCCCGCCTCTGCCGCAAAGAGCAGGGAACTAGGCGCTTACATCGATGATGCATGGTCTCGCCTTGAATCGCTCCTCGCTCAGGTCAGCTCTGCGCAAACTCGCTCAACAACCTCGGAGTCAGATCAGTCCATTCCATCCGACGGGAACGAATTTACCGTAGAGGCCAACGCATTCTGCAAGCTCATCCGTGCCGCTCTCCGCATCCCATCACTTGAAGCCGCATTCCCCACTCCTTGGCCAGCAGCTTCCCGCCGTATTCTGCCCTCCGCTAGTCCGCTTACCGCTTCCACAGCGCTCTGGGGTCCGGTGCTCGCATGGTGCATCCTGCAAACGCTCGCAGAATCCGCCGATGCCCGGAAGCCGGAAGCAGAAGCACTCGCACTCTTTGATCGTCTCCGTCTCCGCGAGCCATTTGCCAAAGCTTTCCAGGCCCTCGGCATGGAAGGCGATGAAGCATGGCGCGCAGCTGCACGCATCAAGATCCTGCTGCTCATCCAGACCCAGGCAGAAAACGTAGAGACCGAGTCGCCCATCGTTCCGCACGATCTTTGGAAAGATCCCGACTTCCGCTGGCTCACCGGTGTCCATGAATCTGAAGGCCACGAATATATCGTCCGCGAGCCATACGAAGAGCTGCTTTGGTTCCTGCATCTCCCTGATTTGCTCAAGCTCGCCGCGCAGCCTGCACCAAACCTGTCTGTGATCAAACAACTCGTCCAAAAGCTGGAAAAGAATCTTGCAGTTCTTGAAGCCGCCGGCTATCGCCCTGGCAAATTGATCGAACCAGAGCTCGCCGCTACATCGGTTGAAGAACCATCTGAGGAATTTATTGTTGAATCAGGGATTGAGCCGATTGAAGTGCCTGAACCTGAGATAGAAGAGCCGCAATCAGAGCCCGGAACTGTCGCCACCTCTGAGCTCGATATCGATCTCTCATCGCTCGAGTCATCCGAGCCCATCGAACCGATCGAGGGCCTGGAAGATAATGAAGATGAACCAGAAGAAGATCAAGAGAAGGAAGAATAATTGAAGGTATGGAACGCTCCTGCGCCAACTGCCACGCCATCATTGCCGAAGAAACCCAAGCCGACTGGTGTCCCGCTTGCGGTGGCGCGCTCATAGAACGCGCATCGAATCCCACGCTGCACCCCACAGCTGTAGGCAAGCCAGAAGTCGATCACCGCGGCATTGTCCTGCCTCGCCGCCACGCTCTCGGCGGCATAATCACACCGCAATAGCAGCCGCTACTTTTTCTTTGCCGTATTTGCAACAGAGGGCACAGTCGCAGCGGAGTTCGTCTGCACCGGAATCACCTTCATCCCCTGCCACTGCGTAGGAATCTGCTCTACCTTAGCCTTTGGCCATTGCAAAGGAATTGGCTCCATTTTCGCAGTCTCAACAGGCTGCAATTTCAGATCAGGGTAAAGCTTCTGCGCCTGCGGCATCAGAGCCAGCGGCGGCTGCATCACAAAGCTCCCCGCCGGCGGATGCACAATGCTTCCCGCATCCATGCTCGGACTCAAAGAGGAGTTCGGCAGTTGCGCGGAATGAGAATCCAGCAAAACCGCGCCCTGCGGCAGTTGAAAGACCGTCACCGCTCCGGATGGTTTTTCGCCTGCAGACTGTCCCACAGCCATCGCCGCAGTACAAAACACAGATCCCAATACCAGCAGCTTCATTGCAACCCCCTCATCAGTGGACGTTCCAACGCACCCAAGGATAGCGCGCCGCTATTCGTACCGCAACGCCTCCGCGGGCAATATCCTGGCCGCCGCATTCGAAGGATACAGCGTAGCCAACAGAGAAACCCCCAGCGCCACAATCGCCACAACGATGCCATCCACCAGCCGCGGTGCAAACGGCAGCCGGTCAATCGCATACACCTCCGCCGACAGATGAATCGGAAAATGCGCTCCAGCCCACGCGCCCGCATATCCCAGCACCAGCCCAATCACCGTGCCAATCGCGGAAATCAGCAGCCCCTGCAGCAGAAATATCCTCCGCACCTGTCCCGGAGCCACGCCAAAGCTCATCAGCACCGCAATATCGCGCGTCTTCTCCATCACCATCATCGTCAGCGCAATCAGAATATTCAGCGCTGCCACAATCACAATCAGCGCAATCACAATAAACGCGAAATATTGTTCGAGCTTCAGCGCGCGAACGAGCTCCTTGTTCTCCTCCATCCAGTTCGTCGTTAGAAAGCCCTTACCCGCCGCCTCTTCAATCGCCCGTCCCACCACCGGCGCGCGGTTCAGGTCGTCAAGCTTAAAGCTCATCACGCTCAGCAGATCCGGCTCGTCATACAACCTCTGCGCATCCGCCAGCCGCACATAGCCCCACCCCGTGTCGTACTGATAAAACCCAGAGTGATACGTCCCCACCAATTTGAACGGAACCGACTTCGGCACCATCCCCATCGGCGTCAAATCGCCCTGCGGGCTTACCAGTATCACGGAGTCACCCACCGTTACGCCAATCTGATCAGCCAGGCCCTTCCCCAGCACAATCGGCGGCAACGGATCAATCTGCGTAGTAGGTTCCAGCGCGCGCAACGCTTCCGGTCCAGCCTTCTCCAGCAACCGGCTGACCGTCATCTCATCCTTGGGCACAATCCCTTCTACCAGCGCAAATCCCGCCCGCGCCCCATGCGCCACCATCACCTGTTCATCCAACTCGCCCGCCACAGCCTTCACACCCGGCACCGTGCGCAGCCGCTCCATTAGCGGCCGCCACGCGCGAATCCCTCCCGACACATGCATCAGCTGCACATGCGCGCTCGTATCCACCAGCCTGTCTTCAAGATCGCGCCGCATCCCATTCGTAATCGCCAGCGCAATTACCAGCGCAGCCACACCCGCAGCCACGCCAGCCACGGAGATTGCCGTCACCACGCCCACCACGGCCTGTCGCCGTTTGGCCTTCAGGTACCGCGCCGCAATAAAAAGCTCAAACCGCATTAAGATCCTGCAACTCTTGCATATGGGTGCCCCACCCTCGCGCCGTCTTTGTTTTTGGCGCTAGGGTGGGAGTGAAGATACTGACCGTTGAGCCCTGTAACAGGGCACGACTTTAGTCGTGCCACAACACGTCGCAAAAAGAATGGGGCTTTAGCCCTTGCGTGAACCCTACTTCGTCACAAACACCGTCTTCGCCACACCAACATTGTCATGCCGGTCATAGGCCCGCACCGTAAGCAAATGCTCACCCGCCTTTAAACTCGCCGAAGCCGGAATCGCAATCTCGTAATGCTCCTTCTTCGCATCCGATAGATTCCCAACCGGCTCAACATACTGCCACGCACCCGCATCCAGCGAATACTCCGCCTTCTCAATCGGGCTCACCGCATCCTCAGCATCAAACCGGAAGCTCATGCCATTCACCGCCAGACCGTTCACCGTCGGCGGAGCCGTATCCACCTCAAACCGGTCGCTGATCTTCTCACCCGTCAGCGCATCACCCGGCGTGTGCGATGGCGCATCGCTAGCCACCACCTTCAGCTCATATCCGCCATCCGGCAGCAGAGTCTGATCAAAGCTGTAAGCTTTCTCCGTAATTCCATCCTTCAGTTGTCGCCATACAGTTTCACCGTCACCGCGCAGATACAACGCAAAGGTCAGGTCGTCGCCATTGTCATCATGCGCAGCCCAGCGCACCGTAACCGCTGTCTTGTCCTTTGCTGCGGTAATAGAACTCGCCGAGCCACCGTCATACGAAACCGTAGCCGCGGCGCTTCCAGAAGGCAGGCTGATCGTCACCGTCTGCTGGCCCGCTCCCTGAGGCTGCGGAGTCCACTTCGCTCCCGGCACAACCACCAGGTCATCCACCACCGGCGCCGAATTCACCGGCAGATAATTCACGCCCACGCCGCCCAGCACGCCGCCCGCATTCAGTTGAACCTTCCACTGCAAGTAACGCCCCGCAGGAGAAGTCACCGCGCCATCCTTCACCGCAGCCCACTCGCTCCACCCGCGCACAGGCTGCTCCACGTTTCCGCTGCGCGTCCAGATCGTGTAGCCCGTCGATCCCGGCTCAATCTCCACTCGTCCAAACCGCGCCAGCGCGCCCGCATCCAGCACATCGCTCTGGTACTCATGCTTGTCCGACTTCGCCGTCAGCGCCACCACTTTGCCCGTATTGCCAGTGCCAATCAGCACGCCATCCTTCGCGCTGGCCAGCGCCAATCCCTGCTGCGCCTCCAGGTGCGCAATATCCGCAGAGCTCCCATCCTCGCGAATGCGAAACACGCGCCCACGATTCCCGCTCAGCGCCAGCAGCCCATCCTTGTCTGCCGCAATCGCATACACCACCTCATCCTTGCCCGCCCACACACGTCGCGGAGCCTGCCCACCCGCATCCTGTCTGGCATCAATCGCATAAATCTCCGATCCCTCCGGCAAAGACGAGCTGGCATTCGCAGCCTGCATGCTCCCCGGCTGCACCACCGTAATCGTCACCGAACCATTACCCTGCACCGGCAGCGGAGGCAGCGGATTCCTGCTCTTGTCCCCCACATCCGCGACAAAAATCGTGCCGTTCGTACCTACCGCAACCGCCGTAATTTCCCGCCGCGGCGCCTCAAACAGCACATAGCCCTTGCCGCTGGCATCAATCCGGTACACCAACCCCGAACCATCCGATCCCGCAATCAGATTTCCCTTCGCATCCCACGCCAGCGCCCGAATATGAGCCTCATCGCTCTTGAAAAACAGCTCCGGCTTCGCTCCAGGCTTAGCCGTATCAACACGCCAAACCGCACCCGGCCCACCCGTGGCAATATACAGCCGTCCCGCGCCATCGAAGCTCAAATCCCAGACATACCGCGACTTCGCATCTCCCTTGTCGTCGCTCTTATCCGCATCCTTCGCGTCCGTCTGCGCCAGGTCAAACACCAACGTCGCATTTGTCTCATCCTGCTTCGTCGTCGCCGCCGGATTCAGCTTGTACACCTTGCCGCTCGGAATCGTAGCCACATACAGCGCTCCATCCGGTCCCATGTGCACCGCCTGCACCGCCAGGTCCTTCGTCTCAAAAATCGTGAAGGGCTTTCCGTCGCTCCCAATCCGCAGCACAGTCGCCGGCGAGCCTGTTCCCACAAACACCGCCCCGTTTTTGTCCGCCGCCACGCTCCAGACAAAGGTTGAAGGCGTCGTCGCCAGTTCCTTCAGTCCTGGAGCCTCGCGCAGTTTGCCATCGCTCTCAATCGAGACACCCAGCGGCGTGCCTTTTTCAAAATCATCGGCCCGCGTCTGCGTCCACAGGTGTGTTCCCTGCGCCACTACGGGTGCGCACACCGCCGCCGCCGTCACACCAGCCAAAATCCAACGTTGTAAGTAGCTAAAATTCCAGATAAATTCACGCATCATTCTGCCGTCGAGTCTACTAGACGGCACGGAGCAGGGAATAGTTACCCCGCGGATCGACAAATCCGCTTTGCTTTTCGCTCACCTGCTACGCCCAGCACAAACTCGCCGCTTCTGTCTCAATCCCCTCGAAATTTATGTATTAACCGTCTATCCCTCTTGCTCGGCTTTTTCTCCGGCAACGGCATCATCACCTGCATCACCTTGCGAGCCTCAGCTTCCTGTGCGCGGCGCTCCTTGCTGGCATCCGTTTCGCGGAATAATCCCTGCGCCACACTAGCCGGCCCGCGTACATCGCTCAGCGCCAGCACCTCAATCTCAAACTCGCCGCCCTCATTCCGCACCAACAGCATGTCGCCCACGCGCACCTCACGCGACGGCTTCACTTCCATGTGGTTAATCCGAACCCGCCCCAGATCGCAGGCCTTTACCGCCAGCGCCCGCGTCTTGAAGAACCGCGCCGCCCAAAGCCACTTATCAATCCGCACATTGCCCATAAAATCTCTCGTCATACTAAGCGAAACAGGCCACGCATAGCGTGGCCTGTCAGACAATGAATGTGCTTTTGTTTTTCCAGTCCCCTAGCCCCTGCGTTCATCAGTTCGCCAGCACAGCCCGATACCGAACCTTATTCTTCTTCACCTTCTCAATCGCCTCATTCGCCTTCGTCATCGGGAAGGCTTCAATCTGCGCCTTTACCCCATGTCGCGCCGCCACATCCAGCATCTCGCGAATCCGCGCCGGGCTGCCGATCGGGCTTCCCGCTACCGCTTTTTGCCCGGAAATCAGCGGAAACACCGGACCCAGAGAAATCGGCCCCGGCGTCGCGCCCACAAAACAAAGCATTCCCGTCGGCCGCAGTGCCTGTATCAGTGCGCTCCAGTCCAGGTCCGCAGTAGCCGTGTTCAAAATCAAATCAAAATTCCCAGCCAGGTCCTTCAAAGACCGCGTCTCGCGGATATTCGCAAAATGATGCGCTCCCAGCGCTCGTGCCTCTTTCTCCTTTGCCGGGGAACTCGAAAACGCAGTTACCTCCGCGCCAAACACTCGCGCAAACTGGATCGCCAGGTGCCCCAGGCCGCCGATTCCCATAACCGCAACCCGCGACGAGGGATTCACACCATACTCACGCAGCGGGTTATATACCGTAATGCCGCCGCACAGCAGCGGCGCAGCATTCTGGCTCTCCAGCGACTCCGGAATCGGCGCCACAAACCTTGCATTGGCTCGCACCCGGTCCGCATAGCCGCCGTTCCGCTTCACGCACGTGCCTTCCATCTGCGCGCATAGGTTTTCTTTGCCTTGGATGCACCAGTCGCACACGCCGCAGGAGTTCGATTGCCATCCCAGCCCCACGCGCTGCCCAACCGTCAGTCCCTTCACCAGCGATCCCGCAGCCGCAACTGTGCCCACAATCTCGTGTCCGGGAATAAACGGGTACTGGCTAATGCCCCAGTCGTTCGCAATCAGGTGCAGGTCGCTGTGGCAGATGCCGCAGTGTGTGATGGCGATTTCAACTTCTTCAGCGCTTAATTCGCCGGGCTCGTAATGAAAGCGCAAAAGCTCCGCGCCCGCCGCATGGGCTGCCAATCCGTGTATCTGGGCCATGGTCGTGCCTGTCCTCGCAGGGGGATAATCCGGAAAAATGCCGGTGCCGGTGGTGGATTGTCTCGGAGTGACAATCCGATTTACTTAAACCGAATTCCCTCTTAGTGTACCCCGCCGCCCGACTCAATGCTCACCGTCAGCACCTGAAAACCGTTCAGCATTCCACCCGCCGCCGCATCCGCAGCCACAATGGCCGTTTCACCGTTCAGGCTTGCTTCCTGACCCGCCCGCATCGGCTCCAGCGCATTTGCCACGCTCAGCGGAAGGCTGGTCAGCGTCTGTCCCGATACACCCGCCTGGGTCTCTGGAGCCAGCAGGCTCACATAAATCCTGTCTGCCGCATGCTGGTTCCGCGCCTGTGCCAATACCGCTTCCATGCTGCTCGGCTTGGCTGAAAGCCGCGGCGGTTCCATCGTCCGGTCCAGTGTTCCCGCATCGCTGATCAACACCCGCACTTGCCCCGGCTGTAGCCGTGCCGGAAGCTTCACCGGAATTCGCACATTCCGCGCCGGCTGCTGCCATGGCCGCACTGTAGCTTCCACTTCAATCGTGTCGCCCGCATGAGCAATATTGCTCGAAATCACTCTCGCCGACTCCAGATCCACGCTTACCCGCCGCGGAATCACTTCCACATCCAGCTTCACCGCGTGCATCGCGCCCTGTCGTCCGCTGTTCGCGTAGAACCGGTTAAATTCCTCCGCCGCTCCAAGCGCAGCCATCAGCGGCGCCGGCTGCAAATCCCCGCCGCTCGCCCATGAGTCCACCGGAGCTGAAATCGGCCCCGCACCCGGTCCCGCTCCCGCCCCATCCATCTCAATCTTTCCAGTCACGTGATAACTCGTATCAGCCGCGTTGTCATTGGAATCCAACAGTGAGTTATACAGGGAAACCAGCACCGCCTGCGCCGTCAGCATCGGTTGGTCCAGCACCTCAAACCGCACCATTCGCGTCTTGCCGCCACCAATCTTTTCTGAGCTGGCCTGATGAATCGCCACCTCTACCGGAATCATCTTCGCCTTCGCGCCAAACACGCCCTTGATCGCTGCGTCCCGATCTTCGGTAAACGCCCCAATCTCCCGCCCCGTATTCACAATCTTGAAAGCATTCAGCGGAGAAGCCAGCGTAGCTACTACCTCCGTCTCCGTCATCGGCAGGCTCACCGGTCCAAACTGCTGCAGAGGATGCCCGCACGCCAGCAGGTTCTTATCATCCACATACGTCACCGTACACGTCGCCGCAATCTCCACATCGCCACGCACCAACTGCGCACTAACCGCCGCACCCGGCTCAATCTTTGTTCCAGAGGGAGCAATTTCTGTAGTACCGCTGGATCCGCTCATCCCACCCGCAGCCACCATCTCCAGACTGGTGCCCTTCATCCGCTCCTGCCACAACTTCACAGCCTCAGGATGAAACCCACTCATCACCAGCGGAGTCTCCATCGCCTGCATCGTCGCGGTTCCCAGATCATTCGGGTGCCCCAGGTCCCTCGCATTTGGGGACCTGGGATCGAAGCCGGCCACAGAAGCCGGGTGCCCCATTCGTGGCACGGCTTCATCGTGCCACGGGTGGGAAACCGAAGCCCTCTGATCTCCCGGCGGCAGATCCCGAACCTCCAGCATCTGCTCAATCGGCGTAATCCCCGCAATCGGATCCTTAGTAAACTGCCCAATCCGGTAGCTAAGCGAACCCAGCAGCCGGTCGCCCAAATACACCGGGCTGCCGCTCATGCCCGCCACCACACCCGTATATTCCGGCTTCGCCCCATGCAGTTGCGCCAGGATCATATCTTTTCCGGGTCCGCGACCACCCTTCAGCACACCCAGGATCTCCACCTGCATCGGCTCCGGCTTCGTGCCCGTAAACACCGTCCACGCCGTAGCGATCATTCCGCGCTTCACCTCGCTCAGCGGAACAAACCCCTTGCTTACCGGCGGCCCGTCGGATCTGGCCCCCTCGGAACCCGCAGCGCCCTGCGCAAGGCACAATCCCGCACCCGCAGCCAGCCCCGCTGCACACACCGCCGCCATAAATCTCCGCACCATGCGGGTGCCCCACCCTCGCGACGTCGTTGTTTTTGTCGCTAGGGTGGGATCGCACTGCCGAAAATCGGCCAATCTCCGCCGCACACCCATTGCCTTTATCTGCTTTCCCACGTCTATAACTGTAAATCCGCTCCGTCTAGATATTGGATTAGACGATTACATTTGTCATCTCGTGCAAAGAGCGGCGAACAGACTTAAAAAGTACGGGCTTAAGCCCGTACATCAAACTCTGCAACAAATGACGGGTTTTAGCCCCTGAAGCGAACATCCCCAGCGGGATTGGCGTGCTACCGCGTATCCTGTTGGCATTGAGGCTGTAATGTATATCCGAATCACAAATCGAATTCTTCCGCTCTTCGTACTTCTCGCCCTCGCCGCGCCATTTGCTTCCGCCCAGAACACGCCTGC
>Ga0206848_1145_pt1 | contig 16827 bp, 14 predicted proteins | sample Alteio_BWOrgCont_18_FD_152635 | JGI IMG/M metagenome (GOLD analysis project Ga0206848, IMG submission 152635) | Enriched cells from forest soil in Barre Woods Harvard Forest LTER site, Petersham, Massachusetts, United States -... | ecosystem: Environmental > Terrestrial > Soil > Temperate forest >...
ACGGGGCGTGCTGGTTAAGCGCTGTTATACAAAAAATGGATAAATATGGCTGGGGCTGGACTTATTGGGATTTTTGGACGAAAATAAGAAAGCCTGAATCAACTACCGATCCCCGGTATATTATACTCAGCGCTGCCATGCAGGGGAAACCGGTGCCTGATTATTGCAAATAGTAGGGTTTGGTTTAAAAGCAGGCACTAATCGGCGTGTATATTGTGTGGTTCCTTATAATTTACCTGGTCCTTCAAAAAATAATGCTTCATAATTGGGCCCGATATAATAATAGTTACCACCGTCATAACCACCAGGCCTTCAAAAACTTTTTCGTCTATTAGCCTTGCTTGCAAGGCTAGTAAGCCCAGTACAATTTCCTGTGTGCCGCGGGCATTCATACCAAAAGCAATGGCTATCGATTCGTTCCTGTTGTAGATTAAATGGTTTTACATCATCGCTGTTGCCTTTTTTTATGCTGCCCTTGGTGCCTAGCATGGTTAAATCAGTCGGCATATACATGTGGAACGAATAGATCACTTTATTAAAACCTGCGATAGGCTTCATCCAGGTAAAATTTACGGGATTACCCAACAGGCCAAAGCCCTCAACAATTACATAGCGGTCGTCATCTTCATCCCTTATCGCTCCAATCATTTTAGCCATTTGCATATTGTAATCGCGCGGGGTATTACGCCATGCATCAGGTGGCGACCACATGCCCAAAAGCATCTTACCCTCATCAGAAGCTTTTTGCACAAAATTCTGGCTGCGGATATACCCAATAACATTTGGTTCGTTCATTAAATCAAAGGCGACTACCGTTTCATTGTCCTTAAACTTTTTGGCTATAAGTACCCATATTTGTGTTAAATCGTCCCAGTACTCTGCATCCTGCCAAATTTTAGCGCCCTTGGTGCCGGGCACGGTGTGCATATCTATAATTACTTTTAAATGGGCTTTTTGCGCCATTTTTACGGCCAGTTCCAAATCGGCCAGGCCGGGGTTGTTGCCGGGTAGTACTTTACTATTGGTATCGGTAAAAGCTGTATAATTTTTCCCATCCGGGTCGGCATGTACCGAAAGGCGTATCACGTTTGCTCCGGCGGCGGCGGCATAATCAAAATCGGCCTGCGATAAACTGTTGCGTGTAGCCCAGCGTATTTGCAGCGGCAAGTTAACACCACGCCAGGTTGAGGGATCAATTTCGGGTCCGGCCTTTACAGTCTTACACCAGCCGCGGCTGTTTTGCAGCAACAAAATAAACAGCAATAAACAGCAATATTTTAAAAACCTCATCTGTTACAATTTGCGAGTATAAACGTGATAAATTATTGTAATATTACTCAAATTTCAATAATAAACTAAGTAACAGGTATAGGTAAATTGGGTAATACATAGTATTTATTAACTTTACTTATCGCTATAGCTTATTGCCATGCTTTTTGATAAAAAATCATTTTTCACAAACTAAATTTAAGCTTTTTAATGACGGGTTATCGGAGGGTAAAAAATTACATGGGCCACAAGCTAAACAACTTCCTGTTTTTGTTAAAATATGGCAGTTATGTAACTATTGAACCTGGTGCCTGGGTTGAACCCGCTGTGCATATTAAGCCCTTTTACAAAAATGCCAATAAGTTAAAGGTGGTTTTAAAGCCACATGCTTACATTAAAAGGGATTCTATTATCCAGGGCTCCGGTTATCTTGAGTTAGGCGAAAATTCATATATCAGTTCATTTTGTGTGATCGGCGTTAATGAAAAGATAATTATTGGCAGGGATGTAATGATTGCCGATGCCGTTAGCTTACGCGATACCGATCACGTATTTGATAGCGTTGATATAGCCATGCGCAACCAGGGCATTAAAACTGCCCCGATTGTTATAGAAGATAATGTTTGGATAGGCCACGGCGCGGTTATTACCAAAGGCGTTACCATAGGTACCGGCTCAATTATAGGCGCAAACGCCGTGGTAACCAACAATGTGCCGCCGTATAGCGTATGCGCCGGTGTGCCGGCAAAAGTGATTAAGAGCAGGTTAAATAGGGATGCCTGATATGAGTATAATCTCCAAAGCGCTAAAAAAAATCCCGGGAGATAAAGGCGGTAAAGAACTTATATCCGAGTCGATACTCACATTTATTACCCGGTCGTTTTCGGCAGTGGTATCGTTTGCCATGAATATGGTGATAGCCCGGTACCTGGGCGTAAATGAATCGGGTTATTTTTTCCTGGCGCTTTCTGTTATAACCGTTTTGGCCACCTTCTGCCGCGGCGGTTCCGATCTTATTTTACTACGCTTTGTGAGCATCCATTATTCCAAAAGTGAGAATAACGAGATGCAAAGCGTTATTATCACCTTACTAAAAAGGGCGGTAATTTTTTCATTGATAGTTGCTCCGTTTATCGTTTTCGGTTCAAAAATCATCTCCATATACCTGTTTAAAAAACCGCCCCTGGAAACTACCCTGATGTGGATGGGGCTTTCTATCCCTTTTTATGCCACTTATATGTTGCAGTCCTGGGCTTTCCAGGGGATAAAAAAGGCAACACACTCCATAGTCATACAGGGTACATTACTGCCGCTATTGCTTATTGTGGCGGTGTTTATTTTTTCGCCGGCAACATCTTCGCAGCTATCATTCATTTACTTTATTTTGTCGGTTATCACCTGCGTGTGCGGATATTTATGGTGGAAAAAAATCACCACAGGCCATGCCACCGCCTACGGCAATCGCCGGCAATTAATTAATGAAAGCAAACCATTGTGGACGGTTGCCATGCTGCAAACCGGCATACAATGGGGCGGCCAGTTTATAGCAGGCGCTTATGTTAAACCCGCCGAACTGGCCCAGTTCGCAGTGGCGCAGCGCACATCACTATTGATATCGTTTGTGTTGCTGGCAGTTAACCTGGTAAGCGCCCCACGCTTTGCAGCCTACTACAACGCCGGCGAAATGGACAAATTAAAAAGATACGTGGGCAGCACCACCCGCATGTTGGTGGTGGTTTCCATACCGCTGGTTGTGGTTGTTTTCATTTTCGCACCGCAAATAATGAACCTATTTGGCAAAGGCTTTTCCGGCGGCGCAATGTTGTTGCGCATTCTCGCCGTAGGGCAATTAGTAAGTATGGTATCAGGCTCGGTAGGTTATTTGCTGATGATGAGCGGGCACCAAAAAGAAATGCGCAACATCAATATCATTAACGGTATACTGGCTATTGTTTTGTTTATGGTACTGATTCCGTTATACGGCGCGTTGGGGGCGGCAATTGCCACATCCATCGCCATAGCAAGCCAAAACCTGATGGCAGTATACCAGGTAAACAAAAAATTGGGTATTAATACGCTGGCTATTTGGTAACCATGAAAAAGGAGCTTGATTTCATAATTATAGGCGCTCAAAAAAGTGGTACCACTACGCTGTTTGAGTTATTAAAGCAGCACCCTAACCTGTACCTGCCGCCCGAAAAGGAGCTGCCTTTTTTCGGTACTAAACGTGAACCAAATGGCTGGGATTGGTACATGGACGAATACTTCCATAAGGAAAAAATTGATGAACAAAAGCTTTGGGGCACGGTAACGCCGGTATACATGTCGACCGAGTATTTTGCTGAAAAACTTTTTACAGTATGCCCGCATGCCAAACTTATCGCCATTTTGCGCGACCCGTTTGAGCGGGCGTACTCGCATTACCAAATGAGCGTGAAACGGGGCATCGAAACCCGCAGCTTTCCGGAAGCAGCACATGAACTAATGACCCAGCAAAGCTTTGAAAACGCCCGTCAAAACCCTACCGAAAACAACGCCTATTTTGCATGGAGCGAATACGGAAGGATTTTAAGCAGTTACGCCAAATACTACGATAAGGAAAACATCCTTGTGCTATCCTTAAACGAATTGGAGCATGTCCCTAAAGCAACGCTCGATAAAATATGCAGGTTTTTGGGTATCGGTTTGTTTACCCCCGATGGCCTTGGCAAAAAATTCCACCAGGGCGGTACTAAACGTAAAATGCCGCTGATAAACTCCATCGTAAAAAACAAAGCGCTAAAAGGCCTCGGTAAAAAGATATTTGATGGCAGGGCAAAGCGCACTATTAAACGCTGGCTGTACTGGATTGACCAATGGAACACAAAAAAAGGCTCCGAGCAAAAGGATGCAAATGGGATTGAGTTAATAGAGCTTAAACAACATTTTTTAGAAGACACCAAACTATTGGAAAGCGAATTTGATTTTAAAGCGCCCTGGCTACAATCCCTTAAACCCTGAATTCGGCCAAATCACCAAAAACGGTAACAACAATCAAAACACAGATTGCATAAAAAACAATTAAAACAAAAAAAACACTTTAAACAGTTTGAACAGAAAAAACAGTTTAAACACTAAAAAACCATGTCATTGCGAGCGGTAGCGTGGCAATCTCGTAGCCAATGCATTACCGCCGGTGCAGTACGGTTATGTGCAGCTACGAGATTGCTTTGTCGTTCGCTCGCGCTTGCCCTGCTCACTCCACGCAATGACGCGATGGTGAGTGGCGTAAAATTAAAACATCTTATAAAAATGCGGCTTGTTAGCGATGATAGTCGGTGCTAAACCCCACAAGCGCATTACGTTGTAGCTGTAGCCTTTTATCTTTTTAAAATCAGCAAATGGGTTTTTCAGTGTAAATAGGTGCTGAAAAAAGCTACAAATAAAGTATACAGGTATCTCAATAGTGTTGGCAAACAAATGGAAAACAAACCAACCCACACCAAACTGCTTGCGTATCCGCATGTTGCGGGAGATAATGAGCTGCAATCCCTTTTTATCATACAAATCAAAGTAAGACTTGTCTGTAGCTTCTGTTTCCTTGTTGATGGATGTACCCTGCAAATGCACAACAAACAAACCGCCATAAACTACTATGGGGCCTACTTTTCTTAACCTGCTACACCACTCCACCTCTTCCGAATACAGGAAAAAATCTTCGTCAAACAACCCTGCCTTATCAATAACCTGCTTTTTTACCATCATAAAAGCGCCGTTTATACGATCAACTTCTTGTTCGGCGGTAGCTTTAATTATGGCAGTCCGTTTTTTTCTGAAGGGCGCGGTTATTTTTTGCAGCACTACGCCCAGGTATGGCAGGGGTAGTAAATGGTTTAAACCACCTGTCATAAAGTAGCTGCCTGTTATTTGCGGCGAATGGTCTTCATTCAACAACTGCACCGAGCAAGCTGCATCATCCCTGCCAACAAACTTTTGATAGCATTTATTAATAGCATCATCCGGTATTATTGTATCGGGGTTTAAGAGCAGTACAACATCACAGGCAGCCGCCTTAATACCCGCGTTATTTGCACGGGCAAAGCCTGCGTTGTAACCCATGTTTATCCACTTTACAAGAGGATATTTTTGGGTGATAAAGCTTTCATCATCGGTATCTTGGTCATTATTAACTATTATCCATTCAAACTCATTGACCGAAGGAAACACTAACGCGCTATCTAAACAACCGGCAATTAGCTTTGCCGATTTATAGTTTACAATGATGACGGATAATTTTAAAGCCATTAAACAATGGTAAAAATTTAATTGCTACGTATTTAGCGATTGAATAAAGAAATTAAAAAGTGATGTCATTTCGACGAGCAGCCGGGGTTGTGCGGGCGGGGCGAGGAGAAAACTTTTACACTATGCATAGTATGTAGGAATATTCGAAAAGTTTTCTCCTCGCTCAGCGCTCAATCCCTACGCCTGCTCGTCGAAATGACATGTTTTTTACTTTTAAAGCTATAATAATATTTCAATCGCTAAACATGTTAATTGCTATTTTTTTGATTTTAAGCGGAAGGCTATCAGACGGTTAAAAAACTTTGGATATTGTATAAAATACCTGCTTATTAGTTTTGGTTCGTCCATCATACGGTATATCCACCTTAGCTGCATTTTATCATAAAAGGGCGGGTAATAATACTCCTTGTTTTTTTGGGCTATTTGGTGCAGGTAACCGCCGCAGGTATAGCCATACCCCTCCCACCCGGTATTTTTTAGCTTTATTAAAAACTCTTCCTGCTTTGGGGTGCCCATGCCGCAAATTACTACTTCAATTTTTTTATCAATAAGCATATTTATGGTTTGCTGCAGGTCTTCCTCATCTTCCATAAAACCATTGCGGTAAAACTGGATAGTAATATTATATTTTTTCTCAATAAAGTTTACGCTCTTTTCCACCACTTCCGCCTCATCTCCAATTATCGCTATATTTTGTTTTTTTTCGGCTACGCCCGAAAATATCATGTTGGCTATAGAGGTATCATCAAAACTGGTACGCGATATCTTTTTATTGAACAGCCAGCCTAATAATTTCACTAAGGATATGCCGTCGACATACCAATAGTCAACACCCGACGCTACCGGATCATTTTCCTTGAGTATGAGCATAGAATGAGGGTTAACAAAGGATGTAATACCTTTTTTAATCTCAAAATCAGCTACCTTATTAATAATTATTCCCCAACTCTTATTGTTCGCCATAAAATACCCGCGGCTTTATTTGTTTTTGTTACCTGTTGCTTTTTCCCTGAACGCCTGCAAATCAACATCGCTATAAAAATGCCCCGACATAGGGGAGTTATATAACATGTCAAGATAGTCTTTAGCAGGTTTATAATCGCTTATAAAATCTGCATACATAGCCCCGTACCATTTTGAGGCTGATAAATTACTGTTTTTTAGTTCCATTTTCAGCCCGGCAAAGGCCTCAATCGCATCCCATGCCTTATCCAGCTTTTCGAGTGTGAGCACCAGTACCTCGTACTTGCCTTCTTTAATAATGTTATAACCCTGCTCCTTATCAAAATCATATTTATATACATTAATGCCCGTAAGCTTTTTAAACTCATCATCAAACCAGTTGATACCGTATGCATGACTAAATAAGTTATCGTAAACCGTGTATATTATGCCTTCGGTATTATGCGTACGTTGCAGTTCGGTTGTTTGACAGGAATATTCGTACATCCAATAAGCAAAATCCTGGAAAAACGCTGATACGTTACGACTGTACGGATCCCTCACCAGCGTTATAATTTTAATTTTTTTGCGGCTTTTTATGGCAATGCGCCGTAAGCCATCATATAATTTACCCTGCAATTTTTTTATAAAGGTATCGCGCCGCTGCTTGCCCACAACGTAACAGGGCCTGTTGTTATAAAGCGTATGAAAATGTATGCTGCCCGGTATGGTTTTTTCTAATGAGGTAGAGCCTACTTTACCCATCTGATACAAAAGAATATGCCCTTCATCAGCATATTTTTTCCAATCGGTAAGTAAACGTTTTATCATTAATAGCGGGGTGAGTTTAATAGGAAAGGTAGTCAAAAAATCTATTATCCGGCCTTTTTAGGCTATTAATCGGGGTTCTAACTGTGTAAAAATAGTAATACGTTGTGTTAAGCCGGTTTTGAATTATGCATGGCTTTATTTTTGAAACCGGCCAATTCTTCAGGCGTATAAAAATGCTGAGATATTTTGGAGTTATATAACCTATCCAGGTACGTTTCTTTGGGGATATAATTCTTTTTAAAATCCTTAAAAACAGGGCCGTACCATTTATGGCCGGAAACATTGGCGTTTTTTAAATCAAGTTTTACTCCGGCAAATTCTTCAATCGCCTCCTTAGCATTATCAATGCTTTCAAGCTTTATTACTAAAATATCGTACTTGCCTTTTTGTATCCGTGCCCACCCCTTTTGTTTATCAAAAGGATAATCGAGGATATTGATGCCGGTAAATTTGGTAAGTTCCTTATCAAACCAGGTTAAGGGGTAATTATGGTCGAAGGCGTTTTCAAAAACTTCGTAAACAAAAGTGGTATTGTCTTTCCGCAATTCTTCGGTTACCCTGCCCGAATATTGCATTACCCAAAACGCGAAATTTTGAAAAAACGCCGAGGTGTTGCGCGCGTATAAATCCCTCACCAACGTTATTATTTTTATTTTTTTACGGCGCCTGATGGCCATACGGCGCATACCATCATACATATTCCCGGCTAAGCCATGTATAAATGATTTGCCGCGCGGCGAGTAAAATACATGGTTATGGTTGATGTTATATAGCCGGTGCATGTGTATGCTGGATGGGATGCCCTCTTCGAGCGAGGTTGAGCCCACTTTGCCCATCTGGTAAATGAGGATATTGTCCTCATCGCGGTATTTTTTCCAGTCGGCTAACAATCGCTTTATCATACGGCAAGCAATTTAAAAATTCGCCAGCATATTGCTTATCGCGATAGTCGTTTTATCCCAATTAAATTTATCGCACACATCGTTATAAAAAAGGTTAAACTTATTCAGGATGTTAGCATCGGCAAGCAGTTCATTGTAAACAGCATCAAGCTCATTAAGGCTTTTAATGGTGCGGATAAACAGCGGCGCGTGTATGATGCCTTCAAATTCGGCAGTGATATCCGAAAAAGATACCAGGCAGCAGCCCGAGTGTATTAATTCAAGGGCTTTTAATTTAAATCCGCTTAAAAAATCATCGGTAATTACGCCAAGCTTTATGCCGGCTGGGTTTTGCATTTCATCCCAATAAACAACGTTTGCATTTGTAGCTGTAACTGTTTTGCGAAAGATATCATCAACGTTTATTGCAGCCAGTTGCAGTGTGCCGGTATATGGCTTGGTAAATGCCTTTTGCAACGCTTTTGATTTGAGCGACCACCGGTAATTGCCGGTAAATACCGCGACAGGCTGTATGGTTTTAAAATTTAATATATTCCCGCCCGGCTTTACGCCTACCCTTATGTGGGCACATTTATTTGCGGCTATACCGCTTTTCCCCTTTTCGGATACAGAGATAAAAAAGATAAAGGACGCTAAGCGCCAATAATAATGGATATAAAACCAAGCGTACAGGGCTTTGGCAAGCCCGGGCAAGTTTTTTTGCAAAAAATAGGCATAGTAAGGCAAATCGTGGTTGATGAAAATCACCTTGCTTTTTTTAAACCAGCCTGCTATTTTAAAAGTATTACAGTGCGATAAAACAATTATGGTGCTATCGTTATCAATTGCCTGTTTATTTGCATCGCCAATTAAACTGTTGGTTTGCCTGTTATATTCAATAGCGTAAAATTTATCGCCGTATACTTTCACTAACGCCCCGGTTAGCCTTTTATCAAAAATACTATGCCCATTATCTATCCCATTGTGCTGATATATATAGGCCAGGTTTTTCATGCCGAAACCCGGTTATTAAAAAGCTCGTAGTATAAACTTTCGTATTGCATGTACTGTTTGTAAATATCTTTATCAGATGCAATCGATTTCATGAAAGCATTAAAAAACACGCGTGTAAATTTATTATCAAATAAAGCGGGGTTTAATTGTCGTACTCTTTTTAAAATTATCCTTACTTCGCGCATTAGGGGATTGGTGGCGTAGGTAAGTGTATTAGCTGTTTCTTTAAAATCAAACATGAAATTATCCAAATTCAAATTGGCCATTACCTGGTTCATAAAGGATTGGGTAAAAACATTATCGGTATCAATATTCACCGTAATTAAGCGCGATTCGCCCCACAGTTCTTTTATTTTATCCTCACACTCGCTGCTGTCCGATCCGGCCAGGTAACCCTTTAACAGCCAGTTTTGGTGCAGGCCATTTTTTTCATCATTCAGCGCCTCGTCAAATTTCCTGAACTCCTCGCCCCGCGAAACCGAATACAAATAATGCGAAACAGCCCTTTTAAATGGGTCGCGCTTTAGTATTATAAAATAAGGGTCTATATCCTTTTGCTTATGTATTTCGTTTATCGAATCGTGATGCGAGGCATATAGCGTACTGCCATCAATATAAATACTGTCACTTTTAAAACCATTATAATTGGAGTTAAATTCCTTTTTGGTATTTATAAAACCCGATTTATCAAACGGAATTTTCTCACCCTTGCGGTTAAACATGTAGTACTTATTTTTGTGGGGCAAAAAATAAAGCGACTCCTTGATTTTAGGCAGGAAAATTTCGGGGTGCTGCCCCAATATTTGAGTGAAAGAAGTGGTGGCGCAGCGCGGCAGGCCCGGTATTATTAAAAATTTCTTCATTAGACTGTTTCTACACTTATTCCCTTTGATAATAGTAACATGTAACCAAAAAACAGGCTGTCGTGCCATTGGTCAGTTATAAAAATAAACAGTGCAAAACAAGCAATGGCTATAGTGTATTTTTTAGACCATCCCATTGCCTTAAAAGCATTGTATGCAAGTACGATAATTATCACTGTAAACACAAGCCCATATTCCGTAAAAATTGAACTGATTGATGTATATGGTTTATTTGCTGATGATTCGAGTGTCCATTTATTAGTTACCAGCACCTTTAATACCGGCCCCAATACCGCCTGGTGATAGGCGCTCATAAAAAAATAAGGCAGTTTTGGTATGTTATGGGTTGATAATGTTGAGATATAGCTACTTGCCCATAAAGCCGGGGTACTTGAAAAAGCGCCTAAGCCTGTACCCCACAATATGGTGGTGGGATATTGAATATACAACTGCAAAACGCTGTAATAAGCAAAAACCTTAGGGTTCATACCCGTGTTTACTGCAAAGCCGTTATTTAAATTTTGATACCTATCCGCAGCGTAAGGGGCCACAATAAGTACAATAATTAACAGCAGCGGTATTATCGCGGGCTTTTTGCGTAGGGCTACAACTCCCAAAGCCCCCACGCCCATAATTATACCAATAAGGTAATTAGGCACCAAAAAATTAAGCAGCGCTATAAATAAAAAGAATTTGTTCTTCCGTTTTTTTGGCAGAAAAAGCTCCATCGCAATCGCAAAAACAGCTATTACTGTTATAATCCTGGCGCCGCCCTGGAAATAAAATGCCGAGTAAAAATCGGGCAGAAAATTGATATATGGCAGCCTGAACGGGAAGCCATAAAACATGGCCATGTAAATTAAACTAAAAATACAGAGCAATACGCTTATAACACGCATTATAAGTACGCCGTTTATTCCATCTTTTAAATCAAACCCCAGCAGGAAAAATATAAACGGCAGTTGCAAGCCAAAGGCGAGCAAAAACGAGGTAATGGAAATATTGGCTACAAGGCAGCTAAACAGCCAGGCCATAAAAAGCACAAAGGCAGTTAAAAAAAGATAGATAAATTTTCTATAGGTAAACTTTACTGAAATTAATGAGGGCAAAAGATAAAAAACGTAGGATACAAAGAAGCGCGGAACAACTGTGCATATGATTGAAACCCACGTAATAAATCTTCTCTTCTTCTTCATACTTAATTCCTGGTGCAATAAAAGTCCAATGGGGTTGTTGCACTTTGATGATATTATAACAGTTATATTCTACTTGTAACCTTAGCTGTTAATTAATATAAAGTATTATCGTTTTTTCTTAACCATCTTATTCCAAAGCTTCGCTACCGGGTTACTTGTATTATCTTCGGTATAATAACCGTAGCCATAACCATAGCCGTAACCATAGCCGTAACCATAGCCATAGCCCCTGGTAACTTCAATATCATTTACTATAATGGCTAATTTTTTCATCCGCTTATTTTGGGATAAATCTTCAACTATTTTAAGCTGATCTTTTAAAGTGTATTTCTGGCGCACAATGTATAACGCCATATCCGAAAAGCGGCCCATTAGTTGCGCGTCGGTTACAATACCTATAGGCGGGGCATCAATTATAATATAGTCAAACTGGCTTTTTAGCTCTTCAATCATATCATCTGTACGGCTGTCTAAAATAAGCTCTGCCGGGTTGGGCGGTACCGGGCCGGATGATATAATAAATAAATTTTCATGATAGCCTGTTGGGGTAATTACCGAAGATAATGGCATACCATTAGAAATGATATAGTTGGAAAACCCGCTGGTATTCTTGATACCAAAATAGTTTGAAAGCTTAGGTTTACGTAAGTCAAACTCTATCAACACCACTTTTTTGCCCGCCAGCGCCAATATAGCCGCCAGGTTAATAGTTGTAAATGACTTACCTTCGCCCGAAACACTTGAGGTAGCCAAAATAACCTTCTCATCGGTTTTATTAATAAAGAATTGCAGGTTCGTTCGAAGCGCCCTGAACTGTTCGGCAATGGCCGATCGGGAACCTTCCAACACTACTAAGTTACTTGCCGACTTGTTGTGGCTTATCTCCCCTATAATTGGCACGGATGTGTGTTTAGTTATATCTTCCCTCACCAAAATTTTCCGGTTCAGTAAATCTTTCATAAATATCCGTGCTACGGGATAAAGTAAGCCTACAAAAACAGCTACCACGCCAACCAGTATAGGGTTAGGGCTATAAGGTTTAAAATCGGCCTTAGGGTCATCAATAACTGTAGCGATAGATAGGTTTGATTGTTTTGAAATCGCAGTTTCTTCCTTTTTTTGAAGCAGGTAGCTGTATATACTTTGTTCAACCGTTTGGTCCCTTTCCAAATCAAAATATTCCTTTTGTACCGGCGGGATGTTTTCTATCTGGTTGTTAAAACCACCTGTTGTATTTTTTAATTGCGAATCGGTTATTTCCAGCGCTTTTTTGGTAGTGGCCAAATTTTTAATCATCTGGTTCCTCAACGATTCGATATTAGCGTCCAGGTTTTGCATAAACGGGTTATCCTTTGTAACGGATATAGCCTCCCTGTCGCGTTCAACTAAAAGATTATTATAATTATCAACCAGCGCGGCAAATTCCGGGTCGCTTTGCAGTACCGAAACAGGTACTACCGTTTTATTTGTTTTCTCATCCTTTAAATAAGCATCCAGCGATTTTACAATGTTTAACTGAGTTTGATTTTTCTCAATATTATCCATGTAAGTGCTGGTATTGTTAAGCAATAACTGCCCTTGTATAACCAAATCGGCTAACTTATTTTTTTGCTTAAAATCCTGCAGGTGTATTTCAATGGCTTGCAGCGTTTGGGTGGTAAGCATCAGCTCGTTACTTAAAAAGCTAATGGTACTATCAGCAACAACATCTTTTAACATAACGTTTTGCTTTTTGTACTTACCGATAAGGTTAGCGAGTATCCGTTCGCCTTCGTCAGCAATAGGATAGTTAAAAATTAAATCGATAGTGGTAACCGTAGTACTGGTAGTACTTATCGACATCAGTTGTTGCAACTCATAAATCCTTTGATCCATGTTTTCAACCGTACAACGGAACGATTCGTGACCAAAACCAAACTTATAGTTCCTCGAAACTACTATTAAACCCACGCCGCCAACATAAAAAGGCTGATCATAGGCACGTATTACATCTTTTCTATCGTAACCGCCGGTAGGAAAAACTTCTTTATAGGATATACGAAACCTGTTATTATCAATATTATGAACATAAAAAGAGGTGGTTAAAACAGTATCAACCGTTTTTAATACTTTTAAAATAAACGGATTGCGGTCTGTTTGCGCATCGGTTACATACCTGCTCTGGTAATAAATAACATTTAAGTCCATGTCAACCGCTGCTTGGGCCAACAAGCGCCGTGTTTGCAACACAACTACTTCATTATCAACATTACTTTTAATATCCAATAACGAACTCAAATCTACCAGCGAGCTGCTGCTCGTTACATCAGAGCCCGAATTGCTTTCGTCGTCAATTAATATTTTGGCGGTTATATTGTAAGTGGGCGCTTTATAATGATAAAACAGCAAACCTAATATACCGCATGCCACCAGGCTTACAATAAATACCCACCAGTTACTGCGTAATTTTGCAACAAACGCTTTTACATCAAACCCTTCTTCTTCCTGCTTAATATTATTAATTGGTGCCTGGTTATTGGGTTCGTTATTAATCATAAATTCTTGCTGATTTGTTTATGGAATAAATAAATGCTTAGTAATGCAGGCGTAACAGTAACAGGAAAATAGCAGTGGAAAGCGTAAGCGCTACAGTAAAAATCTTGTTTTCGTGCGAATCGGCCTGGACAATTGCCGATTTGTTAGGCTCAACGTATACCACATCATTTTGCCTCAGGTAAAAAGCCGGAGATTGAAACACATCTGTGCTGTTAAGGTTTAACCTGGTTACCTGCCTTTTGCCGTCAACCTCCCTTATTACTAAAACATTTTCACGGCGGCCATAAATAGTAAGGTCACCTGCCAGGCCTATGGCATCTAATACGGTTACCTTTTCATTAGGTATAATATATACCGATGGGTGTAAAACTTCGCCCAAAACAGTTATTTTAAAATTGGTGAAGCGTATTTGCACATCGGGGCTCTTAAAATACTTGGCGGCCATTTGTGTTATCAGCACTTTTGCCTGATAAGTTGTTAAGCCCCCAACTTTTATTTCGCCAATAATTGGTAATGCTATGTAACCGTTCTTATCAACCAATAAACCCTGTACAATGCTGTTTGCAGCTGTACCTGATGATAGGCTGCTACTGCTGCCGGTACTGCCCAGCAAAGGGCTAATTGCAACGTTGGTAGCCTGGTTAATGGTTGAAGATGTTGATGGATCGATGGTAATTAAATTAACGGACAGGATATCATCCGGCATAATTACCGGGTCTTTGTATAAAGCTTCGGTTTCCAGCTTCTGCTTTGTAGTATCGGGTACATTTTCGAAATAAGCAACATTTTTAGTTACCGCACAAGAGGAAAATATTACAGCAATTGTTATTACTGTTAAAATACTTGCCAAATATCGCCTGCATAGTTTCATATTTATCAATTGGGGTTTTTAAAATTATCAGGAATGTATGGTGCCAGCAGCTACAGTTTCGTTAGTAGCTTCATCAATCAGTATTAAAGAACCTGTTATCCTGTTTTTGCTGTATTCGTCATAAATAAGCGGCTGTGTGGTGCGCATGCGTACCCTTGCCATATCATTCATTTTAATATCATTATCCTGTTCCAGGCGCTGCATGGTGTTGATATCAATTTTATATACAACCTCTTTTATAATTGCCATTACTTCGCGACTGGTGCTCCTTAAATAATATTTAGCGCCAGGTCGCGGGCCTTTTGCCGCCATCCAACACATCAATACATCTATATTTTGTGATACTTCGGGCTGGTTATTGTTTTTCACAATCATATCGCCGCGGCTTACATCAATATTATCCTCAAGTGTTATGGATACAGACATGGGCGGAAAAGCTTCTTCTACCGGGCCCGAAAAGGTATCGATTGATTTAATTTTTGATGTTAAACCCGATGGTAAAACAGTAACGTTATCGCCTGTACGGAAAATACCGCCTGCTACCCGCCCGGCATAGCCGCGGTAGTCGTGATATTCTGAGGCATGTGGCCGTATTACAGTTTGCACAGGGAAACGCGCATCTAAATGGTTCTGGTCGCTGCCGATGTGTATGGTTTCCAGGGTATCCAGCAAGCTTGCGCCCTTGTACCAGGGCATATTTTCGGAGTGGTTTACAACATTATCGCCATCTAAAGCGCTTATGGGTATGTACCGTATATCTTTTATATCCAGCTTGCTTGCAAACTGGTGGTAGCTTTCTACTACATTATTGTAAACCTCTTCCGAGTAGTTTACCAGGTCCATTTTGTTAATACAAACAATTATGTGCGGTATCCTTAAAAGGGATGCTATAAATGAGTGGCGACTGGTTTGTTCAATTACACCTTTCCTGGCATCAATAAGTACCAGGGCCAGGTTTGCAGTTGATGCGCCGGTAACCATGTTACGGGTGTATTGTATGTGTCCAGGGGTATCGGCAATTATAAATTTGCGTTTTGGGGTAGCAAAGTAGCGATAAGCTACATCAATAGTGATGCCTTGTTCGCGCTCAGAGCGCAGGCCATCGGTAAGTAAGGATAAATCTACATGCTGAAGGCCTTTCCGTTCGCTCGACTGCTTTACAGCCTCCATCTGGTCTTCAAAAATCGACTTGGAATCATATAACAAACGCCCGATTAGTGTGCTTTTCCCATCATCAACACTGCCTGCAGTTGTAAAGCGTAGTAATTCCATTGTTTAAATTAAGGTGAATATATAACTATTATTTTATTTTTTTATTAATCGGCGCCCGCCCGGCACTATATGGGGCAGGCTTCATTGTATCTTCATTTATCGAAGGCTGTTTTGCTTAAAAATAGCCCTGTTTTTTACGGTCTTCCATGGAGTTGTCCGATCTTTTATCATCGCTCCTGTTGCCCCGTTCGGTACTGCGTGTTACAGAAATTTCCTCTACTATTTTTTCAAGGGTATCTGCTTCCGACTCTATGCCGCCGGTTATGGTAATGTCGCCCAGCGTTCTGAAACGCATGAGTTTATTTTCTACCTTTTCGCCTTCTCTTAATACAAGGTGTTCTGAATTTGGCAGCCATGTACCATCACGGTAAACGGCATCGCGCTGGTGTGCAAAGTATAATGATGGTATGGGTATATTTTCGGCCAAAATATAGTTCCAAACATCCATTTCAGTCCAGTTACTTATCGGGAATACCCTAAAGTGTTCGCCCATGCGTTTGCGGCCGTTAAATATGTTCCAAAGCTCGGGGCGCTGGTTTTTGGGGTCCCATTGGCCAAACTCATCCCTGTGCGAAAAGAAACGCTCTTTTGCCCTTGCTTTTTCTTCGTCGCGCCTGGCGCCGCCTATGGCCGCGTCAATTTTATGTTCTTCAATAGCATCCAGCAATGATACTATTTGCAGCTCGTTGCGGCTGGCATTAATACCGCTTTCTTCAACAGCGCGGCCTTTATTTATAGCTTCCTGTACAGAGCCAACAATTAATTGTATGCCGAGGTCACTTACCAATTTATCCCTAAACTCCATGGTTTCTGGGAAGTTATGGCCTGTATCAACATGTATAAGCGGCATGGGTATGCGTGCCGGCCAG
>Ga0206848_1146_pt1 | contig 16677 bp, 12 predicted proteins | sample Alteio_BWOrgCont_18_FD_152635 | JGI IMG/M metagenome (GOLD analysis project Ga0206848, IMG submission 152635) | Enriched cells from forest soil in Barre Woods Harvard Forest LTER site, Petersham, Massachusetts, United States -... | ecosystem: Environmental > Terrestrial > Soil > Temperate forest >...
CTACAACCCTTTTCCCGGAGGGCGATTCCGGTGAGTACTTTTCGGGTGTGGAAGAGTGCGCGGAAAAAATAAACAAATATATGGGGAACACCTCGGCGCGGCGCGACCTGTCCGAACGAGCACACGCTTTGATTGCAGCCCGCCACCAGTACAGAGATCGGGCACTGGAGATCATGCGTCTTTTGGACGACCTACCAGCTCGTGGGTGATGCGTCGTTGTTTCGGAGCGCTGCTTGGGAAAGTTAATCGCCTATCGCGCCTGCGGCGAAGGGCCGGTGCCCGTCTTTCCTCACCGTCACGGCACGATCGCCTGTGACCGGTATTAGTTTCACGGCCCACGCAGCGCACCAGGAGAGAATCAGGACATACGCTGGATCTTTGATCAGGCTCACAGTAAGCTTCTGGCCCATGCTTCCCTCGGTAAGGCTGAACAGTAAGAGGGCGGTTGCTACCGTTCCCCATGGAGTCTGCATTTTAAACATACTTTCGTAAACCACAAATATTACCGGCATCACGAGAAAAGGGAATACCATGACGCCTATCCAGCTAAAAGCCCCGTAACTATCGGAGATCGGCGTGATGGCGGAATTCGTTGTCTCAAACACATCGCTTTCCATACCATCAAGATGGCCTAGATAACCATTGGAACCAATTGCAGATTTATTTGGGTCAAGGAAACGTGGAATTTCAGTCAGGATATCGAGCTTAATCGAAGTAAATCCATAGTGAAACCCCGTTGCGCAGGCGTTGATCAACGTACTATCCGGCCCAATCAGGGCAAATCGATTCAGAGTCACTGCGCCTGGCGAGCTGAAATAATTCACCGTGCCTGAGCTCGCCAATGCTTCTTCACCCACTCTGCTTGTAATCACACCCCATTGGGATGGGGCTGCCTCGACGGTTCTGATCATTGCCGAGGCCACTTCTCCGACCGTAGCTTCATCCCTGGTACTGCGCGAGTAGAGGAGAAAAGGAGAGACAAAGAAGAAGAAAACCACACTAGCTAAAATGGCGGCGGCAATATGTCTTCGCCTGAATTTGTAATCCCGCAAATAGCAGGTGACAGCAATAATCGCCAGTGGCTCAACAAATCCCGTACGGGACGAGAGGATAAGACCCGGCAACATAATCCCAAGCGTGGGCCACAAGGCCTTCCATCCGAAGCTGTGTTGACCCCCTGTGTTCCGGATGCGGTTGTCCACTGCAAGCACGAGCGAAAATGGAAGCAGATAAGCGAGCGCGCGGGCGAATCCATGTGTTAAAGAGGTTGGCGCCACCAACAACTCTCCGAGAGTTCCAGCGATCCCCCCTATTAGAGAGGCGACATAAAGATATCGCGACTGTGCTTCTGTCTCCGGTTCCGCCGGTTTAGGCAGAGGCAAGCGCAGGCGCGAAAAGACGAACGTGCCCAGCATCAGACAACCGTAATAAACGGCATAAACGGTAATCGTCAGTTGCGGAACATCGATATATGCGTCCGCTTTCTCAAATAGAAAAACCTTCCCGAACTGAGAAATCACCAACGTGCTCAGAGCGAATCTGGTGAATGCGATTCCGCTGATGGTGCCGAGGCCACCAAGCATATTGTAGGTGACACAAGCGAAGAGTACCGCCAGGGCCATCATGAGCGCGAAGTACAAGGTCGTACCTGAAAACAACTCCCCGGCCAGCAGGAATACCACGCCGGATCCTATCAACAGAGGAGGCAGAACTTTCCTACGTCCTGCAGCAGCTGCTGCACCCAAGCCCCTGGAGTGGCCGTCCATAAACGGTGCGGATTGAACCGTCGACATAGAGGAAATTCGGAAAATCGCAATGGCCGAATTATGGAATTCTGTAAATCAGACCGCTGGTTACCCCTCCCACGATCCCGGCGCCGGCTGCCCCCACTCCCTGCTTGAAGCCGTTGCCTGGCACCAGCAGCACGTCGTCGGAGGCAAGAGCAACGTCTCGCTCTTTCCCCGCCATGATCCTCTTAAGATCCATCTGGATTTCGACATGCTGATCCTCCGGTGTCTTCCGGATGATCACTACTTTCGAGAGAGCCGCGCCAAAATTGAGGCCGCCAGCGATTGCTATAGCTCGCATCACGGTCACAGGTGCGTTACTCGAAAGCGGAATCGCCGAGGGCGTCTTTACCTGCCCGATAACAAAAACGCTGCCCACTTTGGGCACGATAACGGTATCTCCCGCCATCAGGGGGATATTTGTCTCGTCAGTATTCTTTGGATCTGTTCCCAGAATCACCGTGATCGGATTGGGTTCGCCCGGGCGCCGCACCGTGATGGTATGGCTCGCAAGAGGAGTGAATCCGCCACATGCCGAAATCACATCCAGCAGCCGCAATTGCCCGAACGCCGGAATCGGCGCGGGTTTCTGCACCTCACCCAGAACTGTAATCACTCTTGTGGGCGATTCCACCAGCGATACGGCGACCTGAGGATCAACCAGGATCCCCTTGTCCTTCAGTTCCTTCTCGAGGAAAACCGCTACTTCAGAAGGAGTCATGCCGGCGATCTGCACAACACCCAGATACGGCAATACAATTTCGCCTCGGGCACCAACCTTGATGCCACTCGCGCTGCCGCCACCAGTTAGCAAATCAGCGTTGGTGGCGGTGGTTGTCGTGAGCTCCGGTGCGCCGTAGGTCACAATCGAGATTACATCCCCCGGCATAATTTTCACGTCGACATACTGTGCCTTCAAGGCCGCATTAGGACCAGGGGCCTCAGTCGAGGGCGTACCTACCGCTGGGCCGGCAAACTGTGCAGCGGCTGACCCGACACCGAAAGTCACGACGCAGCAGGTCATCGCCTTGATAGCCACCCGGCCAACGAACCCAGCTCTCATTTTGTCTCTCTCTTATTTCCCGTACTCATACGTGTAATAACCGAGGTAGCCGTAATACTCCGGCAGGGAGGCATCCACTCCATTGAATACGAAGCCGTAAACCTTCACATCCAGTTCATGCAGAATCTCAGCCGCTCGAGCCAGCATCCGGCGCGTGCAATAACCCTGCCGGATCACCAGCACCATCCCATCCGCCTGCGCTGCCACAATCGCCGGATCAGTCACCGACAACATGGGCGGCGTGTCGAAGATGACATAGTCATACCGCTGGCGCAGCTGGCGCACCACCTCGGTCATCTGATCGGAAGCAAGCAGGTCGGCCGGCAACGGAGGAACGGTTCCGGACGGAACAACATCCAGGGTTGTCAGCGTTTCGTGAGTCTGGGTAACTTCATCGAGCGTGTAGTACCCAGTCAGGACCTCGGATAACCCTTTTCCGCCTTCCAGTCGAAGCCGCTTGTAGACCGACGGGCGCCGCATGTCGGTGTCGACCAGAGCTACTTTCTTCCCGCCCTGCGCCAGTACAGCGGCCATATTCACAGAGACGGTCGACTTACCTTCCGACGGCTGACAACTCGTCACGGCAATCACTTTCGATTCCCTGGATGTCGTCGACAAACGCATCGAAGTTCGCAGAGCTCGAAATGATTCTGAGAAAGGCGAGCGCGGATCTCTCAGTAATTCCGGACCCACCACCCATTCCAGTTCCGAACCCTTGGTCTTCCAGTGGCTCTGCGGGATCATCGCCAGCGAAGGCAGGCCCAGAATTTCCTGGATCTCATGTGCATCTCGCAGACGCGTATCCATCTTTTCCATCAACAGCGCCAGAGTCAATCCGCCAAAGAGACCAAAGACAGTGCCGATGATTCCCAGCCGCAGCGGCGACGAACTCGATGGCCCCAGCGGCGTCGAAGCCAGATCGACCACGCTGATATCCGCGGCGTCCAGACCGGCGTCGACGGCAGCCTCTCGCAGCCGCCCCACAATACTTTCGTACATCTTCCGGTTGGAATCGTATTCCTGGCTCAGCAGCATGTACTGGACGACATCGTCCCGCTGGCCGTAAAGCTCGTGAGTCTTGTCATTGAGCATTCCCCGCGCCTTGCTCTCAGTGGCCTGTGCGAGGTTGAACGAATCGTTCGCCTCCTCCACTACGCGATGCTCCTGCTGACCAATCTCTGTATTCAGGGCGTCGAGCTGCGCTCTCAGCTGTTTGACCTGCGGATAATTCGGACCGTACACGGGTTGAAAGTGAGCCAGGTCCGCTTCGGCCGAGGCACGCTGCGCTCGCAGGCTGGCCAGCAAGCCCTCTGAACCAATGGTCGTCGTCCCCAATGTTGCAGTCGCAGGAGTCTCCACAATCTGATCCGGCGGCAGTGATCGAAGGATGCGGTACCGCGCTTCCGCCAGCACACGCTGCTCCGAGGCATCCGCCACGTTCTTTTCCAGATTGCCGATCTCCTGAACCATCAAACTGTGGTCGGGATCCAGCGCCATCACTCCCAGCTTCCGCTGCAGATCCACCATCTTATTTTGGGAGTCCTGCACGATCTTGCGCAGGTCATCCATCTGTCCCGTCAGCCACCTGGTCACCTGCTGGGTGGTGTTGTAGTGCGTGGCAAAATTGTTCTCAACAAAAGCAGTTTCGAGTTCATTCACCACTTCCGCCGAAAGTTGTGGAGAAGCACTCGTATACGCAATCGTGATCATCTGCGTGCGCGGAATGCGCGTTACCGTCAGATGTCCGCGCAGATTGCCGATGACAGCATTCCGCACCACCGGATCGTCCATGCTTTGGTGCAGCGCAGGAGTCGATTTGCCTGCGAGAAACGACGGCTTCAGCGCCATGCGGCTCTCGCGGTTCAAAAATACCGGGTTGTTCTCGAGATCCAGCTTCTCAGCCACCGCCGTCAAAAGCTTTTCGCTTTGAAGAATCCGAATATCGCTCTCAATCACCACGTCGAGCGAACTGGTCGAACCCAGCGAAAGAGAAATCCCCTGCTTCAGCTCAGACGCCGATCCCGGCCGGATCTGGACTTCGCCTGTCGCGGTATATTTTTTCCCGCGAATCAAACCCACCATCGCCGCCAGCAACCCAACGCCCAAAGCCATGCCCAGCAGGAGCATGCGCCTCTTCCGGATCACCAGCCAGAGATCCGTGAGAGACATATCCTTCGCCTCCGGGCCCGTGGAGATCGGCTTGCTGCGAATCAACTGTTGCACTTAACCTCTCAGTATCCGGAATCCCGAAATGGACTCCCGGATGGGGACATTTTTTCGTGAATTATCGCCTCAAACAATGCCAGCAAGCGGCTATTCGAGAAAAAAAGGGCTTGCTTCCGGACAATCCACAGAAACAGAGCTGGCTGTGAGCCATGCATTATGCCCAGGTATTACCGCTCCGCTGCAAAAGCGTGATTCGAGTGTACAGCCCCGTTTCCTCCTCGGTCAATCAAACCTGGCCGGGGAGTGTCCTGAATCGAACCCTTCTTTTTCATCGAAACTCTGCAGACAACTCACGCCGACTTTGATGCGGTTTCGCCCGCCGGGCAACCGGCCCGACACCATGAATCTTTCAGACCGATGCCCTCGCCGCCGTCGGCTTCCAGCTCGTGGGCGCGTGCCCAAGCCGGATCAACGCCGGAATGTCCTTTGCCGGGCAGGGTCGAGCAAACAGGAATCCCTGCATGATGTCGCATTTCATTGCTGCCAGGGCTTCCGCCTGTTCTTCCCTTTCCACGCCTTCTGCCACCACTTGCAGCCCAAGGCTGTGGGCCAAAGACAGAATTGCGCGAACCAGCGCTCCGGTCCCATTGATCTCGCACACTCTCTCCACAAATGACCGGTCGATCTTCAGCCTCTCAATGGGAAGCTGGTGCAGATGCTGCAGAGAGGAATAGCCGGTTCCGAAATCGTCGACGGAAAAGTGAACTCCCAAGTCTGCCAGATCCCTCATTTGCCGCGCGAGGTCTTCGAGGTTCCGCATCACCGTAGTCTCCGTCATCTCGATTTCCAGCGTATCCGGCGCCACACCCGTTTCCCTTACCGCTTGCCTCACCTGACGAGAGAAATCCATGCGCATGAACTGCAGCGGGGAGACGTTGATGGCAATCCGTGGAACGTCAAGGCCCCGCTTCCGCCATTCTTTACTTTGCCGGCACACCTCTCGCAGCACCCAGTTGCCCACCGGCACAATCAGCCCGCTTTCCTCGGCGATGGGAATGAAGCGGTCCGGGCTCACCATACCGAACTTCGGATGCTGCAACCGCAGCAGTGCCTCCAGACCACAAATACTTCCGTCGGCCCGGTACTCCGGCTGATAATACATTTCAAGCCCGCCATCCTTCAGCGCGCGGCGCATGAATAATTCCAGCTCATTGGCTTCGGTCGTGGATTGGCTGATTTCCTGTGAAACCAGCACGTAGTCGTTGCCCCCCGACCGCTTGACGCGATACATCGCGGCGTCCGCACTCCTCCAGAGAGCGGCCGCGTCCACCCCGTGGTCCGGGTACATGGCAATCCCAAAACTGGCTGTGAGATCAACCGGGTACTGATCGGCAATCAGCGGCCTGCGCAATGAGATCAGCAAATCCTCCACCACACGCGTCGCATCATCGGCAGATACAAGGTCGCCCACCACTACCGTGAATTCCTCGCCGCCCGATCGCGCCACAGTGTCTTCGGCGCGCAGACGGCTCTTTAACCGGTCGGCCACCTGCTTCAGGCACAGGTCGCCGATCGCATGACCATACGTGTCGTTGATCTGTTTGAACCGGTCGATGTCCAGACAGATCATCGCCGCCTTTTTCCCGCGGCGTGCTGCCGATGCCAGCGCCTGCTCCATGCGATCCAGCAGGAGCAGCCTGTTCGGAAGCCCCGTGAGCATGTCATGATGCGCCTGGTGGACAAGCTTGTGGTGCAGTTGCTGGCGTTCCGTCACGTCCTGCACCAGCGAAAACCTCGCCCGTCTCCCTTCAAACTGAATGCTGTGCGCCGATACTTCGGTCTGAATGCGCCGCCCGTTGCGCAGAATGTGAGTCCAGGGCCCGGATACGATCACAGCTTCGTCGTCCGTGGTCCTTGTGAGAGTCTTCTCCATGGCCTCGATCTCTTCCACAGGGCGGATATCCCGCAGCGTCATCGCCCGGAACTCCTCGGCGCTGTAGCCATAGCGCGCTACCGCGGAGTCGTTGACGGCGAGGAAGCGCAAGGTTTCCGTGTCGAAAATCCACATCGGGTGGGGATTGTTTTCGAACAGAACCCTATATTCCTGACTGCGCGCGTCGGCCTGGCGCTTTTGTTCCTCCAGCAGCGTCAGGATCATTCCGAAGGCTACGAAGTACTTCGGAACGTTCCACATTTCTCCGATAACGTTGACCCGCGGAAGATAAGCCTCCATCAGCACGGCGCACGGAAAAACCGATCCCCAGGCAGCCAACCCTGACACTGTGACCCAGACCCCAGCCGTCGATCGCCGAAAATCCTCCCAGTACAGCAACGCATTCAGAAGGAAAATCTCCGACAGAATTGGGTAAACGCTGATGTCCCGCTCACCATGCCATAACAACAACGCAAGCCAAACGCTGGTCGCGGCGAGAATCGCTGTCCCCCAGCGGCGCGCCACCGCTGCCCGCGCCACGGTTGCCTGGCTTTTGCGTCCCCGGCCGAACCGCAGGATGACCCCCAGATAGGCCGCCTGAGCCGCCGCTCCAAGACCCATCAGCAGTGGCATCGGAGCATTCCAGAGCGTCACGACCGTCACGTACAGGACCGGCGGAATACTTAAAAGCAGGGCGGGCGCAGCAAACCGCCATCCCCTTTCCCAAACCAGCGTCGACGATAAGGCGAACGACCCTCCACACAGCAACAGCGCGCCTTCCGACGCTGCTATCAGCAGCTTCTGTCCCCATGGGTCGGGCGGCGAGTGCAACAACATCCCAAAATGGATCAGGACGAAAAACCAACCCAGCAGCCAGAAGCGCACACGCACCGTCGCATGCCGGCGGTAGATCGACCCAAACAGGACCACCAGCAGCCCAATGATCAGAATGTCCAGAAGGATGTTCTGCATGAAACGGAGTATTTTCTCCCGGCGCTGAAAAGTCTGGGGGACTACAGCGGAAACGACTGCCGCTTGAGACTAAAACGGATGTCCGGCGGGATCAATGACCTGATCTAAGCATACTCTCGCAATCTCGCAACAATGGAGAGCAGGAATGCAGCGATTGCTCTCTTCGGATGACGACAGTGCCGCATCTCCGAGTTCACCGTCATCGCCAGGATGATCGACGTTCGGCCTGATCTCGTTTGCTACTCTTCCCCCATGTCTGATGCCCCAACCCCAGGATCGCGTTCCCTGCGCGCCCACGTGCTGCTGATTACTGTGGTTGCCATCTGGGGCGGCACCTTTGTCGTCGTTAAAGATGCGCTCGCCGACGTCTCCCCGCTTCTCTTCAACCTCATCCGCATGACCCTCGCCTTCTTTTGCCTGGCATTCTTCTATCGCGGCCACTTTGGACGCATGAATCGGCGATCCCTTTTCGCCGGCGCCATCGTCGGCGCCTGCCTCGCCATGGGCTATCAGTTCCAAACCGCCGGCCTGCGCCTCACCACCCCCTCCAAGTCCGCTTTCATTACCGGAATGGTCGTAGTCCTCGTCCCACTCTTTTGTGCGATTCCCATACTCCGCCCCCACGGCACCCATACTCCTCGATGGAACGCCTGGGCGGGAGCCGCCGTCGCATTCGTCGGTATCGTTTTTCTCACTACGCCACGAGGCTCCGGCTTCGATTTCCACTCCATTGGAGTTGGGGACGTCCTCACCTTCTGCTGCGCCCTGGGCTTCTCGCTGCATGTGCTCGCCCTCGCTCATCTTTCGCCGCGGATCCCCTTCGAGCAACTCGCGATTCTCCAGGTCGGTTTTTGCGCCCTATTTATAGCTATCAGCGCGCCTCTGCTGGAGCACTCCTGGATTCATTGGTCTACCCGCCTGGTGATTGCCTTGCTCGTGACCGCCGTTCTGGCTACAGCGGCCGCTTTCACGGTGCAGTCCTGGGCCCAGAAGCTGCTGCCCGCCACCCACACTGCGCTCATTCTGGCCCTCGAGCCGGTTTTTGCCTGGCTCACTTCGTTTCTGTTCTTCGGTGAGCGCCTCCACGGCCGCACTGCGGCCGGTGCGCTTCTCATCCTCGCCGGCATTACATTGACTGAATTTCTCCCGTTGCCGGTCCAGTCCGGCAGCCACGAGGGAGTTCCGCTTTCCGGCCAGCCATAGCGCTCACCTGCTTTATCGCTGACCCATACAACCAACCTCCCATACGGGCGTCCCAATCATTAGAACGACAGCTCATCCCGATTCTGTAACCCCGGGTCTGCGTACGGCGTCTAACAAAGACGTAAGGGACGTCAGGCCGCAACCGGCCGCCCACCCGCCAGCTCCATTTCCGGGTTCTATACTGGATTGGGGAGACGCTGCCGCGCCAAACCTTTTTACGATCACGAGGTACGATTCGAATGAAATCCTTTTTTGGGCGGTTTCGCTATAACCGTCTGGCTTCGACCTTCACCATTCTGGCCACCCTTTCCGCAGGAATCCTGGTCGGTTCCTTTGTCGCCCACCAGGTTCGCGGTCAGGAGTCTCAGGTCAACAGCTCGGATGCCACCCCGCTCAAAGTTCCCGCACCCCGCGAGCTCTCTACCGACTTTTCGCGCATCGCGAAAGAAGTTGGCCCTGCAGTCGTAAACATCAATACCGAAATTCTGCCCAAACAGCAGCAGCAGAATCGACGCCGCGGTCCTCACTACATGCAGCCCTTCCCGCAGCAGCCCCAACAACAGCAGCCGCCCGATGGCGACGACGACGATCAGGGACCTCAGGGCGGAGGTCAGGGTGGACAGGGAGGTCAGGGCGGCCAGGGCGGTCAGGGGGGCCTTCAGGATTTCTTCAACCGCTTCTTCGGCCAGGGCCCCGATATGGGCGGCGGCGATGACGGACAGGAACGGGAGTCGCTCGGCTCCGGCTTCATCGTCGATCCCCGCGGCTACATCATCACCAACAATCATGTTGTCGATAAAGCCGACCGCATCTTCGTGCGCCTCGCCAACGATCCCGAGGGCAACCAGGGTCGCCCCGCCAAAGTCGTCGGCGTCGACAAGGCCACCGACATCGCCGTCCTCAAGATCCAGACCGACACCCCGCTGCCCACCGTGAAGATGGGCAATTCTGAAGGAGTGCAGGTCGGCGATTGGGTCGTCGCCATTGGCGAGCCCTTCGGCCTCGCCAAGACCGTCACCGCCGGCATCATCTCCAGCAAAAACCGTACCGTCGAACCCGGCACCCAGGGTGAATTCCAGCACTTCCTGCAGACGGATGCCGCCATTAATCCCGGCAATTCCGGTGGCCCTCTGCTCGATATGGCCGGCGAGGTCATCGGCGTCAACACCGCTATCTACACGCAGTCAGCCGGTAACGAAGGCATCGGCTTCGCAATGCCGTCCGATTCCGTCATCGACGTCTACAACGAACTCATCGGTCCGGACCACAAGGTCATCCGCGGCAGCATCGGCATCAGCTTCCAGCCCAATCCAAACAGCGCCGTGGCGCGTGTTTACGGATTCAAGTCCGGAGTGATGATCAGCGCCATCACTCCTGGCCAGCCTGCGGCTAAAGCGGGCCTCAAGTCCGGAGACATCATCACCACCATCGACGGCAAACCCGTTAAAGACGGCGACGATCTGGTGGCCAACGTGTCGGCGCGTAAGCCCGGTTCCACAGTGGAACTCGGATACCTCCATAACGGCCAGCCATTGCACGCCACCGTCACGATTGCCGATCGCGACAAAATGATGGCCGCGATCAACTCCGCCAGCGATGAGGGCGAAGATAACGAAACTCACAACCCCGGCACCATCTCGCCGGCCAAGCTCGGCATTACCGTTCAGGATCTGCCGCAGGGTGCACCTGCGGGTCTGCACGGGGTGCTCATCGAGTCCGTCAAGCCTGGCTCCTTTGCCGATGACGTCGGTATCGGCAACTTCCAGGGTGGCGTCATTGTCTCCGTCGACACACCGAATAAGCGCAACCCCATTCACAGCGTCCAGGAGTTCCAGGCCGTTGTGGCTGGCCTCAAGTCCGGCGAAGATGTCGCGCTCGAGGTCGTCGATCCCCAGCATCCCAACAACGGCAATAACTACCTGGGCGGCACACTGCCGTAACCCAGCATCCCACTGCTGCAGGAGTTTCCTCCCCGAAAGTCATGGGAACTCCTGCAGTTTCTGTTGCAATTTCGCGCGGTCCCTTTTACCCTGCTCGAATAGATTGCCGAACTGTTTACTTTTGAGGTTCCTGTTGGATGGTTCTCTCTAGAGCCGGGCAAATCCTTTTTTTTGGCGCGCTCCTCGCCGCAACCCCTGCGTTTGCCACGCGGACACACCGAGCTGCGACCTCAGGCCACATCCTCCATCACAAAGCAAAAAAGCATAAATTCACGCCGGGACAGCGGCAAATTGAGCCGGAACGGGCGAAAGAGATCCAGGACGCCCTTATCCGCGAACATTACCTTCCCTCGCCCGCATCCGGGCAGTGGGATTCGAGCACCGAAGCCGCGATGCAGAAATTCCAGGCGGATCACGGCTGGCAAACCAAGCTGACTCCCGACTCCCGCGCACTCATCAAGCTGGGCCTTGGCCCTCATGATGCTGTGCCAGCGCCCGGTACCTCCGCGTCGCCAGCCTCGGGTGCAGCGCCAACAGAAGACGCCGGCCGTGCCTCCGGCAGCGGCACCCTCGCCTCCACCAACACCATTCACGACTAACTTCCTCAGCAGCCATCAGCCACGCTCCTGCGGTTTTGTTCTCCGCAGCCCTGTTGTAGGCTCCTCTTCATGCCGCCTTCGCTCACCACCCTCCGCGTCCGCTATGCGGAAACCGATCAGATGGGCGTCGCCTACTACGCCAATTACTTCATCTGGTGCGAGATCGGACGTGTCGAGCTTCTCCGCCAGCTTGGCTTCGAATACAAGCAGATGGAACTGGAACACAATTGCCATCTTCCCGTCGTTGAGGCTTCCTGCCGCTACAAATCACCCGCCCGCTACGACGACCTCATCACCATCGAGACCCGCGTCTCCGGCCTGCGCACATCGGTGATCAAATTTTCCTATCGCCTCTCCTGTAGCCGCGAGGGCGAGCCCGTCCTTCTTGCCGAAGCCGAAACCGTGCACGTTTCAGTGGATCGCAATATGCAGAAGTGCCCTCTTCCCGAGCCTTATCTTTCCGCCATCCACGCCCTGCTCGAACAATGACTGCTCGACGAGCTACAATCGACGCGCATGCTCCCCAGGGCATCGAACCTACGTGGCGCCTGTTCAACCTTCATCCCTTGTAACCGGAGGAATATGCGTTTGACCACCGTCCTGTCCACCGCTCTCGTCTGCCTTCTCGGCACATTCGCTCTTACGGGATGCGAAACCACGCGCTGGAACAAGAAGCATGCCGATTTTCAGATGATGTCCGACGTTTCAACCACGCCTCATCCCGATCTCAGGTTCGCCTCGATTGCCACCGGCATTCCGCCGGTTCCCGGCTCGCCCACCGCCGCTGGTCCCGATGGCATGCAGCCGTTCGATGACAACGAGGCCCGTCACAGTCCTGGATCCGAAAAGGGCAAAGCCACCGCGCCACGCGAGCAGCCCGTCGACAGATTCATCCGCCAGTAAATTTCAGCCGGTCGAATTATTGCTGCGCCTAGGTGTGGATCCGCGCCGAAGCCGGGACGGGCTCCGGCAGAATGCCCGGCCCCTCCCACTCAACATCGGTCCGCCCGGCCCCACATTCCAGTTATCTGGACCTGCCATGTGCGGCTGCGCACCACGCAGGTGATGCCGTCAATTTCGACGTTCTGCGTCTGGTTCATCACGATGCAGTGCCGGGCCTTCTTCTGCATCCAGCCCTCATCGCCCCCCGGGTCCTGCGGTTCGTCGTTAATGATCATGCCGCGGCCTTCGACGTGCACATCGTGCACCTGCCAAAGATTCAGCGACCCAAAGACCACTGCGCCTCGCGTGAGATAGATGTGATCCTCGGTTTGCGCTTCGATGTCTTCCCGATGCACGCCAGGCGCGTAGTACCGAACACCCGCCGTCTTCGCAGTAATATGCGATTCGTCCGGCAGACTCCCCAGCAGGAACAACCTCTCCGCATCGGCAAAATGGTCGCCGGGCCGCGCCACCGACAGCTTCACGGGACCTGGAATCGAAACGTGATCGTCGCCGCCCTGCGCACCGGGCGAATCCCGTAGCGCATCGGCTGAATCTCGACGCCGCGGTCCCAGTAATGCGCATCCACCGCGCGAATCGAAATCGTCGCCGGCCCATCCAGATCGAAATTCAGCAGGTAATAGCTCGACGCTGCGTGCAGCACCGGCGTCGTGTGTCCGTTAATCGTGACGACGAAATAATCGGTGCGAACTTCATCCGGGATCGGCGCAATTCCAAAATGCGCCACCGCCAACGCCGGCCCACCACCCATAGCAGGATGAACAGCACACACGCTATCCGAAGAGTCATCGCCAGCCCTGGATACCTCTGTCGTCCTTATCGGCCATCATTACGGATCGCCGACCCCTTTGCTGACCGGTTTTGGCCAGCCGCCTCATCGCTGCGCGCGCGTCGTCACATCACTTCCGGAGCCGAAATCCCCATCCATGCGAGCGCCCGCACCAGCTCCCGCTCCGTCACCGCGGCTGTCGCCAGCAGCAGCTTCTTCCTGGCCGGGTCCTCCTCACTCAGGATGTGGTGCAGTCGGTAAAAATTGCTGAAGTCCTGCGCCAGCTGGAACGCATGCTTGGCCAGATACGCCGGCTCCGCGGTCGAGATGCACTGGTCGAGCAGCAGCGTGGTCTTCGCTGCCCGCAGCCAAACCTCCCAGATTCCCTCGCTGCCTTCGCCACTAAGATAGGGCGCCGGATCAATGTCGGCCACCGCCGCCAGCGCGTCTTCCGGAGTCGTGCCCGCCTTGCGAAAAATGCTGCGCACCCGCACCACAGCATATTGCAGATACGGCCCCGTCTCTCCCTCAAAACTCAGCGCATCCTTAAAATCGAACGCGATCACTGAATTGCGCGTGAACCGCAGCATGAAATACCGCAGCGCTCCCACCGCAATCGCCTTCGCCGTTGCCTCGCGCTCCGCTTGGCTCAGTTCCGGATGCCGCCCATCCACCTCGCCCCGCGTCGCGGCAATCAGCTGATCGATGAGGTCGTCTGCCTTCACGCCGAAACCCTTCCGCCCCGAGACCTCGATGTACGGCCGCGCCCGGTCCTCCTCCGAAACCTCGTAGCCCAGCTCCAGCGCACAGCGCGGCGTCAGCGCCACCATCTCGTAGGAAAAATGCGTGTAGTGCGCTGCCTGCTCCGTGTAGCCCAGCCCCCGCAGTGCTTCAATCACGTTCGCCTGCGGATCGGCCTGGCGTGAATCGATCACGTTGTAAATCGCCTGCGCCCCGCCAAATTGCGGATGATTCGCCACGCCTTTCTCCGCCGAGATCCAGCACTCGCGATCGCTGTATCGGAAAAACGGAAGATACCCAAAATCCTTCCCCAGCAGCCCGAACTTCCAAAGGTGATACGCGATGTCCTTCCCCACATACGTCACGGTTCCATTCGAACGAACGATGACCTTCGCATCCTCGTCAGGTGCTTGCCGCACGGGCGACTCGCTTCGCGGTTCCTGCGGTGGAGCAGTGGAGCCGGCGCTTTCCGGGGAGGAGGTGGAGGCTCGCTTCATCACCCAACAGCCCTTGTTCTTTCCCTCCGTCTCGAAATACAGCACGCCCTTCGCCTTTAACTGCTCGAACGCCAAGTCCCAAAAATGCAGGTGGAGAATCTCGCTCTCCCGGGGCAGCAGGTCGTACTCGATGCCCAACCGCAGCATCGTCTCCAGATGACGACGCAGCACCGTCGTCGACACCAGTTCCGCAATCTGCGCTGTCTCGTTCCCTCCCGTTTCGAGAGCGTGCAGCGTGTCGAGTCTCAACTTCTTTCGAGCCGCCGCTTTTTCCGGCACTGCCTCGTACCACTGCGACACCCGTGCATACAAATCCCAGCAGTAGTAGTCGATTCGCGTGCCATCCGCCGCCAGCTCCGTCATCAGCTCCTCGACACCGGCCAGGTTCAGCGCCTCCAGATGTGTGAACCCCACCACCACATCGGCCACCTGAACGCCGGTGTTATCGATGTAGTTCTGCACATCGACCTGCTGGCCTGCCGCTCGCAACAACTGCACAAACGTGTCGCCCAGAATTGCATTGCGCAGATGCCCGACGTGTGCGGCTTTGTTGGGGTTGATGCTGGTGTGCTCGACCAGCACGTGCAGCGCCTGCGCCGGAGGAGGCACATCGCCCGAGTGCGCAAAGGCCTGCGCAAAATCGCCCCGAGCCAGCCGCGCGTTGATGTACCCCGCGCCCGCAACCTCAAATCCGGCGAACCCAGGCACCTGACCCAGCGCCGCCACAATCTCCTCGGCGATTTTTCGCGGAGCCTTCCGCAGCTTCCGCGCCAGCTCAAACGCCACCGGAGTCGCAAACTCCCCAAACGCCAGCTCCGGCGGCTGCTCCAGCACAACATTTTCGACTTCGATCTGATACAAACTGCGGAGCACCGCACGAATCCGCTCCGCAAGCTGCCTCTGCTCTTTCAAATACACGCGGTAACCTTCGGCAAAAAAGAGATATCCGTAATTTTCTCTTGATCGTAACAGCCGCTCTTCGGCGGCGTTTATTTCAAAGAGGAAACAAACCCTGTATTGACAGCCGGGCCGCTTCTCCGTTACTCAGAACAAGCCTGGAAAACAATCATGCCTCGTCCCCAACTTCTTCGCGTCCTGCTCGCGGTGCTTCTGACATTCACCTTCACCGCCGCGCGTGCGCAATCCACAGCGTCGCCCCAGCTCTCCACACTCTGGATCATCGGCGATTCGACCGCTCACATCGACGCGCCCGACAATGCCGCCACTCCCGAAGCTCGCGTAGGCTGGGGCACTCCCATCGCCGCCTTCTTCGATCCAGCGAAAATCCGCGTCGTGAACGCCGCTAAAGCCGGGCGTAGCAGTCGTACCTACTTCACTGAGAAGCGGTGGGATCAGGTCTTCCAGCAACTCCAGCCCGGCGATTATGTCGTGATCAATTTCGGCCACAATGACCCTGGCCCCATCGACGACGCCAAAGGCCGTGGCTCGCTGCCCGGCACTGGCGACGAGATGCAAACCGTGACCCATGCCGACGGGACCACCGAAACGGTCCACACCTTTGGCTGGTATCTGCGACGGTACGTTGCAGACACACGCTCCAAAGGTGCCACGCCAATCCTTGTTTCTGTCACGCCTCGCAACATCTGGACCGATGGCAAGGTCGAGCCTGGTCTCGGCCACTTCCGCGAGTGGACCGCCGACGTCGCCCGCGACCAGAATGTCGATTACGTCGACCTCACCGGCATCGTTGTTCGCCAATACCAGAAGCTTGGCCCGGAAAAAGTCGCCGCCTTCTTCCCCATCGACCACACCCACACGTCGCTGGCAGGCGCCGAGCTCAACGCGCGGTCCGTCGTCGCTGGCCTCAAGGCCCTCCCCGACTCGCCCCTCAATCCATACCTCTCCGCCGAAGGCGAAGCTGTCATCCGCGGCGACGAGATGTCCATGTCACTCCCAGCCAACCCCGCGCTGCCCACGCTTTGGATCATCGGCGACTCCACGGTCCGCAACGGCCAGGGCGATGGCGCCCACGGCCAGTGGGGCTGGGGCGACGAGATCGCACCCTTCTTCCGCACCGACCGCA